>Ga0209149_1000486_pt1 | contig 16759 bp, 12 predicted proteins | sample WorMetTyACAVOLI2_FD_187423 | JGI IMG/M metagenome (GOLD analysis project Ga0209149, IMG submission 187423) | Marine gutless worms symbiont microbial communities from Max Planck institute for Marine Microbiology, Germany - Olavius algarvensis... ... | reverse complement strand
GTGTCATATCAGCTATAAGTACACTGAGCAGTACTGTGATAAATTTATGTATAAAAATTACACACATAAACATCTTGATTAGCTGTCTGCCCCTAACAAATAAGATAAATCTACAAACTAGCACTTATAATATATGCAAAACTACACTGTGTCTTAAAATAACCGAAACCACACGATCATTAGAACATAATTTCACCAGTTCACAACATCTACTAATTATTTTTATGACACAATTCAAGTCTTAATTGATTATAGTAAAGTTTTTAAACTGGCTTAGAACCAGCTGCGTGATTTCCATAACAACAGTAGCGACTCGACACACCCAAACAGCAAAATCTAGTCGTCCGACTTCAAACAACATATTGCTGACAGCGCAATAAACGAGTTGCAAAATGATTGTGGGCCGAAAGACTGCACTTAAAACACTTGTTGTAAGTTTTGACACTGCACACTGTTAAGATAGAAACACACTTTGTTTAAAAGATTTAACTTTTCTGTTCATAAAACATGCATAAACTGTGGATTGATGTGTACTTAAGAATTGCTATGGTAACCACTTCAGCAGGTATACTGCTGTAAAAACAACTGTCCTCCAACACTGAGGTTTAACTAAGATTACTGAAGACAGGTTATCTCTGAAATTTTATATAAATAAAAAAACTCTTTTAACAAGTTGCGTCAAAATACTGTGGGCATAGGGGTCCGGTTTTTTAGACACAAACTGTTAAGTCACTACTGTTGTTACGGAAACTGCGCAGCTGGTTCTAAGCCAATTTAAAAACTTTTTAACGTAGTAAATTGAGAATTGAATAAGGTCTATCCACACCAAAAATAATTATTAAATGTTGTGAATTGTTGAAGTTGACATATTAATGGTAGGTGTCTGGTTTTTTTGAGATGCAGTGTACATGTAGCATGGTTAGGGCATTGGACTTGTGACTAGTGTTGTGCGATACCCACGATACCTCGATACTTATCGTCGATACCTACGTGACGATACCTGTATCGCCAAGGTCACGATATACCGCGGTATATTGCAGCAGTACAAAATACCGTGAGATGGCACAAGTATCGCGAGTATCGACGATACCGTGCGGCTCGTACCACTTAGCAACGTGCACGCTGCACGCCTGTGATGCTGAAACGAATAGTAAAGTCGCAGAAAATCACAGTTATCACAGTACAACAATGAGTGCGCGAGCAGCAGTCAACAAGTACAATCCTATTTCCGACGCGCATACACACGACTTTGATGACTGCTACAGTCTGTGAGTAGACTGAGTACTGAGACTGGCGAATTCTAAACAACATTGAAATTGCACTGCGCATTTCCGGTATCGCGGTAGTATCGAGTATCACGATACCTGAGATGGTATCGTTATCGTCGCTCCAATTTCAGGTATCGCACAACACTAGTGCGGATGTCACAGTACAGACGCGCATACACACGATTTTAATGACTGCTACAATCTGTGAGTAGACTGAGTACTGAGACTGGCGAATTCTGAACGACACTGAAATTGCACTGCGCATTTCCGGTATCGCGGTAGTATCGAGTATCGCGATACCTGAGACGGTATCGTTATCGTCGCTCCAATTTCAGGTATCGCACAACACTACTAGTGACCGAGGAATTGTAAGTTTGACTCCAGTTATTCAATGATCATGTGATGACTCTGGACAAGCTGTTCAAACATGTGCCTCTCAAACCACGCAGCATAATTTGGTACTGGTCAAAGGGTGATGATACTGTACGGCTGCGAAGTAAACGTGGGTCTGAAGGAAAGTTATGGCAGCCTACCACTAAGTGTATCACAAGAAGTCGCCTGCGGGCTCCATGCCTACAGACCACCATCAGCTAAAGCCCCACTGCTTATATCACGTACCTTTACTTTCTTAGCTTGGAGCACAAGCAAGCGAAACCGACAGCAAAGCAGTATTACCATTTTTATTGAAAATTTTGTAGAACTGAACATCACTGTGCCATACTTCTACTTCACTTGTACAATCCTGTTTCAAATACATCACTAACGATTGCAGTTTAATCTTTTAATGACACATCAAACTGCAAAGCAATGGACCATTATACAGCAATATGGTGATTGGTACACTGGCTGTTGGTGGGTGGGTTGTTACATTTGGTACAGTGAGGAAGGGCCTGGGCGGGCTTAGGCCCCAACCAGTCCTTTCATTGCTGTACCAAATATAACAGCCCACCCACCAATGGCCAGTGTATCAACTTCATATTATCTGATGTGGCACTATAATTGCCTCTGGGCTCTAAAGGGTCAACTTATATAGCAAAACTGCACACAGTCTATCTAAAGTTGTATAAGCAAAAGCTCTAAAACAGCAAAAATTAAAATGTTTATTAATTATAGGCGTGAAATATATGCGCTAGCACATTTACATGTGTCAACCGCCAGCTTTAAATGTCTAAGCTAGCGCATATGTTTTATGCTTATAATTAATAAACATTTTATTTTTTTTGCTGCTTTAGAGCTTTGGCTTATACAGCTTTAGATAGACTGTGTGCAGTTTTTCTATATAATATTTGCTGTTTTAATAAAGTTTGTTGGTAGGAGACGTATAACAAATTAGTAACCTAGACACTAGCGCGAACAGCTGAGTTCTGCATAGGCTTAAACTAAACATTTGTAAGTTGAGAGCTCTTGTAGGCCTTGACATCATCGCACCTATTATGTTCCCGACATTCGTTTAATATATATGTCTTTATTCATCATAATAATGACATCATGCAAAAAAGTTTTGGTTTCGAGTTTTGGTCATGTGTCATCTCTGCATGGCCGTGATGCATCAAATTTTGCGCAAATTGCTTTATCCAATTCAGAGTTATTGACATTTTCCAAAATCCAAGATGGCGACCGCCACCATCTTGGATTTTCAAGTCATGTAAATTTGGAACATTGTATCATGTTAACAGTGTGGTGCTTGAGCTCTACATAAAACTTGGTTCAAATATATGTTATAGTCACCGAGATCAATACACTTATGCTCCAGATGTTCATTTGATGACATCGCACGAATTAGCTTCCGGTTCCGACTTTTGGTCAGGTGGTTATCTACACATGGCCGTGGTGCATCTTCCCATAAAATTTGGTGTAGATATCTGTATCCGGTCCAGAGTCATTGACATTTCTCTAAAATTCAAGATGGTGGCCGCCGCAATCTTGGATTTTCAGTTTATGTGAATATGGCCATTCCGGCATGTTGATAGTGTGGTATTTGTGTTCTGTGCCAAATATGGTTCAAATATCTGTTATAGTCACCGAGATCAACGCACATATGCTTCAGACCTTCATTTGATAATGTCACGCAAATTAACTTCCGGTTTCGACTTTTGGTCACGTGGTCATCTCTGCATGGTCGTGATACATCTTTCCACGAAATGTGGTGCAGATATCTCTATCCAATCCGGAGTTATTGATATTTTTCCAAAATTAAAGATGGCGGCTGCCGCCATCTTGGATTTGTTTGGGTGAGCCATGGGACCACCCACGAAACCTCATTCGTGGTGCGTAACTCGCGTAAAAATTTTGTCATGATCGGCTACGTAGTTTCAAGTTATAAGGATTTGAATTTTTTCTCATTCAGGCTTTAAAGTCCTATTCACGCCCCCAAAATTTCAGTTTTTGGGGGATTTTACCCCCAAAATTTAGCGGCACATCATTCAGACCCCCAAAAGGCACTTCCTTGCGCGGAACGACACATTTTGAGACCACATTGCGACCTGTGGCCTTGGCAAAGAAAACAAAAAAAGAAAGAAAAAAAGACAGTGGCAAACTAGCTATTTGCTCAGACCACCCACGTCGCCGTATCGAAGTCAAAGTTTGCATGCCGGGTGGGCTCCGGTGTGTAGTTCTATATATCAAGTTTTATTAAAATTGGTCCAGTGGTTTTGCCGCTGCGGGTGGTCGAAAATTGCCCTTCCCCATTACTTTGGCCATTGGCTTATACAACAGCTTGTACTACCGTACAAGCCGTGACAATTTACGTAACTCACAGTGTACGAAGCAATGATTAATCAGCATCAGCATTCAGCACAACTTCAACAAATAACTGTTGTTTCACTGATGGAACAAAGAGACAGAAATATAGAACGCACCCACTTACCTTAACAGAGATGCCAAAGAGGGCTTCACAAAACTCAAACAGGAAGTTGATAACTCGTGGATAAGGAAAGTACTCTGCAACGTCAGTTGCGTTAACTCTGTAATAAACATCAAAAGTAACATACATCTCACTGCAAATGGACTCTATAAATTAAACCTGCATATGTGTGTGTGTGTGTCACTGCAGTATAAACCAACCGGTAATACATAATAGAAAACAATGACAGCAGAATGCACTCCTGCCTTGGTGGCTAGGGACAATAGAAAATCACGGAAGCCGTGATTTTCTCCATTTGCCGTGATTTTTACCAAATGCCGTGATTTTGCTCAGTATAAACTGCACCTTGTTGTGTTGTGATTTCAGTACAAAATTAATTTAGTCAAGTTCAACAAATAGCGTTGCCGCTGCGTTTTGTACTCCCGTGCCGAAATTCACGCATTTTTCTTACTTCCTCACTAAGCATCTTGCCGTGATGAAATTGCTGCTTACAAGCGGGAAGTCATGGTAGTCGTAAAAGATGTGCAACCACTCGACATTTTGGTTTTCTAATCGCGATCGGTTTCCAAAGTTTTTTGAACTTACAATTTGATACCTGTCTGTCACTGGCGATTCTGTCGATGAGCGAAGCGCGAGTCAATACACGTTAGTCAATGCGCCTCAACGCCAGAATTTCGCTGACCAAAACCTAGCACTTCATGCTGATGATTTTCAATGCTAGATGTTAATCCCTGTTACAATATAAGCGCATGTACTGATAACGTAATGTTTTGGTGTGTGAATTGACGCCGTGATTTTACCGCGATTTTTGTGATTTTTGCAAATGTCTGTCGTGATTTTTGCCATTTTTACCGTGATTTTCTATTGTCCCTATCGGTGGCTCAATGGGTTAAACCACTGGGCTATGGTGCACACTACCTGCATGGCCGTCAGGCCGCTGGGCTCCAGAGTTCAAATCCCGGGACCTGCTGTGGTTTGTTGGTTTATGTGGGCTAACTGGTATGCACATTCATAAATTAATATCTTAGGCAGGCTAAGTCTGTGTCCTCTTAAATATATGATAGGCCATTAGACCTGAGGTAAAAGGCGTCCGGACCTCTAATACGAGCCAGCGCAGAGACAACAGACAAAGCCAGCACTACTCAGTGGACAGCTCCACAGAATTCACAGGCACAGGTCGTTAAAATCAGGCACGAGGCCTTTCAATCTCACCTCCCCTCATCACACACTAGTACTACACTACTCAGCACACTCTGCCAATACAATGGCAGCATCAACACACCAACTATATACCGGCTACACTCCCTTCCACTCTGGCAGGCAAGTGCACTGGGCTACCTTGCAGTTGGCTGCAGTGCTGTCTGTGGCAAAAAACTCTGCCACAGGAGCCAATGGACAAGACAAGAAATGATAAAACAGCAGAACACAATAATACAAGAAGCTCAGCTGTTGCAGAAAAGCCGCATGATGTTCCACGTCACAGACGGTTTTGCTAAGTCACCCAAGGTAATTCAAAATTACACCACTGTGTAGGGCGTGTGTAAGTTCCCATTAGTATTCCATTGTAACTATATCTCTATCTTGTACCATTTCTGAGATAAAGTGAGATATTGGTCAGTAATCGTTTTTATACCCCAATCGCGTTCGATACCCCATTAAGGGGCATGCCGTTGAAATTTCACCATAAGCTGAGGCTGCTCCTCTTAAAGGCTCTAGTAATGGAGCATGATGTTTTTTTGGCACAATGTATTCTAGTCAAAGACACTACAGTGCACTTATCAAACTACTAAAAACTGATTAGACTACACAACAATGTACTAATTCCTAGCATACACGACAATGGAAAATTAATCAAAATGACGACGTACTTGAACAGATGCTGCCTGTGTCGCCGTCGCCAGTAAGGCAAGTCCCACATCTGTAGTTCGTCAGCAAAACCTTCCGATCGTGCAAACTCCTGCAACTGTGTCACTTCCTCTTCAGCTATTGGCTTAAACTGGCATTTCAAACTGCAACACAGAAACGCCTGTAGATACATAGTATCTCTCTCGGGTTTTATTGAAGTAGCTATTTTGTAGACCCAGCACGTCACTAAATATCTCCGTACAGAAACCCTGAGGACTGTAAAAGTGGGATATTTTACACGTCCAATGTCCTTCCTGTCAACTAAACAGCAGCAGAGGAGCAGATAATAAAAGTCATACAAATACAACACTGTAAATATTACCAGTTTCAGATAAGATCTTTACTACACATTAGAGGCACTTTTTGCGATGATGCGCTATATAGATCGACATTGACATTTACATTTACAGTTCAAATAACTTGAGAAAAATGGCATGTGCTTTGATGGTACTGCTTCAGCACTGGATCGGCACTGGTTGTACAGCTGCATCACGTCTCTTCCGATATGAATGTACTGGCTGTTGTCACTTTCCAGTTTGTCACGGACTGCTCCACCTGAGGGGAACTGCAACATTCTCCACCCGTGTGAGCAGCAATGATAATGATTACAAACTAGAATCAACTGTAATGTAATGTAAGTTTGACAATTTATAGGGCGCAGTAAGCGGCACGAACTACTTCTAGAGCGCCTAACATAGTCAATGTACACGTAGTCACAAGCTCTACAGGCTGGAAAAATGGCATGTGCTTTGATGGTACAGTGTCAGTCATTAACACAAACACACAACACACTGAGCTGTCACTCACCTGTCAATCATGCTGAGAACATTCTCAATGGTACCCGCCATCTTTGACGACAACGACATCTCGGCATAATTTGCATATCCCAATAGTTTCGCAAGATCTTTACTACACACACAAACGAGAGATAACGACGAGTTGGTTGCACTTTTATGATATTTTCAACACATTGCAGTTTACGTTGTGCTTATAACTGGTAGGTTGGCAGTTTAGCTAAGTGGTAACGCATTGATTTCGATCAACGTAGCTACTCTACACTGGGACGGTTAGTGCCTGGACAAGTAACCATCTTTGGGCGGGTAAACTATCTCGGTATGTAACCAGCCACTCAGATCAACTCAGCCTGGCCATCCCTCTGTGGCGCGATGATTACCAGCTTCGGCTGAGAAGGTAACTGTAGATCTGGCGTCACACTGGCCATGCGTCACAGACAATAGTGGTTTATCCACCTACAGGCTCAACGGCCTATGAAAGGGAGATGAGCACCCCGCTTATGCTTTCGGAATATGGCCCTCCTTTACCTTTTCTTATAACTGGTCAAATTTTGTCAAGCTCATCTGTAAAATGACAACAGCTGACATAGATATTATTGGTTGGCAGGAGGTGGCATATAATAACACATTATCTGGCGCCAAGCAGACAGAAACGGCTCGTATAGGTTAATACAGCTAATCCATCATGCTACAGCACATCATCCTATCTAGTCAGTGTTAAACTAACGTACAACAACAACAAAACAAATGGTCGTCACTATATAAGCACCTATGTTGCCGAATTTCGTCAATGAGTTTGTGATTGGAAAGATTACTCTCGTCCTGTGAATACGAGGCACGATTGTTGAACGCCTGCCAGATATTCCACCTCATCGGCCGGTGTCCGCAGTGCTCTAAGAACGGCTGATAGATGTTACGGTCCAGAGTCACCTTCCACGGACCACGACTTGGATTTGACCTGCAATGCCAAACAAACTGCTCCTAATGCTAGTCATAAGCTGATCTGAAAGTCACCTACACAACACTGCATGCAAAATAACCACACATAAGGTAATAAATACACCTCTCTGCAAACCAAACTCTTAATAAAATTATTTCTGCTCAACCTCACATCATCATATTTCTCACACTCATGGAGCAGGTGTCGATATTGTCATTAATGTGAAAAGAAGGTATCATCAAACAAACTCGAAAACCTTGCAGCTTTTGAGAAATTTAAAGCAGAGAAGTACCCGGTACTCATATCTCTCAGCCGCATGTGCATATTAATCCAAACAGATTTATGAACAGAAAAAAAGCTCTGCCTGACTATAAACTACATGTAAGAAAATTAATTCTACATGTGGTACAAGACAAGGTGCCGACAAAACACTGCACATAGCAACATCTCCAATGCAGTTAACTATTATTATTATTATTATTATTATAGAAATCGTACACGAGGTGCACACAAAGAAAGTAAACAAGAAAACAAAATTTAAAAAACACAAAAGTATCGGATCAGTCTAAACACAAATGCTCAATCAAAGCAAGCACATCGTTATGTGTGAAGTCATCCGTAGACATGCACCATAAACCATCCCTAACTATGACCAGCTCTTGAATCATTCCTGTACCCTCATCAGCCGTCAGTTTCCATTGCTTAAATGAGTCAATTACATCAAGACAGCATACACCATATACAAGTAGCTAACTGAGTGGTAAACCTCATCATTCTAAAACAGTTATTCTACTATGCTACATTTCATCAATAGCAAACTGGGAAAAAATAACAATAACCATAAAAAAGCAGTACACAGTGTTGTTACAGCAATCAACACAAAGTGAAAAGAACTTGCTCTATTTGACAACACATGCAGAGTGGATTATTCCATCTGACAGAAACAGTCATGTTCAGAATGGTCGACTCCGTATGATCAAAACAGTTATGCTCGGAATGGATGACAGTACCAGGCCAAAAGACAAAACACCTTGCAAGTGGACTGACGACATCAAGGACTGAGGGAGACACAGCAGAAAAAGCACTTGACAGAGCATCATGGGTGAACACAATCTAGAAAGCTTGTTGCTGGTCTATGTCAGTCCCCTGAGAACCTTAAAGGTGAAGATGAAGAAAGACAGCGCTACTACCGATAGACAATGTGGATGCCATTCACCTAAATGAGCAGAGTGACTGCCAACCCGAAACATCCTAGACATGCAAATATCTGGTGATAACGGCAACAAATACGTAAAAATGCATTATAAGAATAAAACATAAATAATCAGAGAGTATGACCTGTCAACAGCCATTGCTGACACCAAAGGCCGCGGCATATCTGCAATCACCCCAAAATCGTCGATAGTGTGCGAGAAGAGACCGTGAGAAAGATTTACACGTTTCCTGAAACACAATGTGCCACTTACGTTACAGTGACTTTATGATTTCATCATCAGACGAATTAATCACTGCAAAAAATCAAGACCAGTTTAGTTATAATGTATTAATAACAAAAAATGAATTTGAATATGAACTTTAAAAAAATGCAAGCTTGCAAAGGAATAACTGCAACAGAATAACTTCAACTAATAATGTGAACAGACGACGACACAAATCATATTTACTGAAAAACTTTTTTGTCTTCGACAAGCTGGTGCAAAGCCTGCATGAATTTCTTTCTATCGTCACCAAGCTTCTCAATGCCATTCATCCGAGCTTCTAGTAAGTAGAAATCCACAAGTCGCTGCTGAAACTCGTTTAAGTTGGCTTTATTGGCGTGCACCTCCTACGAGCAACAATGTATCAAAATGTGGCAGCTACAAACAACAAGCTGAGTCGTTAAGATAATACGTCAAAATCAGTTCAACCAGAACAACAAGCCAGTAGGTGATGAGGTTACTGCAAGCATCATTATTGTATGTCTGCAACTATAGCAGGTGGTGCTAACTGGCGACTGTTCGAGTAATGTAAAGCAATGAGCATATGGGTTACTAAATACTATCCCATACCTGCTAATCCTATCTCCTCCTGCATTTTTGATCCAGCAGCAATAATTTTCTAGCCAGAGTATTCTTCATAAGTGGGTGCACGAAAAATCCTCACAGACTTCTATATGCAAGCTGCATTAAGTTGGGGAATAGGCGTAAAATGTAGTTTCTGTTAAATTTTATACGAATCAGAAAAAGAGCAACAACATAGACCAAACACAACAAGACCATAATACCAAGAAACATTCCCAGTTACAGCAAAATCCGACAACACCATCTTGCAAAAGACATGTTTACAGACAGACACACGAAAGAAAATTACCAAACATCCTGCATTTAGGTCAACCAGACTATAAGCACACTATCAGGATTATAAAAATTGACGAACACTACTAAATAAGGAAAATCATCATAATTTAATCGGCTGGAGAATATTACCTTGACGGCATTGTGCAGTGCATCACTGACCCATCGTTCACTTTTTGCCTTCACCACCTGTCGGTTTATCTGAAACATTACAATAAAGTCTTACTCATTCAACGAAGCTGCCACATGATAACAGTGGCAACAGTCGTACAGCATTTGCAAAATAATACATATAACTCCTTGCTGATAATAAAAACGGACCACAACTTAATCACATAGTGAATCAACATCACAGTATCACACTAGTGTTTCAATTAAAGTTAATTATGTACAACATAAAAACCTATACAAAAATCAACCACAGCAATGACACTAAGTTGACAAGTGGTATAAAAAAAGAAATATTCCAATTTTTGACTTATAAATACTACTTGGCCATGACTGTATTCATACAGACAAAGACGATGTAGTGTTTTGCTGCATCAGTCCAAAAAGTACAGAAGAAATATATTATGGTAGGTAAAAGTGCCAACTACAAGTCTCCAGATTTATGAAGATAAAGGTAAGTGTAATGAACATTACAATGATGATGTTGTGGCACACTGACCCTGTCAAATGCCGCAGAGTATTGATCAGAGCTGCAGATGATGCTCAGATTCTTTGCTGACCTCCACGCAAAGTTCAGCGGAACTAATAACCTCTCTACTGGCTCAAACACATTACTGAAACTTTTCTCGTACTTTCCGTCTGCGCAACAACCAATACGACAATGAATTGTAGGCTATTGTAGGGTTTATAGCCAGTTTCATGTCGTGTTTTGGGACATTTGGAGCGAAAGTTCTTGGAATATTCGTTCTCATGGAACGACAATTTCATAGGAACGAAAGTTCTTGGAACGTTTGCTTCCGAGGAACGAAAGTTCCACGGGAGCGAATGTTACACCGAGCAAAAGTTCTTGGAACGTTCGCTCCCGAGGAACGAAAGGTTCCACAGGAGCGAAAGTTCCAAGGAGCGAATGTTCCATGGAACGAAAGTTCCACAGGAGCGAAAGTTCTCTCTGTGGACTTTTCGCTCCCGGGAACGAAAGTGCAGAGGAATGAAAAGGCCTGGATTCGTGAAAGGTGGGTTAAACTTGAAACTATAACAGGCAGCTAAAATTGACTAAGTTTCAGCCGCCTGTTATAGTTGAGGGACAGTGAACTGACATGGTTAGGGTAAAGGTTAGAGTTATGTATGATACCTTTTGCGATACTAGACCTTCACAAAATGGAAAGTTGTAGTTTCATAGCAGTCAGAAATTATTGTATATAGTGCGAATTAACGTTATTGTTAGATGCAGGCATAGAGGCATCAGCGTGCGCTTGTAATTCCACTACGTCTATGTCTTTATGATGTATCATAGCTGATATATGCCATGGCATGTATGATTTAATGGAGATAACGCTTATTAGCTCCGTTATGTTTTTGTATTTGCCATCAAATTTATGTAACAGTAGTGTGTTGGCTTTATGCAATGTGTTTCTGGTAGGTAGACTTTCAACAATGGATGATACAAGCAAAGTTGAAGATGTGCACGAATCACATACTTTGCTGTTGACTCCAAGCTGCAATGCAGTGGACATCACTGAAAATAAAGATGGAGGAATTTTAAAAGAGTTGCTGAAAGAAAGTAGTGGAGATGAATTACCACTGCTTGGAGATCAAGTAACAATCACGTATGATGCCATGTTTGCTGATGGCAACCGCTTCGACTCAAGCCATTTCAGAAGTGATAACAAATTTGAATTCATTTTGGGCAACGGTGAGAAATTATAAATTACTGTACAGCTCGTTTTATTTGAATGTCTTTTAGTCAAAATTAACAATGGTTAGGGTCATCACTGTTAGCTCTTGGATAATTATTATTATTATTAAGGACATTTGTAAAGCGCAAAATTAGAATAAATACACTAAATGCGCTAATTGTTTCTACATTATATCGTGTTGCTATTGAATGTAAGTAAGTTAGTCTCGATATTTATATTCGGTGCTGGAATCATGAAGACGTCTCAATGGTGCCGGGTGGTCGAGAACATGTGCGTCTTCGATGCCCGCTTGAAGACACTCTCCCGACAGGTCAGTGACTATAGTGCTAGTGGCAGACGGTTCCATGTGGCTGGTCCATTGACTGCGAAACTTCGTTGTCCAGATGCATTATGGGTGTGTGGAACCAGTAGAGTGCCGGTCACTGCAGACTGCAGTTGCTGACGAGTGATGACCTGAGATGGCAGTAGCAGGTATGCAGAGGTTGCTGAGACAGGCTGGAGCGACACCATGAACACACTTCCAGACCGTCAAAGCCATCTTGAAGATGTTTATGTTGATGGTTCATAATAACTTCAGCATTTGCACATCTACTTATGTATGAAAAGATTATCAGTTATAAACTTGTAGTCTCCATCAGTTACTGTTGATTATGATTACTGAACAAATCTGTACCTTGTATGTGAACTGAAAGACTTCCTGTCTGTATTGCTGTATAATATGTATATAGTAGGAAGCAGGTCTACATGACATGTGCCTATTTTGTAGGTTCCTTTATTTAATTTGTTTCCGGTGAAATAACAAATATCCTCGCATACACACCGAATTTCCTCGCATACACACCGAACTGGCCCGTCGCGCTTTTTCTGTTGCTGCTCCATCCACCTGGAACTCTCTACCTGCTGACATTCGACTGTGCGAAAACATTCTCACTTTCAAACGTCACTTGAAAACTCATCTATTCAAACTCACTTAGTCCTCCTGTGCTGCATCAAGCGCCTCTGTATCTTCGGACCTAAAGGCGCTATACAAATCCGGTGAAATAACAGAATATGACAGGTAGTGAGTAAGAATATGACAGGTAGTGAGTAAATCAACAAAAATTCATTTCTTGACGACGACTGATTTCGTTGATGTGCTCTGGTGAATTAGGCATCGTGGTCAAGGCTTGGGATCTGGCTGTTGCAACAATGAAAGCAGGAGAAAAGTCGAGATTTTATTGTAAAGACGTCTATGTGTACACTGATGAGGTGGTGCTGTCCCCTGACTCGGCGCAGCATAACTACATTGTATATGACATTGAGCTGATGCACTGGCGAGGTTTTGTATGTTTTTGTTGATGTTGTTATTGGAAAACCGAGCTGGCATGTAGCCTCTTTGTTGTATTGTTGGGTGTTATTGTTGTTATCTGTTTGTTAGAGCACAGGATCAGATTAATTGTCCACATTACTTTGCTTAGATCTGTTCTTTAAAGTGTACGGTATTGTCAACACTTAAATTTTCTCAGCTGTTTACTGGTAGACTGCATGAGCACAGAATAATTATCATCGGTCTTTGCCACTAACAGCTTATCTTTGTGTTTTTTTCGTAATAACATAATACATCTTGTTACACGGTGTTCTTTGACAAGTTTTTTTTGGCTTTTTATGCATAGTGACGTCTAAATAATATACAGCCTCATACTGTTTTTCCTAGACAACTTAGCTACTTGTGTTTGAATCTAATGTTTGCTGTTTCACTCACAGGAGCAGACATCAGTAAACGAAAAGATGGTGGCATTACAATAAGTACATTATTGAAAGGAGAAGGTGGAGAAACGCCAAATGATGGTGCAGTGTGTGAAGGTAATATTAAACTGCAAAACCTATGCCACTTCGCTGAATAGCTGTGTTTGGTAGCTAAGTTCTAAGTCTTGCAAATGCTTTCACTGCAGTACTTTAGTAGCTGTGTTGCTGTATCTGGACAAAACTTGTTAAAATTAAGTAGCAAAACTAGCAAATGCGTAGTTAGTCTAGGAATAATTCTCATAATTATCATGCACAAAGCCGTTAACTCGTATATAAACCACAGTTTTTTACATTTATAATTATCATGCACAAAACATAGTTTAATGAGTCTGTACGGAGCATTGACGACCTACGAGTATTCTTGATTATTGCTGTCACTGAAAACAACTCTTTCACTGGTACTGACGAAGCGCTAGGGTCAGATACACAGTAACGTGGCAAGATTAAGGTAGACATGAGCATGATTCATCCATGAGACCAAAGGAAAAAAGATCATTTGCCGTTAAATACTTTGACTTGCTGGTATGTAGTGTCACTATGACAGATCTCATTCGCTCTTGCTTGCCCTGTTTCTCAGTTGCTACCGCTCGCTCTTGCTTTTGCTTTGGGGTCTATTCAGTATGTTATATGTTTTGTTGCTGCTGTATGCTAAGCTGACAGCCTGGTTAGGTTCTTAGCTCATGTTAATCTAATGCTGTTGTGTCGTGTTATATAATGAATTTACAGCTAAATAGCAGCAATACAGCGATGCTTTTGCATATTTTGATAAGAAACTGACAACACTTTCTTTGACATACATGTGACTACTACTGCAGGACTGCCAGAAATATAGTTCTGAAGTGCTTGATAACAGCACAGTAATGGTAAAACGTTAGCAGAAATCATCTGTAATATGCCCTAATTGCTTCAACTGTATATTTTGTTTGTTTTCTGTACTTGTGTACGAGCTTTATAATAATAATAAAAATACTAATAATTAGAATTACACCAGCAGTGCATTGCATAACTAGTCCATTAGTGTTTGCTGTGAGAATATGACAAAAATGATATTGACAGTTATCGTAATAATAATAAAAACCACAATTTGTAGTTTCGTGGCACATCTGTGGTTTACTACATTGTATGTTATTATTGTAGTTCACATAACAGGAATGTGCAACAGTCGTATGTTTGAGGATCGTGATGTGACGTTCACAATGGGCTGTGGCAGTGAGGCTGATATTGTGCCTGGTGTTGAAATGGCTTTGAAGAAGTTTCGCTGTGGAGAAAAATCTCGGCTGAAAATTGGTGCGAGTTACGGCTACGGATCCGAAGGTTGTCCGGCTTACGACATTGCTCCCGGAGCAGAACTCACATACGACGTCGAAATGCGACACTTTGTTCGAGTAATTTTGTCAAGTTTAACTGTTTTCAAACATAATTACCACCCACACAATTGAAACTGGGTTTTCAGCGTTGTAATCTACATTGTACCATCGATGAAGTGCTTATGAATGAGTTATTGCATGCTGAAACACATGGTGGCGTGATGGTGCACTGTAAAGCATTGGACTTGCATTTAATGTATGTGAATTCAACTGAACCAGATTGTGGTTGCATGAAAACCTTTGGCAAGTTTCTCGCACCCACGTCCTGTTATCAAACAGCTAATTTCATGCCAGCCAATAGACTGCTGTGGTCTGCAGTTTGGAAGGCGACAACATGTTGTAGCAGGTTTGGTATATCTCCCACAATACATGAGCTTGGTTCACTGCTGGCTGACAACCTTTGGCATAGAGATAAACACCGCCTTGTGAACCCTTTGAGTATCTGGTGGGACTTTACTTCGCCTTGAACAACACACGTGTTGCTCATTAAGAAAATTGAATACTATGTTGTATGCCTTTTAACCTTATTATAATCAATTGATTCCACAAATTAATCATTACTATACTGTGTCATCGATGATATACCATAAAATCTTGTGTACAATGGGCACTTGTGCATTATACGTAGGGCGACTTTTCATTGCTGTCGACAGGGAAAATAGAAGTTCACGTATATAATACGCACACACATTTTTAGGTCAATATTGTGCGTATTATACGTGGCATTTTATGATAGTAATGGTAATAGTGATAATAGTACTACTGTTACTACTACTGTTGAGCAGCTGCTGCTGCTGTTACAAGCACTATTACTACTCTACTTGTACTAATACTACAGTTTATTAATGTTACTATCATCTAGTTACATTTATAGAACTCTGTGATATCACATAACATTGGGTGACTTTAAGTTTCGCTGTCTTAACTTTGGTTTTATACCAAAACTTGGTTTAAAACCAAAGTTAAGCGGAAACTGGAAGTGGCAACGAAGTTCGGTTTTAAACTCGGTTTAAACGCAAAAAGTTCTGCTGAAACCAAAGTTAAGACGTAACTTGAGAAGTAACTTTGGTTTTAAACCAAAGTTAATCTGAACAATCTGGTTTTAAATCAAACTTACCCAATGCAATTATATAGGCAACTTTGCTAAAACTCTAGTTCTTAACTTTGGTTTTAAACCGAACTGAATTTATACTTTTGCTGTAGTTTAGACTAAGATGGCCACTGGCGGCAAATGTAAATATTTACTTTATGTTGCCAGCACTGTTGCCACTGATGCGCTTGCTAATCGCTGGAGATGTGCAGCAACTTTTCTACGTGTTTTATGCCTAAGCAAAGAAGATGATCACTTGTCGCTGCAGTTCACCGCTCTCTCTTCTCTTCTCTTCGGGGCAGACAGCCGTTAGACTGTCTGGCGCTGAGGCCGCCAATCGGGCCCAATGTGCTGCCCCTGAGGGTGTTATGTCCAGTAAGAAGATATACCAGTGTTCTAAGATCCCGACGACATTGTCGTAAGGCAAATTGTGTAAGTTCTGGTGTGACTTGAATTACCAGTTCTTTAGCCTGTTGGCAACCTTCAGTATTAAGCCAGTATTTATAATGCTCATTATGAGCCCACTGCCATATTTTGCTTCGAATAGCA
>Ga0209149_1000485_pt1 | contig 16823 bp, 9 predicted proteins | sample WorMetTyACAVOLI2_FD_187423 | JGI IMG/M metagenome (GOLD analysis project Ga0209149, IMG submission 187423) | Marine gutless worms symbiont microbial communities from Max Planck institute for Marine Microbiology, Germany - Olavius algarvensis... ... | reverse complement strand
TTTTACCGTCCCACGGAGGGTAGAAGGCTGAGTCGACCTAGCTGGATGGTTACATACCGAGATGGTTTACCCGTCCACAGACGGTCACCCATCCGAGTACTAACCGGGTCTGACGTAGCGCAACTATGTTGATCGAAGCCAACGTGTTACCACTAAGCCAAACCGCCAACCACGTTTCAAGGAGCTGATGGATAGATGGCAAGAAAGAGTGACAACAGATGAGGAGCGGGTACTGCGAGATGGTTGAAGAGAGATAAGGTTTATCTTCCGTGTAAATCCCTTGTCGTAACAGAACTTTTACTGACGTCCAGTTTACGTTGCTGTTAGCAAAGAAGAGTTAACACACACACAAATTATTTTTCGACACACGTCACAGAATCAGCATTTTCTGAGGTACATACATTGGCCGAAATTTTTGTTTAAAGTCGTTATTTTTTTCCAGAGAGCTATGCAGGAAAACCAAAAGGAATGAATGCTTTTGTGAAGAAACTGTCGAAGTATTCGGTATAGATTGCTTCTTGAGAGATAAGTTATGATTATCAGATCTGTGTACATGAATGGTAAAGACGTTTCAGATAGAGCACGAAAAGCAGAAAGCATCTGAAATGGCAAATGAAAAAAAAAGAATTGTGCTACAAGCGTTGAAACAAAGGCAAACAAATGACCTATTTTAGGGCACGATTCGTTGCCGAGCCGAAGGAAGTCACTGTAAGGACAATGGGGGGAAGGTGACCCCAGAATGAGCCATACCAATACAACTCGACTGGTCGAACAAGAAAGACAACATAAAGTATCGTCAGATACAGAAAACGGTGTCAGCAAGCGAGTACTCGTACCGTCACACTGCGTCAAAGACCTGATGTTCCCACACCGTCAGAAGGTCGTGTAAAGGTGTACAGCTGATTAATCGCGACTGGCCACGCAAACTTCAGACAGGTATATCAGTCAGTCTGTGCAGGTAATACAGGTGTTTGGCGCCAGCAACGACATTTAGTGATACGTCAGCGTAACTCTGTATCAGCGATCGAGTGACCGCATTCCGCGTATCACTCACAAATGCTTTCCAGTACACCACAACTCTCCCATTTCGTTCCAAATAATTATAATCATTCTATTTATCACCGAAATATAAAATGTGAAAACGAGTGCTGCCTGTATAGCTCGAGCTGCAGTCAACAATTAGTAGACCGCTACAAGTAGCTACACGATGAATCGAAAAATTGACATTCCTTGTTGTAGCCTCGCACTGAACTTTCGTGATATTCGTTTCATCGTTGTAGGTAAGTATGTGAGTATCAGGTACCTTTCTCGTGATTGCGGATTAATTTGAAAAAGACGATGGCAATAATTTTGCGGATCGTATCGCATTATTCTAGAAGATAATCCTCTGGAAACTACTCCCCCGGAGACAACCCCCATACCGAAAATACCCCCCGGAGATAAGCCCCGCCCCGACTCTGGGTCCTGACCGTAACCGATCCACGACGTGTGGTTCTGACCCTAACCTTAACCCTAACCCTAACCGACCCACGGGGCTGGAATTATCTGAAAACTGACACTAACCCATATTCCTGACCCAAGGACTAACTAGCACACGAGGGTCGGGGGGTTACCTCCGGGGGTATTTTCGGTAGGGGGGTATCTCCGATGGAGTTGTCTCCAGGGGGGGGGGGTTACCTCCGGTTACCGTATCGCATAGTACTCGTAACTGTAATACGAAATGTTTGTGCACAAAGACCAGAGCTGACCGACGACCCCCCCGGACAAACTCCCCTAGCCTAGGTCCTAACCCCGTACTTTACGCCGTATGTGGGTCAGTTATGGTCAGAGTCCAGCCTGGTGGGACGGAAAGGGTCAGGAATACGAGTTAGTGCAAGTTTTCAAAAATTCCCTGCCGGGTTATGTCCCATAGCAGTAAAAATGTTACGACCTAGGGTGTTTTGTCCTGGGTTTTAGTTCCTACGAAGTTTTGAGGCCAAATTTACAACGACCAATTGTTTACTACGAAGAATTTGACGCCCTCAGTCGAGCTAGGCTGGTCGTTTGATTGACTGGTGGTACACGAAGAATTATACGACCTACTGAACCTCTGTTCAGTCTACTGTGTGGATTATTATCGCTGTCTGAGGCAGAGAAAGAAAGACACTCAGTATAGAGCGCTGTTATCGTCTGCTGTCTGTCAATTAAACACGTCGCTCGCTCGGTCGCCGCTCGATCGCCCACAGCGACGCAGATGCTTTCAAGATTTCATCGCTGATAAACCCAATTGTTCGCCAATTCGTCCGCCGTCTTGCCTTCTCTACCGGCTAACTGTAGGGTTTACGACGCTCAATAAACCGCAAATTGGAGCCACGGCCAGACAGACAGACAGAAACGGACGCTGTACAGACTTACAAAGACAACGCAACATTTGTCAACGCTCGCCGCTGAATTTCCAGTAATAAATATCAATTGCTGTACGGAGAAACTGTCATACAGAACTACTGGGTGGACCAAAAATAAGCCCCTACTGAATTATCAATCGCGGACTCTGACAGTCCGCGATTGATAAATCAGTAGGGGCTTATTTTTGGTCCACTCAATTTTCAATGACCAGTAAGCTAAATTTCGAGGTTTCAACGACAGACACCGTCCGCGCGGCCTCTCTGCGATAGCTGAGCTACTTTTCAGCTTAGATCCAGACGTCGCAATACGCCAGTACCTAACAGACTGGCGTTGAAACCTTGAAATTTAGCTTACTAATCAGTGGTCACTGAAGGTCATTAAAATGGTACCATTCGAAAGTTTTGGTGCAGCTTCCTATTCGCACTGCATAGCACTACGGCCGTATCTATAACCGTTTCGACACAATACACGAACGTGACAGATCTCAGCCACCCAGCCACACACCGCTTGACAGCAAGAGCCGGCGGTCTGCGATCTCGCTAGGCTGCAGTCGTGCGGCAAATATGGAGAAAACGCCGATGCAATACTGCTCCCGAGTATTGTTGTTTTTTAATTGCTGTCCAATATCCGACACCAGCGTTCTGGTCAATGACTTATTAAAAACAAGAGGTCAAAGTAATTTGACAAAAAGCGCCTCACGGGAGGCCGATTCCCCGGTTAGGGGTCATCCCAGGGGGTCAAAAGTTGTACCATTGAATTCCTGGGGTAGGGTTTCCTATTAGTGTTCCATAGTAACTATAGGCCTAGGATGCACCGTTTGGCCACAGTGCACGCGCGTGATAACCAACCAACGACGTCACGACACAGCCTATCTCAATAAGCGCCTCTTTTACTAAAGTAAAGTTAGGCGCTTAACAAAAACAGCGAATTAAAACAGTTTAGTTTTTGGTCCATTTTTCGCTGCGCCTTCGCGTAAAAACACGTTCTGCGTGCGGTCCAGATGTTTGCGTCGATTTGAGTGAATTTGCACTGCGCATGTGCAACATCCAGAGCTCAGTCTGTGTCCCCGGAGTCTACATGCATGACGAGAAGTTGAAAAGCGACGAGGACAAGACGCTGACAAAATGACACGCGTAAAACGCAGTTCGGTAGCGTAGTACAGCCGGCGACCGCTAGGCGGCAGCAGCGGCAGCGGAGGGCGACACTAATTGAACTAGACGAGTCACACGTAGTCGTCAGTCGGTCAGTCAGTCTGTGTGTGGTCCGCCGATGACAGCTAGTTTGTTTAGCGTGACGTGGCGGCAACACTTCAAAGACTTTTCCATCCATCGTCCACAGAGCAGACCACCACAGAGACGTGACATGTGTAAGGTCAGCCACGTGGTTAATAGTCAGCGTTCGATGATCGACAATGTCTGCCTGAGACATAATTACATGTCGGCTACATCATCAGGCGCAACCGCCGTAAATTCCTATCTCCAGTTGGCTAATCTGTTCCTTTGTCGAACAATGATGAAAATTTGATTACATTGTAGCTGAATATTATATTAATTAAGCATAAGAATGTACTATATTTATAATGTAATAAGATAGTAATATTGTACATAATCACAAAAGTTCTTGTCTTCTTGGTCAGTATATTAAAAGTACATTTTAACTTAAATTATAATTGCTACGGCAACCACAACAACAACAACAACTACTACTACTACTACTACTACTACTACTATTAAATGATATTTGTAATAGTAAAAATTATCATTATTTCTATTTTCTTATCACACCGCACCGTGGTTGAGTCCGTTCCGTCATAAGTGCGTTAGTGCTGTGCAGAGTACTCTAGATAACTAGTTATCGGTACGATGTGGAATGGTCAACAATAGCCCAGCTCCAGCGGCCAGCCACAGCACTTTAGTAGTGTCATAAATCAATTCTACAAAACATATCGCGAGGGGAAAATGCGAAGACGGTAGATACACAGACCAGTCCGTGATAGAAGCGCAACTTGTAGACTCGCGAACCGCAGACGGGTATACGACTGTCAGCTAATTTACTAAACATTTAATCTCTACCGTGAAACGTATACAGCAATGATTTATATACAACTTTATTCGCCAAGATTGGCAGCAGAATAAAAACGGAAGAAAGAAAAACCTTAACTAACAATTAAAGTCAGTTACACGCACAAAGACGTCAACTCGCTTGTGGCATCACGTGCAAACATTGTACACACAGAATTCTCAGCTTTTTCAAGGCAACAGGCACACAAACCAAACAACATTAACTACCATTAGACCTAACTGTCACTAAAGTTAAACCAAAATACTGAGGCGTTATTTATGACGAAGTCCAGTACTACTGCAACGTAAGCATCGAGCTGCAGCACGTGGTCCGGTAATTATGTATTAAATCATTTCGGCTTCAAAGTATACATGGCACCGATCAGCTTCAACAAACATTTTTCGGCTCAGCTTTTGAAGGACTCGTACACACTAGATTCTGATTAGATATCCCGACTGTACGGTACATGATAGAAGCGAGAGGACTTACAGAGTTTGAATGTTCTTGAGCGGTGCAAAAGTTCCATTCGCTAGCGACTCGATCTTATTGTCGTACAATGACCTGAACGACGTACACATACGAACATCTTTATTCACCAGACAACTCGTAGCTACCTTAACTAGAGACAACAGCAATATTTACTTCGCCAAAGGGCAGGTAGACCAGAAGGGCAAAAGCCTATCTAAGCTGGCAACCATACTAAGAGCTACTAAAGTAAAAAAACAAAAACAAAAAAGAACTACGCTACAAACATTTAGAGTACAATGAGTAGCAGTCTATATAAAGAGAAAATACAAAAAAATCCACAACATTGAACAACGCTAGACGCACAGAAACAGCAGACCAATCAGGAAAATCGTAGTGTTATAAAAAGTATGCAAATCACTTCATCAGTAACGGAATTCTTTACAACGCTGCAATCTGTACATCGATTACAAAAGACACAAAAACTTGTGACTTTAACTGTCCATGCCATGGGCAACTTCAATGCGCTGTAAACCGTCAGCAGACATACACACAAACATAAGTAGTAAGGCAGAACAGGACAGACAGACAGACAGAGAGAAACTCACAAAAGGTTGAGGTTGCCGAGGTCGATGAAAGTATCAAGTCGAATGCAGCTGATGCGATTAGCATTCAACAACCTACAATCAACTCCGGCGTATCAGTCTTCAGCTACACACGTTTCATTGCCTATATCTTTACAATAAATATATATACAAAAATATTACATAAAACATATAAACATATGGCTATAACTTGTAAAAATGAAGTCGTGCATCGTTGGAAAGTTATTTTAGTTATACTGTTGATGCATTCTTGCTACATATTATTCAACTTCACTCAGACGGCTCCACGGTTTCTACTCTCTCACGGACAATCTGTAGAACCAGGACATTAGCACACACACACAGCTTCAGATACTCGCTGAAGACGTTTTTTTTCATCACGGTATAGAGGTTTGGCAGAGGGCCAGCCAGTCACTTCTCACCTCAACCGTCCAATCCAGTCGTCTCTCGCTCTTGAGGCATACAACACGATTGGACGACAACACAGATGCGAAGATTATCTTTGCTCGACCGTCAGTATCCTCGTATCACATGGTTCAAGATACATAACGACTTGAACTTCCACAACCTCACACTGAGCGCGCTCTTGAACTGCCCACTCTGGAATGGTGTTGGCAACGTTCAGCGCACGAATGAGAAAGTTTACTCACTGCATTAGAGCTGCAATTCCACGACGACGCGCTGTAAAAACTTACAGCTTACTTACTAACTTACAAACCTATCCGTGGCGGCTAGGAGGCTGAGTTAGCTTTTAGTGAGAAACACAGATTTCGACTCACAGCAATTGAAGCATGTGTAGACCGACGAAGACTCCGGGTGGAAGTTCGCTGATTTGGTTGCCATACAGAACTCTATGCACACATAGACACAGCAGATCCACAAACGGGCAATCAGATAGAAACAAGTAGCGCCAGCCACAGAAAATCTCGCCCCACGCCCCACTGCAGGGTGCTGCCACCATTCAGTGGCTCGATCACACAGCCACCGCCCTTCTATACTGAAAGTCTCATGCTGATAACTGTAACAGTTTTTCAAACAATCGTTGTAAAACAAACAAAGTTAGAAACATAGCGTTGGTTGGTTGGTTGGTTGGTTGGTTGGTTGGTGTTTAACGGCACTTTCAGTACAGAAAGGCTATATCGTGCCATGCGAAAAGTAAAAGTTTGTTAAAGATATTAATTTCAGATAAGAAGTAAAATACGTTGTTTAGGGTATTAGTTAAAATGTGAGATAGCTCAAAAATGATCATGATGAAGATGAACAACTAAAAAATAACAGTAACTAAAACTACAATGAAAACATCAAAACAGTTCTTATGAACTGCTTTGTTTAAAGGTCAACGGACCCTCATGCAACCAGTCTTTGTGGAGATGTACTCCTCGACAATAATATGCATCATCGGATACGGCCTGGCTAGCCAATTACTTGGCAAAGTAGTCCAGACAAACTAGGCTAACTGAAGTAATACACTACACAAGAAAGAAACCTAAACAACTAAAACTAACGAAACCAAACTAACCCTGGTTTAGGACGCCTTTTACGCCATCCGGCCAGAAAACGGATTGGGCCTATTCTATAACAACAGTGCCTGGGACCCACACGGGACATTAGAAACGGGTGGCTGTGAGTGCTTCTTGTCAAGAGCCTTGCTGCCCGGCTCACATTATGTTCTTTCACTGTGTCACTGTGTCACGCTATTATGTTATGCACCTGATGTTGAGCAAATAAAGATGATGATGATGATGATGATGATGATAGTCAACTGGAATCAACACCTCGCCGCCTGTCGCTCGGGCCAGGCAACAAACTTCTGTGAGAGGAAACTTAGGAGGGGTATTACGATATGTCGCTTTTCCGATGCATCATCATTCTGAATATGGTATTTGGCAACATTTACCAGTGATACAATTATCAATACTTTTGCACGAATAAAGTGGTTACAGTGAGTCCAGCGTAACATAAAATGGTCTAATTTCCACCAAGTGACGAGTCGTCACGGCCACGTAGCAACTTTGGACATAATAATAGAAAGATAACCCTTTGAATTTCCACAGTACAGTACTATTACTTGAAGGGGAACCATGGGTTAATGTCGTAAATTCTGGGAGGCCATGGTTCAAAGGGTTAACAGTCATCACTAATATGAACAACCACAACTGCAACAGCGACAGAACGCCGTGGAAAAATAATATATAACAGTAATGCAACAATGTGTTAAAACGTCATAATAGTAAAGACACAGTTAAGTTTCGGTTACATGTATTGTCGACAGGCCTACTTGTTCCACTGTCAGTTATGAATAAACATTTTCAACAAACGACTCACAACGACGTCAGAGAGCGAAGTCCGTCGAACGCGTCGGCGGCAATCACCGATATCTCGTTATTGCTCAGATCACTACAAGCAAACAAATTAATTTCTACTAGCAGTTTGTATATAAATTTTTCCTTATTAACTGTCACTATAGTTATATAACCGTCGTTTCTTTCTTATAGATTAATTACAGCAGGTAGTAAACAAACGAGGACGGCATTACATGGGTTGCCGTGGATGGTGAACTGAAATAGAGTGTAACTAATAATATACAAAATCAACAGTTGGATATCATCAAATGCCGTTCCAGTCACCTTGAGACCATGTTTTAGAAAGTCTTCTTGAGCTAATAATCTCAAACAGCTATAGAGCTAAAGACGGCGTGCAGTCATATGATGCCTCCGCCGCTGCACGTGTGTAATGGACTCACCAGCCCTGCGGACGCAGCGTGCCGTATGCACTGTGATATTTATGAAATCACTCGCTACGTGGCAGCATCAGTTTGACGTCGATTCGAATTTTCATATCCTGCTCCATTGTCCGTGGCAGAATTTCGTCCAAAATGTAACCATTTCGTCTGTTGGTGGTATATTGTTTACCTTGCACAAAATGTGGTCGAAATCCGTTCAGTATTTGTGCAAACGGATTAAATGACGTTGGCACGGGACATACATCAGCACAACGAGACAGCGGGATATATTGAAAACATAATAGCTTAGTTTGGCGGAGGCATAATACCACCTGAATTAGTCGTCTGTCTGACTCGGGTTTTGTAAAATTAGTCTAGTCTTTCACTCGAATTACACCGACCGTATGCATAGCAATGTCGACGTAAAGGAGCGGCCACACTGGCCGACTGTTTTGTATTCATGACGTTGCTATATGCATACAGACGATGTCTCTAAGTCACCAGGGACGCGACGTCTATCCTCGAAACAATGACGCACGGTGCGTTATGCGGGGGAGGATAAAGATTCATGTTTTACTTGAAATATGGCCCTACAAGCAACAGTTGCCTAGTTGCAAAAATCCCTATAGATTTTCGTGAACGGATTTGTATAGAAATGCTCAAAAATAGCCCCAGTCATAATGGGATGGGAACGTCGAAATAGAGGAGCTGGGAGGGAAAGAAAGGGAATGGGAGGGAGGAGGGAGGAGAGGGAAGAGACGCCTCTGTAAGACTGTAAGTCCTTGTCTATCTGCGACATGACCTGCAGAGCGAACTACACAGTGGCGTATTCAGGAAAGGGGAGGGTGCGACCGCCTCCCCTCTTGGTCTGAGTCTGACCGTGAATTTTTTTGATAACTTTTGCACTGATTTTGTAAGCCACGTTTCGCGACTGAACCGTAAAATCCATGTCCCAAGGCTATACTAACCGTGTTTTGTCTGTTAAAAACTGCATTAAAATGCAACTAGACTTATCATTTTGGAAACGAAAAATGTGGGAAGGGGGCCAGCCCCTCCACCACACCCACCACCTCGACGCATACGGCGCCTCGCCCCCTCTCTGCTAAAATCCTAAATACGCCACTGGAACTACATGATAATCGCGAGTCGACGGGAGGACGTGACAGAAGTTGTGTGCTGTCCTGCGTGGCAGACGAAACGCGGTCGAACGGCATCTGATTGCTGTCGAACGAAGTGCGAGCGGCGGCGCCTAGTGCTGCTTGTATCGCGAGAATTGATCGCGACAGTAACGAGAACGATCAGTAATCGATCACGACGGAAAATCGATGAGCCATATATGAGATCGTATATGGCAACGTTTCTATTGGAAATGACGTTATCGCGCAAACACAGTGCATCACTGCATATACGAACCACACACGAGGATGGAAGAGATAAGACGCCGTCGAACACGAGACATAAAGCACGTGATACCATACGGCTCCTGACGGGTGCAATGCATAGCTTGTTAACCCATTCGCTACTAGACTATTGAACAGAGCATATCCCATCGTCACTTCTACACTGTGTGCCAAAAAATGAGACTCGCGTAATCTTGAATATCTTGTACGGTTGTAAGTCTATTGCAATGAAACTTCGTCTGATGACCTTAGCTATATTAAGCGCATACGTAATTTGCCACCTCACCTTAATTATGTTTCTACACTACCTGACATCACACAAAAACCAAAAAATTTATGTTTTCTTCCACTCAATAGCGTAAGTGGCTCTGAAAAGAGCCGATTGTGTGTCTGGATCACAGTAGAGGTGTTCGACGTGACGTCCTTTTGCCTTTACGCGTGCACGCATCCGTGTTTGCCATGGTCACTGGCTTTGTCGATGATGCCCTAAAAATACGGTCCCAAGTGTCAACGCTTCAGCTCGTCTCGTCAATGTTGCGTTTCAGTTTTGTGCAGAAACGTATAAGGTGAGGTGGCAAATTATGTATGCTTTTCATAGCTAAGGACATCAGGATATCACGTGCTAAATTTCATTGCAATAGACTTACAACTGTACAAGATATTCAAGATTACGCGAGACTTGTTTTTGGCACACATTGTATATTATATTGAGGTTGAAGTTGATCTAACGCTCTACGACAGCAGCGTGGATGTAGAGTAGTGCTACTTACATGCGGCGCAGTCTTCGAAGTTCGGCAAACGCTCGCGACGGAATCTCGGTGATTTGGTTGTGTTCGAGCCGGCTGCAATTACATACCGTCCACAACATTCTCTCAGTCAACAGCAGATCGAAATGTTTGTACTTAGACCATTAACCCAGTAGAGTGCACACGCAATTATATTGCCACATCGAATGATATGCAGTTGGTACACGGACCGTTGATGGGTGGGCTGTTACATTTGGTACAGCGAGGAGGGGACTGGGCGGGGCCTCAGCCCACCCAGGCCCCTCCTCGCTGTACCAAATGTAACAGCCCACCCATCAACGGCCAGTGTACCAATCACGGTACTAATGTATAATGGTCCGTTGCTCTGCCATAAAGGGTTAAAAGCAAAACGGCCACAATCACGCTAAAGATTGGTGAGCCGTTGACGCCATCTGAGTTCACGAGCGCCGTGGATAAGTGAGATATAGGTTAATAACACTTGCTATCATGCTATGATGCTTCGTCGAATGACGCTCAGACGCAGACCAGGACAGCAGCAAACAACATCTGAGGCGCGACGATGAATGCCATCGTACGTTACGTTATCTTACTGAGATCTTACTTACTTAAATACTAACCCGTTATAATAAAAAAACAACGAAATTTGGCGAAATCTGCGCGTCACAAATGTATTCGCCAGACGGCAGGACATATTGCCAGACGTTACAGGCCAGTAGCACAGAGCTTTGTGTATACGCATTCGCCATGAGGACAGTTACGCAATCATGAACTTTCGATCTACAGTTTCCCAGATTGCACTGTGGCATTGGTCAAGGTCATTAACCCCTTATAGCACGTGGCAACTCGATGTGTCCAACCGTTTCGCCACAATACAAACGCGTGACCAACCAACCAACGACAGCAGATACAACGTACATCTTAATATCTCTGCGTACGAACAGTAACGTGAGGATAACAATAGGATGCGTTTCGACATCGTACAAAAGCTAAAATGTAAACTCTATCGAAGGTTAATATGCCGTAGATACTGCTTCTGCAACGAGAGAAATGCTCTAGAAATTTTTGCACGAAAGTTGGCAAGAAAATGCCAGAATCCACCGCTAGCAGTTCTGTTTCTGGTCGACTTTGTTTGTAACCATATTTTAGATTTTAGCAACATTACGAGTAAACGGCTACATCAGCTGTCATCGTGACAGTTTCAGAATAGACGAGTAATAATGCCATTAAATTCGCTAGGTGGCAGCACTATGCAATGTGCACAGGGCGAGGTTTGCCTGACACCATTATTATTATTATTATTAAGCGCCTCACTTTACTTTAGTAAAAGAGGCGCTTATTGAGATAGGCTGTGTCGTGACGTCGTTGGTCGGTGGTCGTTGGTTGGTTGTCACGCGCGTGCACTGTGGCCAAACGGTGCATCCTAGGCCTATAGTTACTATGGAACACTAATAGGAAACCCTACCCCAGGAATTCAGTGGTACAACTTTCGACCCCCTGGGGTGACCCCTAACCGGGGAATGGGCCCCCCGTGTGGCGCTTTTTGTCAAATTACTTTGACCTCTTGTTATTATTATTAAGTACATTTATATAGCGCAAGATCGGGAAGAAGCTGCAAATGCGCTGAGTAAAAACTGCTTTTAAGTGGAAGAATCCGTTTAGCCAGACGACTGACATATTGGTCGGCGGAAACTGACGCCAGTAAAACACCGCAGCTATCAACAAACAAGCTGAGTGATTACTTGCTGTCGGACCCTCGGCCAGACAGATGCTAAAACGATTAACGATCGACGACCGCCTGAATCAAAAACTAACGTACAGTGTGACACTAGCTTAAACCTCGACATATCGGTGTTTTTATACGCTGCATGGCGCTCGCGTGAATTCGATGCCTCAACGACAGTCGCAGCCTGTTACGACGACATCTCACGTGGCACCCTGGTCCATGTGGGGCACGACGGTACAGACAGCGAGCTCCGAACTGTGACGACTTGGTTCTTTGTTTTGAAATCGGCCCCGAGAAAGACTGGGAAATTATTGGGTGTCGGCAAAGTGGCGTATGCGATGCTGATTATATGCTGCTGTGTCTCCGGGATTGTGACTTAATCGAGCACCTGCTGCGTTTCTTCTCTTTCGCGTTGATTAGCAAGACTCACAGCAAATCAATGAAATCAAATCATTTTAAATCAGGCTGCAACGGTTCACAAACGGACGGAAAGAAGACAACGGAACTGGCTCGATGTCGATACTAGTCTTAGTTGTGATTGCTGAGCTGACGATGAAATTCACTCGATAGAAACACTTAGCAGAAAGGTGAATTTTTGAAGGTTAACGAAAACAAAGAAAGCTGCTGGAAGATATACAGGAGGGAGAAAGATAAAGGTTCCGCAGTATCCTGGCGCCATTTAACTGCATGGGTCCATAACTAAGCAGTGTGGCTGGTGCAAAGCTGTCGTGCATGGACTCCAGACGATTCTGGTGACCTCGGCGTTAACCTGTATACAACCCCTGCGGTTATTGTACTCGGTCTCGACGGACGGGCCAGATTTTTTTACTTGACGACATAATCAGCTGTTGCACAGCAAACTTGCTGCTGCTACAGTATCCAAGCACGATAGCCTGTTTACTACAGTGGACGTATACGACCACGACTGTCCTGCTGTCAGCGACTGTGGCACAAGATTGAAATATTCTTACGTTAGTTACTTGTAGCTAAATATAACCTCAAATCTGAAACTACATTTTCCATTCACAATGTACCTTTTGCTTAATTCATGCAAACGATTAAGGGTCTGTACGTAAATCACTGTACTTAATGCGCCTCCATTCTTGTCGGTGCTGAACGACAAATTCACTTACTAATTTAGTTACTTATTTGCTTTACCAACGCCTTGATTTGCATACCAGTCATAAAACTGTTGCATCACTAGTTTCCTGTAACATGACACGAGAAAAACTAAACTCAACAAGCGCTGCCATGCACAGCGAACCTCGCCCTGTGCCCCACTGCAGGGTGCTGCCACCTGGCGAATTTAATGGAACGATCCTAGAGCCACTGGACGTCTATTGTAAAAGCTTCATGAAGACAGCTTAAACATCGTGCAAACAACCACTGTTACAGACGCAGGCAATCGAAAAAAATATCACTGGGACGAGGTAATTAAGTAAGTAAGTAAGTAAGTAAGAGCGATTAACATGTCCATAAATGACAGTGTCACTTCGCAGGCACGACAACAGTAATTACGGGTAACAGAGTTCGAAGAAGAAGTATGTCTTCAAGCGAGAGCAGAAGACGGGAAGTAACGCAGCAGATGTGATCGAGAGGTAAAAATATTTAACACGCATGAATGTAGGCTCCGTGAATGATTATTATACGACAAAGAAGAAAACTCAACAGTTCGGTGATGGAGTCGGGTATGTTGTCGGGTATGTCGGTCAAGGCGCGATCACGACAGTCGACGATCGTGTCAGTGCAGGAGCAGTGCGCTGGGCAGACAGCGGACGTGGAACAGTCCTGATGGACTTGACCTGCCTCGGCCGGTACGTCTGACAAAAACACCGTCTATACTCTACCAGTCGTCATCATCGTCGTCATCATCTGAACCCTTTAACCGCCACATTAAAACCGCACAGCAACGGACATCATATAGCAATACAGTGATTGGTACACTGGCCGTTGATGGGTGAGCTGTTACATTCGGTACAGCGAGGAGGGGACTGGGCGGGGCTGCGGCCCGCCCAGGCCGCTCCTCGCTCTACCAAATGTAACAGCCCACCCATCAACGGCCAGTGTGCCAACTTCGTATCATTCGATGTAGCACTATAATTGCCTTTGGAGTCTAAAGCGTTAATACAAGAAGCTCATTATTATCATTATCATTACTAAGTAAGTAAGTAGATTTATAAATGGCGCAACTTTAAGCAAATGTCACAAGGCGCCGTGGCTTCACGCACTAAACAGGAATGTCTTTAATGCTTGAATTGTTCCAGACTGTCAGACTGTCCTAGATTGATTGGCAGAGAGTTCCATAGCCGCGGACCGGCAGCTGCGAATCATCGCAGACAGGTGTCTTGTACTACCAGCAGCGACAGCGAAAGATGTCGTTGTTTTCAACGTGTCTGTCTACCTGTTTGTCTGCATGTGTGTGTGTCTCCGTCAACGAACCAAAAAGTGTATACCAACTTCGTATTATTCGACGTCGCACTATAATTGTCTCCGGAGTCTAAAGGGTTAACAATGTACTTGTTAGAGTGATGCTAACGAAAAACGCTACAGAGCGCTGTACACATCCATAAAGAACCCATCATCTGTCTCAGAGAAATCGCGCGATGTCACCGTCCGTAGTATTCAGAAATATTCTTACGGATAAGAACAACGAAAGTTGGCTAATGTCACGCAACGAACGTATACGGTGTCATATTTAATATCCTTGTTGCACGTATTGACCACGAATGACCTTAAAATGACCTTCAAATGACATTCAAGGACGGACGGATAGAATTGCCGAAGCATTTACGTGCATCGTGCAAACGTGTGTTCCAGTAGCGTGCAATATACACTGATTGGTATACACTGGTACACAACATTCTAATCTGGCTACTTTAAGTCAACTACACTGGTTGCCGGTTCATGCGATCGTATTAAATTCAATATTGTTACAATGACCTATAAAGCACTATATTCCGGTATCCCTCATATCTGGCTAATCTGGTCCATGCAGAACTCTACGGTCTGTCTCTGCCAACCTTCTCTCTGTCACTCGTTGTAACATCTCACTTGGTGCTGGAGGTTTTCGCTCGGCATGCTCCTGTTTTATAACTGGAATAGTCTCCATTCTAACGTCCGTTCTGACGGAAATCTCACAACATTCTGCCGACAACTAAAATCTCGTCGTTTCTACTGCCATGGACTGCCTATAGTGACCCATCTCAGCGCTTCTGATTCGTTCACGACTATGGCGCTTTGTAAATTTACTTACTTACTTACATGATAATTTTAGATTTTGGCCATCAGCATTCAGTTAAGATCAGCAGAATCAACGACTGCTATACGCAGAAACTAACTAGCAGCTGATTGGTTCAGGGATCTGGACCAAAGCTCATGAAATTACTGAAAATTCCGGCGACAGTAAATAAGTAAGTAAGAGTGATTAACCTGTCCATAAATGACAGTGACACTTCGCGGGCACGACAACACGGTATGGTAGTAGGAAAAACAAGCAATAAAGAAAACATCTGCTCCGTCACTTCCTGTCTTCTGCATGACAACAGTAATTACAAGTAACAGAGTTCGAAGAAGTATGTCTTCAAGCGAGAGCAGAAGACAGGAAGTGACGGAGCAGATGCTTTATTTATTGCTTGTTTTTCTACTACCATACCGTATTTATCGTGAAATAAAGTTATGTATATGCTGCGGAAGACTTCCAGATAGCCAGTCTCCATCAACTTCAACCCCTGACTGGCCACGAAGTCCCACTATGTCCAGCGTCTTACCGTCTGTGCAGACGAAGCTGGACTGCTGCAACTCAGCGAGCTCACGACCTCGCAGGTTGTGTGGCGCGGCACAGCGCGTGAACAAGCCCAACGTGGGGTGAAGACGGAGCCACTTGGACAGCCACGACAGACGACAGTCGCAGTCCAACGGGTTGTCCGCTATACGCCTATCAACACACACATACACATAGTCCGCTATACGTCTATAAATAGAAACACACGCAGCATGACGTCACGGGATTACGTCACGTGACAGCGGAGAATCACCCCCTCTGACACACTTAACAATTGACACGCCTGACACGACCGGTGCGAGCAACTTAACCTGTCATTTACAGTAATTAGTCCCATTATCGCCCGAAAGAGACCACGTACGTGCGATTGACGGAATCCCGCCGTGACGTCACGCTGTGACGTCATCGCGGGAACCCCGGGGGTCAGTACGTACATGATTCTGAGTCGCTGCATGCCGGCAAAGATGTTGTGCGTCAGCGTCGTTAGATTGTTCTTGTTGAGAGTTCTGCATACATTACAACACCAACATTGTTTAATGCATCTAATACGTCATTATTATTAATTTTATCATTATTAATTGTAAAAGCACTTCCACAAAACGATTAGTTGACGAGACACATTAGTACAATAAAAATCACAATAAGGCGAATCACGGTAAACTTCGGAGTTTAATGCCAGCATCGCTGCTCGCTCGGCTGAGTGAACTATAGGCTACTTCATAAATACTAGAGACAAGAGGTCAAAGTAATTTGACAAAAAGCGCCTCACGGGGGGCCCATTCCCCGGTTAGGGGTCACCCCAGGGGGTCGAAAGTTGTACCATTGAATTCCTGGGGTAGGGTTTCCTATTAGTGTTCCATAGTAACTATAGGCCTAGGATGCACCTTTTGGCCACAGTGCACGCGCGTGACAAC
>Ga0209149_1000483_pt1 | contig 16855 bp, 9 predicted proteins | sample WorMetTyACAVOLI2_FD_187423 | JGI IMG/M metagenome (GOLD analysis project Ga0209149, IMG submission 187423) | Marine gutless worms symbiont microbial communities from Max Planck institute for Marine Microbiology, Germany - Olavius algarvensis... ... | reverse complement strand
CGACATCTTCGACGCAGCGTCAGCGCGGAGTTTTAAAGCAGACGGCTGATACTACAGTCTCCGACAGACTGGAAGATGAGGACAGCGCCAGACCAGCGTGCCCGTTTGGATTTCCATCGCTGTCCAGCATCAGGTCGTTGTTGTCGACTAACAGTGAAACAGAAAAGCGAGATTCGCGAGAATATCGTCAGCAGAAGTACAAGCACAGTGGCTCTTACGACTTTATCTGTCCTTCTGGATCCGACTCAGAGTCTGGTACATGTAGAAGGTTCACACAAGGTAGCTGCCGAGATTTGCTCCAAAAGTTTCTTGCGTGTAGGCCTACGTCCACTGCCAGTGAAATACGTGCCAAAACGTCGTCCGCGTTCGGTTTTTTGACGACTGGCGCTAATTCGACAGCGCATTCGAAGACGTTGGATCAACGGCGATCCGGTTCCGTCGTCAAGACGGCACACGGGGTCAACTCGTCGACTGACAAGCCGTCCGAAGCGTTCAACAATGCTGACGTCGGTGACCTTTCACCCGACCTTGTTGTCAACGACTCCCGCCATTCGCCTGACGACAAGCCGGTCGACGGTCAGGGTTCACGTCACTCTTCCACCGACAGACCAGCTGGATCGTTCAACATTGCCGACCTCATTGCCAGTTCTCCTGTAGTCGGGTCTTCTAGCTATGATTCCAGACGTCCTTTGACGGCGGGAGTACACGTCGAACACGGCGATCCTTCAGTCGTTAGCCGGCGGCCTCTCCACTTGTACTCTGATTGCACAGATTGTCCGCAGTGTCTCAGCTACGTCCTGTGCGGCGTCTGTAACACACTTCACCAGCCGGATCACGACGTCGACGTCGATTACTTACCGCTCGCGTCCGATCTTTGCGATCGAGATTTTCTCACCGGTAACGATGTGTCGGATCCAGTATCTATGGGCCGCTACGCGTCCTGCAGCGCGGAGCTGGGTAGCAGCGACAGCGGAACTGTCCAATTTCTGGACGGGCCGACAGCGGCGTGTGTTGTTGGGACTATGGACCTGCACTCGTTTGTTGACCGAGACACCGCGAGGTCTGACGACTGTGAATGGTTGTCACGGACACCTAGGAATAGATCGTGTTCTCGGCGGCGTCTGGACGAGCGACCGAGCGAGATGGCTTGCGTGAGACGGCGCTGTCTTCATTTCTACACGGACTGCTCTGACTGTCCAGACTGCTGCTCGACCGTCGTCCGCGGCTCGTGCTGTTCGGTCCACGGACCGCCGCTAGAACCTGCCGATCTGAGTCCCAGGTGCGCGAAACGCCGGCCCGACGACGACAACTCACGTACCGCTGCTGACGTTAGTGAAGTGCTAGGCGACATGCTGGATCGTGGTCACGAACTGCCGACCTCGGATGACTCTGCGACCCGTACCGCGATGCTAGATCTGAACGACGTCAAAGCTGGTGTGCCGGAAGACTCAGCATTGAAAGACAGTAACACCGACGACACTGCCGGGAACGAAACATCTATCACCGACACTGATAACTCTGCTCCATCTACTACTCCCGCCCCCGTTCTGTTTACTACTCCCGTCGAGCATAACATCACTAAGTCGTTAGACGTGAGTCCTGTGACAGCTGATCCAATGCAGCTGGCTAGTTCCGGCGATGCTGCAGACGACGAGGAGTGCTGGACGGTCGTTGAAAAGGTGACGTGCGGCGCTCTGGCGTTACTGATCTTCATCGTCTTCTTTGCCATTTACCTGCAGCTCACGCGCCGCCACTTCACCGGTGTCTACAACAGCATCTAAAATACCGTCCGTTGAATTAACGCCAGTGCCAGATGACCGGAGCCACGGAACGTGCTGCGTGCCAGTATCGACACTGCCTCTAAGAACAACAGTACTGTCAGACGTGGACTTCATCTCGTACAGAAGACCTGTCATGGACTGTCCCGGCCAACACCATCCAAACCAAGGAAGAACGCTGTGGTCATGAAAGTTTCTGGCTTAGCTACTGCGCATCGGTGTGACGAGCATAATCGTATATCGTCGAAATTGCACATACACATATACATCGGTTGTTTTCGCTGGCGTAAAAAACCGAGCCAGAACGTCGACGGAGATCGCAATTGTACGAAGTCGCGCGTAACGTACAGAAATGTAAATCGATTCTAGGTGGTCGAGAAAAGACTTTCCGCCAGTTAAAAATACAGAAAACTACAATGCTACTTCGGGAAATCTGTGGTAGAAACTGATCTTCGAACTGGTCTGTCGACGACTTTATGTTTATTGTTCGTTGACGTTCGTGTTCAAGTCTGATCGTCTGGTCATATTCTCGTGCTCACGGTCGATCGTCATCTGTACAAAGATTAGGCTGCCAAACAACGATCCGGCGTGATTATGTTCTCATTATTATCACAAATGTCGTCGTTCCATCTGCTGTCGGCGAAATTCAAGGACCGAGTCGTTTAACTGCATCGCAAATTAGCTGCGTGAGTATAAACGAAACAAACTGAACGTTTTAGTTATTTCCTTTGTTTTGCAGTTTTACAACAGTGTTGACTTGCTAAATAAATGTTACGTCAAACTGAACAAATTTCTACCAATCCTTTCAATGTCACCAGACAAATTTTGCGGTTTGTTTGCCGTTTTTACTGTTAAACTTTACTCCAGCAACCGATCGTTAATGCATTGCAACGATCTGCATTTTCTGATAATTCTGTATTTTAGGACGTATAGGCTTAAGCAAGCCTGACACTGGCACGAATATTGTTCCTGCAATACCCCGCAATATGGCGTGCCAAGTCGTGCCATTTTAGTGTCACGAAGTCTGTATTTGCGGTATGTCGTGCCATGTCGTGCCATCTGTCACGCATAAGTTATGAACTGTTCACGAAATGCGTGACACTCAATATCACACACATGTGCACTTAACAATTTCGTCGTGACAAGTCGTGACGTGCTTGAATTTTTTTTTTGATATTTCAAAATTGTTGCCACGTTACGTCACGCACTACTTCACCTGATCCGCATCGCCACACACTTTCACTCACTGTCACGAGTTCTTTCCTCATCGGCACGTCAAACTGCGTGCCACGGCGTAAACCGTTTGCCATGCCAGTGTGAGGCTTGTTTTATTTTGCTGTCATTGTCGACAGTTTCGTCCACTGTCCAGCGTCCACCCAATATTGATTATGTGTTCGATCTCTACCGGAGCTGTGTCCTAGACCCCGTTGCAGGTTTATCCCCACCAGATCGGTTCTAGGGTGGGGACAGGGACACCGACACGTCCCCCTAAATGTTGGCCACGCCCCCACATTTTTGAGACTGCATTTGACGATAGAGATCGACGTTCACGGTGCATTCGCGTACTAATAGTTATATATACGAACCATGGGGTAAAGCATCCTAAACATTTTCGTCGCGAACTGTCCCTCGTCCCCTACTGAACTAGCTTGACTACTGTAACACAGGCATGTGTGATTATCGTGATGCAGCCGCCACGCAAGCCGTGCGCTGGCTCACAACCTAAGAACTACGTGACGTGTCCAGACCCGTGCAAGGATGTCGGCGACGATAACGTTGACATGGAGCTGACGTGTACAGACTGGGATCGACCAAGGAAGTTGCCGGGGCATAGCTGCAGTAATCACACGAACACACCGAGGTACGTCTGACCGCCGAATCCGTCTCATATGAGTAAACTTACTGGTTTACGTCGCACCATTATTTACATGTCTATCGTGTGGCTATGGCAGCTGTGGAGCTCACATGTTTGGGCAAGTTTTATGAAGTTTTATTGGGATACTATAGCACTACGCTCTGGTTTTTACGGCACAGTGGGCTGCTACGTTTAAATTTTGCTGTCACTTCACTCGAAGTCATTCGAATTTTTACCATAGGGCGTGTGTGAGTTCCTATTAGTATTCCGTTGTAACTAATATTCTATCTTGTACAGTTTTTGAGATATTCTACGTTGAATAATAACCTACTCTTGAAGTCTTGGTTAGGGATGGTTCAAGGTCATTGAAAATGATAGAATTCGATAGATCATGTACGAATTCCCACGAGTCTGCCTTCGTGAATATAGCTCTCTTGTAGTGCCTACAGTTTTCGAGTTATTTGACGTTAAAGAATGTCATGAACATGGCTCGAGGATACGCGTCGCTAAAATAGACTACGTTAGCGTGTCTTTCGAAAAAAACAGAATACGCGTATGATACGTTTCATACGCAAACCGTGACCTATTCGAAACGTAACGAGTGGAAGCACGTAAAATGTTGCAAAGTGGTAAAAAAAACTGCCTGGTTCAGTGTAACTATTGTGACAAACAATTATGGAAACTGTTTACCTTCTTTGTTTTAATCAAACTATTATGTTTTAATTGCAACATATTCTATTCATGTTTAAGTACGCTAATAATAGAATACGTTATCATACGTACGTATCCTTCGAAAATAGAATACGTACGCTATGTATCCTCGAGCCTTGGTCATGAACTTGATGAGTCACTCACGCAAGATCATTCGAAATTAAACCGTTAAATAGGACGTATTTACGTTACTGTTAATTAGTACTGCACTGTAATTATGTCTCTATCTTGTACTGTTTTAGAGATAATCAACGTCGAATATTGGCGTGCCCTTGAAATATAGGTTAGAGTCATTCAGTGCCATTGGAAATCAGTGTCATTGGAAATTGAACCATTCGCTCGATTGCCTACGAGTTCTTATTCGTCTCCCATCGTAACTACGGATATATTTTATATCGTTTCCCAGATAGAGCGAGATAGTGATCGAAAGTCGTATTTTTCACGTACACCCCTTCTACACAACAACCCTCTGGCAAAACGGTTGCAAATATTTTCGTGTTTTTTTCTCAACCAAGCCAGATGCCTGGCCTATCAGGTAAGATTCTGTTTACTGACAGCTCAAGCGCGTCACAGATAGACACACAGACAGACAGACAGACACACAGACAGACAGACAGATGGAGATGCGATCTCGCTGGCTATAGAAATCGCCAGTTTCTGGTTAATATAACTCTAATGTCTCTTGACGAATTTTGCGTGTTATCTATGTCCATCTAAAGTATATGTTGTTTTGGTGAGCGTAACGTAGTAAACGCTCCGCTATTGAGGTCGCATTTCCGTCCGTCCGTCCGTCTGTCTGTCTGTCTGTCCGTCTGTGACGCACTTTAGCTGTGAGTAAACGGAGGACTTTTTGCAGAAGTTGTACCCAACTAAACTGCAGACATCTATCTTTTACCAATGATTTATGAAGAAGTCGTAGTTAGAGAACGTCAAGATGCTGCAAACCTGCAATTCGAGTTGATTCGTTCCTTTTATGTTAGCTGGCTCCGACGACAGCCGGTGATGTATTGTTTTACCGTTGTAATGCTACTGAGATAATGCTGTTAAATTCGCCAGGTGGCAGCACCATGCAGTGGGCGCGGGGCGAGAGCTGGAACCACTTGCTTTTGCGTGCTTTAAATGTGTTATGTAGGCGTGAGGTTTCGGGTTCAGGTTCAAGATCAAGAAGCTATAACCAAAACATGTCCGCCAGTAGTACGTGTGACGACTACGACAAGTGTCCGAAACCGAAAGACAGGTGCGCCAAGCGCGACCACTGCGGCGATCCGCCCAAGGAGACAGAGAGAAAGGAGAAGAAGAAGGACAAGAAGAAAAAGTTTGTATATAAAAAAATCCATGTCACGTTCTTCAGATTCTGCAGCACGATGTAAAGTGTCGAGTGTATTGCCTCGAGACAGTCTTGAGACGTCGTTACATTCAACTTTAATATCTTGCCTAGACTTTCTATTAGAGACCAGAAAAGTAGGCTACGGTACTTATGTTCAGACAAAACTGCTAAAATGACTTACTCAAGGATGTCATTTCAATGACTTTGAGTGACTTAGCAAAATATTCAATGACACGAAGCATCGCGCGGCCTCTCTGCGACAACTGAGCTTCCTGTATTGTTGTGTGGACGACAACAGAGGTGCTGGCAAGCCGTGCTGTCCGGGTAACTCGTGCGGTGGCCAAGGATGGTTGAGCTGGCTGCGGTCGTCGTCAAGCCGCTGCAGCTCTCGTGACGCTGATCCTTGCCAGCAGTCGACAACGTCGCGTCTAGGCCGCGACACGTGCGACGTCATCTGCGTCAAGGAGTCGTATCGCCTGGTATAACGGCGTCAAGCACATTCTCTTCATTACTACTGAACACCACGGATGCGTGCGTTTTTATGCTGATTACCCCCGAAAACGATAGTCGGAAGACGTTATATTTTTGGTTCTGTTGGTACGTTTGTGTGCAATCAGTTGATTTCAAAGAAACTTGTTATGATTGGGCGAAGCAGTAGGAAGAATCGATTAACTTTTGGTCGTGGTCCGGTCCTGGATACGGATTCCTGATCAGTGTTCCACTTCCTCACCATTGCAGAATAGGACAGGAGATTTATTAGCATTTCTCACACTCACATAGTTGCCGGTCGTTTTTCACGAAACTCGGTGAAATGATCGGTGCCGATAATGGAATGAACCCACTACTATTTGGGAGCCATCCGACGGACACCCGGAGCCGGATAAATCCGGAAATCTGGATTCGAATCCAGTATCATTTTGGTTGAGGCTCAAGTGCACTTGGCGTTGACGCTGTCGCCGACTGCATGTTAATTGTTCTTTGTAAATTCTTACTGCAGAATAAATATGACGATGATGTCCCTGCCTATCAGGAAGGCATTTCAAGTGTTGTTAGCAAGGTCTTGAGACGCCAAATCAAATTATATCAAGGACTAGAACCCGTGATGATGATCAGGACTTGATGGCCAAGACTTTCACAGAAATACCGTACACTTCCGCGCATAAGGCGATTCTGATAATTATAAGTTGACCGCCTGTTTGGAAGCAGAAAAATTAAACAAAATGGAGACTCGCACATAAGTCGACCCCCATCAGTAAGTGGCCGCTCCAATCGCGTTTTTGTGTCTGCGTCAGTCTAGACTGTGAGGAGTCATAATGTCTCGAAGTGTCCGTTCGTCCGTCTGTTACCAAGTTCGTGAACACGAAATCTTGACAACAAGTGCGCCAATTTTGCTGTATATGGACAATGAAGAAGACAATAATTTATGTGCAATGGCGGAAGTTGAACTGTGCGTGTCCGTGTCATGTGGCAACTTGTAGAAGAGCAAGTGTTCGTGTTTCAAGCCGGTTGTTAAGCCGGTTAAGCCGAAGGTCTGCCCGGAGAGGGCCGGCTGCTCGGACATGGATGGCTGTAGCGAGAGATCTGTGCCGGTGGGCGGCAAGTGTCGGCATCGTGGAGATCAGTGCAAGACAGCCGCCGTCGTCGGACATATCGTCGACCCTTCGTCGGGCGCCGCCGAGGGTGTCTTCTGCAACGAACATGGACGACGCGCTGGTCAGTAGGACATTTCTCCCTCGGACATCCCCCCGGACAATTTCCCTCCCCACCTATGACATTTCCCGCCGGCTGTTAAAGCGAAAATTTGAAACTGGCACTAACCCATACTTCTGACCTTAACCGACCCACGACGAGGGGTCCTAACCCTAACCGACCCACGAGGCATGGATTTTTTTTGAAAACTGGCACTAAATCATACTCCTGATCCTAACCGATCTATACCGCTATCAAGTTTGTACGTTGACGGTAGGTCGCTTTATATTGTAGATTGGTGGATGGTGGTGCAAGGGGGATGTCTGGGAGTGGGAGGGGGAATGTCCGGGGAATATGTCCGGAGGAATGTCCGGATCCTGGTCAGTAAAATCAGGCCCCTAAAGATAGCAGAATAGCAGATAAACATCTTGGAGATTAATCCAAACAGAAAAAACCCCTTTGTGAAACCCCGAAAACAATGTGTCTATTGGGGTAGGAGGTCAACACCCCTGACAAAACTCCCCTAGGTCGTAAACCTCCTTTTTTTCCTGCCGTATGACAGAACGCAACGAACGCATCGAATATAAACTTCTCTCTCTCACTTACAAAGTTCTTACAACTGCTCAACCTAGCTATCTTCACAACCTTTATCTTTCTTCAACCTTCTCGCAGTACCCGCTCTTCATCTGTTGTTACTCTCTCTCGCCCGCCAACCATCTCCTCCTTGAAAATCACAGATCGCTCATTTAGATATGCATCACCTCGTCTTTGGAATTAACTTCCAGATTCATTCCACCAGCCTCACCATTCTCGTCTCGATTCACCTCCTCATCCACTTCTCAACTCATCTCTGTCATCATCCCCACTCTTGTCATCCATCACTCTTTCACTCCAGGCTCAAAACCTACCTTTTCAACAAATCCTTCACACCGTAGATTTCTTTTACCTACTGGACTGCCTCATGATAACGGGACTGGACCGGACCTATCACGCTCATCATTTTATTTTTAGTTTCACATTTTAATTTTTTTGTTTATTCCGTGTGGTAGACTAAGCTGGCTACCCGTCACTTTTTACTGTATGTTAAATACACACTATCGTATCGTATCGTAACTCGGCGACAGTTATTTGAAAACTGGCACTGACCTGTACTCCTGACCCTATCCGACCCACGAGGCGAGGTCATGACCCTAACCGACCTAGTACGGCGGCAAAGAAGGAGGTTATGACGTAGGGGATTGTCCGGGGGTCGGTCGGTCACTGTGCATTGGCGGGATGAGTTAATATTGGGTCATTTTGAGATATAATAATATATCGCTGCCGAATAGAAATACCCTAATTAAACCCCAAACATGCCAACGAACAATGGTTAATTTTGTTCCGGGAGGGAGGCGAGGGTGGATAGGCCTATTTCTGGCTGCAACGAGTAACCCGCCTATTCGAGTTGCTGCTGCTGACATTCACGTTGTCATTACTTGGGCCGCAAGTTAATCGATTTATCCTTGGGCCAAAGTCTACATGTAGTGAGTGCATAGATTTGAAATACATCCATAAATTGTTCAGACATCCGCACGCTTGCTGCAGTGTGGGTGTGCCAAGATTGCCGCCTGGAGAAAACCACTGGAAAGACTATCCTAACTAGTGTTAGGATTAGGGTTGGAGTCAAGGTTAAAGTTAGGGTTAGTGATCGTTTCCGTGGGGGTATTCTCCATGTTGGCATCTCGGCAGCACGTTTGGTGACTTGGTCCCATCACATTCGGCTACGACAGCATGGCTGGCCAGTAGTCGCTCTTCCAACTACTGTAGGTCTGTCTGATAGCTCGGCTGTACCCGGGGGTAGAGTTTATTTTTAATTTATTTTAATTGTATTCACTCAGTTGTATAGTTTGTCACATTTTCTTGAAAACGATGTAGATTTAAGCGAAAGCAAAGAGTGCATGCCGCACTGTTCATATGGCAGTATCTGGCGTAGCCGTACGGTACGCTCTGCCGTTATTGCATTTTTAACGTTTTCGGAACACACAGACAGAGACAGACAGACAGACATGTTGCTGTCATTATAGTGAGATACTGTTCACGTCAGACACAGAGACGATATCACGTGACCAGCTCAAACGTCGTGTTGTGTACTGTGTAGAGTCACGCAGAAGCGACGACTGCTGCCCAGACCCGTGCACGAGGGTCGGTAACGGTCGGTGTAGCCTGCGTCGAGGTGACAGCGAGCTGGAGCCGCGAGCCGACCGCTCGGAGCCGTGTGCCAGCTGTAACCCGCCGTGTGACAGCTACACCATGGCCGCCGCGTCCGTCTTTGCTGCCGGCATCACTGCCGCAGCCATGTACTACTCCCGCTAGCTGCTCGGCCAGGCCTCCAGCCAAGTCGGCACTTGTCTGACTGTGACGACGTGGGTGGGCGACCGCGACTAGCTTTGATGATAGCGGCACGGTGGAGTGTTTACATGGATGAACAGTTCAGTTGCAGCTCCAAGTGGCCACGACTACTCCTTAAATTTGACTGGCCTTTAGTAAATAAAAGCGTATATTATTGGATTTCAGACTCCCTAACGTATGCCCTTAACCCTTTATAGCGCAAAGGCAGTTATTGTGCCACATCGAGTAATATGAATGGTTGATGGGTGGTATTTGGTACAGCGAGGAGGGGACCGCAGCCCGCCCAAGCCCCTCATCGCTATACGAAATCCCAACCATCAACGGCCAGTGTACGAATCACCTTATTGCTAGTGGTCCGTTGATCTACGGTTTTAATGTGCCCGTTAAGCGGTTAAGTAACTGGTCATCCCAGCTGTACAAGGCTCGAGCTACTATTGACGAACCTGCAGCTTAGCCTTATATACTTAAGTTGATAAATATATAACCTTTTTAGTAATTTAGGCCTATTTCGTTTTAATTTGCGCCTACTCTTAATTTATTGCGTGTATAAGCATAGCATGCCAGCGTGGCGCCTGTCAGCAATACCGCCCATCTCACTCCCACCCCGCCCACTTGTCTCCACGTCGTAGCGTCAAAGCTAGTTGCCGCTTCATCACGTACATGTACGGTCCAGCGCGCACCTGCTCCGTGTTATTGTCTTGTGTGGGTCACTCCAGAGTGACTGTCGCAACAGCGATCCGTCCGACAAGAAGTCTTAAAATCTTATCATAAGCGCAGAGTTGCTGATGGCTACATACATTCCATCCAGCGGCACATAGGTCGCACATGACGTACTAGACGTAGGCCTATACGTACGTAATTGCAGTCAGCAGCTGAAACAACAGCGAATTATAATATCGTTAAGTCGTGTGTTCGTAGCGAATTACGATAGCCGTTTACGTCAGGCTTTCGAAAACAAAACTCGCAATAAAACCGAATGCTGTTGCCGTCGATGCATTTCAGGTTTTAGGTCATTTTATTCATTTATTGTATAAAATACAGATGACAAAACGCAGCTGTAAGGTAGGCCTAACATTAAAGGTAACTTAGGTAACACTTGTTATGACGGGGTTTGGGGCGGAGCTCCGCACTCAAAAGCATTTTGGGTATATTTTGAGCCCAGAAACCGTGCCTGGTGGCAACGACATTGGTTCTGTTTTTTTGTGCTGAGCAATAAATACAAATCCACTCCGACGTCCTGAAAATGTCCCCCGCCGTGAAAATTCTTACACGTCCTGGGCGTATTGTTACTGAGGGAATGAATGGAATCCAGTCGGACGTATATTTCTGAAAGTGCTTGCCCTTCACACTCACACACATGGCTAGTATAAAATTGGCGCGATATCATAATAATTAACACGTGTTAAAGCAGTTAAATGTGTCGCAAGCGATACTAATTAGGCTCAAATCCTTAAGTATCATGCATGTATGGTTTATTTTTTCAAAGCACTTTCTTTGACATCGTGTTCAATCGACAGTCACGAAAGTTTCTCAGATGATGTGGCCTTAGCGGCAATGGAAGCTTCATTGTAGGCCGAAATTCTTTTGGTGCCCCTTAAAATAAATGAGGGGCTAAAAACTTCCCGAAAGTCGGCATTTTTTATATTGCCGTCACAGTATATGTTGTCGTTCCAATACGCGACTGTTTATATCCGAAATAACGGTCAGAAGCAACTCTGTTGGTGCGAAATTTGGTGAGTGTCAGATGAATCAAATCAAATCAAATCAAAAAGTGAATTTATATAGCGCGTCTTCAATAAAAAATTCTCAGACGCGCCACCTACACATAAGCACGCTCAAACAACCATGTTTTAAGTCCACGCTTGAACTGTTCCCTGGAAATGTCACTGCTTCGTAGGTTTTGTGGGAGTGAGTTCCAGACGGTGGGCCCTGAAACGCGAAAGCTACGAGAACCGTAGCGCTGAAGGTTGATGGATATCCGTGCGCTAGTACTCTGGTGACATCCACAGATCTAACTAAGGCGATCGAAGTCGCACCATCGGGTGACCATCACCTCTGGAATTGCCAACATTCCAGTTTAAATAACGTCTGGTTTGTTGCCATGCCTGTCTAGTGTAAGTTATATTAATTGTCCGCTGACTCAAGCCGGATCCGCGTTGTCGAGCGGCGCTGTCCGACGGATGCTGCATTATAGTCATCAGTTACAACTTACAGTGTGAATATTGTTTGCAACGCAGTGGCTGCTGCGACAGGACGGCGCCGATCTCTTATCCACCGTTCTCAAAGTCTGCTCATCCAGACGCCGAGTGACGGACATATCTGTTATCAAACGTGTGAACTCGAAATTTTGAAAACAAATGTTCCCATTTTGCTGCAAATAGGCACACGTGGTCCACGGCGCAAGGTATGAAACAGTCAGCTGTGATGGTCAGAAAGGTAAAGATCAAGGTCACACTGGGTTGAAAATAGATTTGGAGCCTGGCCTGGCGGAGGCATCATTCCTGACCCCCTTGGGTCTAGTTGTTCGTATTCTGTGTTATTATCACACGCAGCACACTGACACGCGATATTGATACAGGCTGTATAGATATTTCTGTCTGTCCGTCGGTCCGTCAGTCTGTCTGTCCGTCACGTTCCGGGATTTGATGAAAACGGCTTAACATATTGTCATAGTTTTTTTCACCATACGGTAGTCCAATCATTCAATCATTCTAGTTTTATCAGCATCAAACATCTTCACGAAATTCCGACGGGGTCACCCCCTACGGGGCGATAAATACAGGTGGGATATAAAAATTTCGAGATTTTCTACAAATAAGTCGCTATATCTCGCACACGATGCAATATATCGCCATAGTTACTATAGAAAATGAATAGGAAACCGCACCCAGTCTTTCGGATGGCACCAGCTTCAATGACCTTGAGTGACCTCTAAGCCAGATTTCAAGGTCACCATATTATTCAACGTCATATAACTCGCATACGGTACAGGATGGCGGACTAACAGAAAGTCATACGTGGTCTGTCAAACCGCGCCATTTTCAATGACCTTGAACGACCCCAAACCCATTTCAAGGTCAGGCCATTTTTTGACGCTGAATATCTCCGAAATGGCTAAAGATACGGCCATAGTTACTATGGAAGGCGAATAGGAAACCGTACTCAAGCTTTCAAATGGTACCACTTTCAGTGACGTTGAGCATGGACTCCTATATAATAACATATATTATATAGGAGTCCATATTATATAACTCCTATATAATAGGAGTTATATAATAACTCCTATTATATAGGAGTCCATGCCTTGAGTGACCCCTAACCTAGATTTCAAGGTAACGGTGTAATATTTAGGCCTAATGCCCTCGACGTATTGTGTGCGCCGCTGACGAGCGATCTGTTTGCGATAGCCAGCTAGTCTTGAGTGTAAGCTTACGTTCATTCAGTGGTGCTGGTGTTGTATGTCGTCAACGTAGGTTGTGGGTGGCCAAGTTTTACGACGTCCTGTTTGGCACTGGTAGTTTTCTGGATTAGTATATGGTTGCGGTACGCTGACCTCTGACTCATTCATCTAGCCGCGTTTATGATGGACGTTGATTATACGGCCAGTTGCAGCGGCAGCAGCGATAACGCAGCACATCCATCAAACTGATGTTAGCTTGCAGCTACTTCACTGACGATTGATAGTTTGATACCGTCAGTCACTGAGATATAGACGTCATCTCCATCTTCATTCGTATGTCACTAGTCAATATATCTGGGCAGTGGATATATATACGGCCTTCGTACAGTAGAATAGCACGTTAGGGTTCCGCACTCAATGAACTACAGCCTCCGCAGATTTTTTTTTGTAAATTCAAGGCAAAGGGGCGCATTTTTGGTCCACTTTTGCAGCATTTACGAATGTTTCTGGTGATGGAAGTTTCGCTACGTTTAACTTTAGTAAAGCAAGCCTCACATTGGCACGAATTTTGTTCCCGTAATGCCCCGCAATTATAGTAGGCGTGCCAAGTCGTGTCATTTTAGTGGCACGAAGTTTGTCAACACAGCAAGTTGGTTAACGCATAGTTTGCGCCATGTCGTGCCATTTGTAGAGATGCACGATGAAATATTGTACAAGTGACTTAAAACTTAAAAAAACATGATTAATATATATCAAGTTAGTAGGAGATACATAAAGCTATTCATGCATAACAACAAATATATTACCTTTAACTGGTTTACTTACTTTGCTGCAGTGAACTATACATAATACAGCCTTCATCCGGCAAAATATATCGATATCTATGGTGTGAAATGACTTAAACAAGCAAACCAAGCAAGTAGGCCTGCAGATAGGCTTAGGGAGCTGCAGTATGCATAAATGAATGAATGAAAGGTAATGTTTGACGTATAAAAATGTTAAACGGTGAGTGTAAAGCCGGAAAAAAACATCGTGAAATTTTTGAAATATTTCATAAATATTTCATGAAATATTTCAGGGCAAACAATTTCATGAAATTTTACACCACTATCCATGTGTCACGCAACGAACTGCTAATGACATGCCGTGCGTGTCATCCAATGTCACGCACACGTGCACTTGACAATTTCGTCGTGACAAGTCGTGACACCTTGGAAAAATTGAACATTTCAAAATTTTCGCCACGACATGGCACACACTACTTCACCTGACCCGCATCGCCACGCATCACCGCGCATACTGTTAAGAGTTGTTCCGTTATCATCATCATATCTTTAACGACAAGTAGCTCTGCTGTCGCAAAGAGGCCGCGCGATGCTTCGTGTCTGTGTAATTAGCTTCAACAGTACAAAACGTCGAGTAGAGTCTTTTATTGTTAATTACGTAGGCTACAGATTCATCACTGCGTATAGTTAAATGCGCTGTTCTGTTGTCTTTGGCGTACCGTTGAGGCTTCTTGTCATAAACACTTCGTCGTCGTCTCCCGCAATCAACACCGCCGCCTACTACCAGCGATGTGTCACAACTAGCGGTACGCTGGCCGTGCTCCACCGGCGACTCTGTTGACAATACATGGCTTGTTGCAGCGTTAACAGCAGGCACTAAAGCCAGATATAGGCTCAGAATCGCGATTTCTGCCTATCCCACCTGCATTCGATGCCCCCGTTAGGGGGTTCTCGTCGGAATATCGCCACCCCGTTTGGTATGGAAAAAAACTAGAATGGTGTGGCTACCAGATGGTGAAAAAATTTCGAAGATACGTTTATTCGTTTTAACATGATCCACGAACGTGACACACACAGACAGACAGACGGACAGACAGACACCGCATGACGGCATAGGCCGCGCCTATGCATAGCATCGCGCGGTAAAAAATCTATAAAACGCAACAGTGTACAATATGAGTGTAAAATTAGTTTAAAACAAGTGTATCGGAGAAGATACGAAAGCCGTCGCTCGTCAAAGCCTAAACTGCATTAAAAACCAAAAAAAAATAAAATATGGCGAAGAACGATATGGTGGATGGAATTCTTACACCCTGCAATGTGGCATGTGGCTCTGGAATCGTGACAGTGAATTCACGAAGTGGCAGCACCCTACAATGTGATACGTGGCTCTGGGATGACACGCCATTGAATTCGCCCAAACGTCCGCCAAATTGGAATTCTTTCGACCACATCACCGCGGTCGATATGTCATTCTGCACCAATCTCCGAAGCTTTATCCAAATAGGACCACCATCGGCAGAAAAAAATGACGTCATGTCGATTTTCAAGATGGCTGGATTTTAGGGATCAAATAATGGGTGCTTTGAAAAACCCAATTACAACTTACTAAATTGCTCAGTTTTCAGAAAATCGCGTTTTTGCATTTTGGCGACAGACAGACAAACAGACAAACAGATGGACATCATCGATGCGTGAAGCCGCAGTCTCGCCATCGCGAGCTGCGAAGTTTCTGGTTTCGGACTTAACAGTAGGCTGAGAGAACATCCTCACCGGCATGCCCATTGCGTGCCATGGCGTAAAAACCGTTTGTCGTGCCAGTGTGAGGCTTGCTTAAGTCGGAGTTGGCGTTCCGTCGATTCAACGGGTACACTCATCCGGGCGGTCTGTTCGGCGGTCACTACATGCATCCGGGGCACAACACGGTCGGACGGGATGGCCGTTGAGGCCGATGGCCACATGGCTGCACCGCCTTGCCCCCGAGCCGCATAGGCCGCCCGCGTTCAATCAGCTGCGCTCGCTCGGTCTGTTCGCTCCGCTTCACGCCAACGTCGACGGAACAATTGCAAGATTTGGTCTGCGCCGAAGACAGATTGAGAACAGCACGTAAAGAAGTCTGCAACAACAGTCTGCCCGGCTGAGAGACAGTCACTGACAGCTGGAGAACGGTTGAGATGAACGCTGGAGAGCCGTCAAACTGCTGATCAACACACAGTTCGCCGCGCGTGCTTCGAAACTACGAAGGTAGTTTACTTCCACCAAGGAGGTCATGTTTTTGCCTCTGTTGGTTTGTCTGTTTTTAAGCAAGATTATTATGACAGTTATGAATGAATTAAACGAAGACGACTGTAAACAAATGTGGCGCGCTTATCGACGCACGTCACCAGTGACCAGTAAGCCCCGCATAAATTTCACCCGGGGGGTGGGGGGGTAAAGTTTTTACGCGGAAAGAAACATCTGGGACAGCCGTTGTTCGGGTGTGCCCGCATATAGGTGTGGCCGCGCGTCGCCGCCAGCGGCAGCACCCAGTCAATTAGTGGCCGACAACTATGCGCTGGCTACAGACGTAATTTACATCATTTGCATAGTTAGTATATCTCTGTTATTAAGCCGCCGCTCGCGATAGCGAGATCTGCTTAGTGCATCGGTACTTTCCGTCTGTCGCCAAAATGCAAAAAAAGCGATTTGCTCAAAACCAATAATAGACGACCTAAGGCGCGTTGCATTAAGCTGCGGTCCCGTAAGAGCGCTCCTGCGCACCCACGGGCTCGAATCCACTCTCATGCAACGCTGCGCCCACGGGAGCGCCCCCGTGGGAGCACTCCCGTGGGCGCAGCACGCGTTGTGCGCCTCTGATTGATTGAATTTCGTGTTAATTTGTAATATTGCCGATGGCTTACTTGACTACGCTAAGGTAATTGC
>Ga0209149_1000481_pt1 | contig 16860 bp, 10 predicted proteins | sample WorMetTyACAVOLI2_FD_187423 | JGI IMG/M metagenome (GOLD analysis project Ga0209149, IMG submission 187423) | Marine gutless worms symbiont microbial communities from Max Planck institute for Marine Microbiology, Germany - Olavius algarvensis... ... | reverse complement strand
GTCCGATCACCGAGATCACCAGTAGATCTACACTGTTGCTTAGTTTTTACCGTGCACGGACTATGCTGTGGCAAGGTGTTTGTCCGAGCGTCTGTCTGTCTGTCACACGCCGGTATTATATCGAAACGGCTAAATATACCCTCAAACTTTTTCACCGTCGGCACCGTAGCCACACCATTCTAGTTTTTCCACACCAAACGGTACGGCAATGTTACGACGGGGACCCCGCTAAAGGAGTCGTCGAATGCAGGGGGGGGTATGGAAAAATCGTGATTTTCGACCAATATATCGCTTTATCTCGGAAATGATACAAGATAGGGCCATAGTTACTGCGAATAAGAAACCGTACCCAAGCTTTCGATTGGTACCATTGTCAATGACCTTGAGTGATCTTGAGTGACTTAGCGACGTATTCAATGACTCGAAGCATCGCGCAGTCTCTCTGCGACAGCGGAACCTGTTGTTACCTATGCAAATTTATGTAAAGCTAAAGGTCTGCGCACTTGCTATAGCGCCGCTTGCATGAGTCAGACTCGTGACCAGCAGCGCTTTACAATCTCAGAACTGGCAGCTGATTGGCATGAGCCAATGGTGCCGCAGCGCATTATGTGGCCATCCATTGCCCGCGCTAACGGACAGTTGAACCCACGATGCAGCTAGCAGAAACCATCACCCCAATCAGCCACAGTAGGCCTTCACCCCGTAACCGTAGCTACTACTCATTTCCCGTCCCGCTGAGGGTAGGAGGCTGAGTTGGCCTGAGCACACAGTAGGTTAGCAACTTGCTCAAGGTTGCTTGCAGAGGACTGGGTGTGAGTCGAACCCGCAACCTCTCGGTTACAAATCCGATATTTTATCACTACACTACTGCATCCACGTGTACAAAATGAAGTGCCCTTCATGAATGATTTGATGAAAGAAGTACATTGCTGATATATTTGGGTGTGAAAACACTCCGCTAGCCTGCCTCGGTGGCGCTATCGGTAGCGTCGCAGTACGCGCTGCCTGGCTACGGTGATCGGCGAGTCTGGCTTCGAGGCTCAGGCTTGCCGGATCATTGTGTCAGGTTATAGCGGCGTATGCTTTGAGATTAAATTCTCGGACAGGACGGTGTCCTCTTTAATCTGTGACCGTTGGCTAATGCCGGGTTTAGAGACGCTCAGCTTGAACCACTGATAACAGATGGCCTCCTGCTGTATGCGCTGGCCAGTCATCAATGGCTCTGTTCACACGCACCGGGGCCCACGGTGCGATGTGCGAGGTGCGCATGAGCTATGGCCGTCCATCATGCAGTAGGTATTAGCTGCCAAAGAAACAGTGGTTATAGGCCGAGCAGGTAAATAATGAAATGGCACAAGGTGTCTCCACTCCCGATCCCCCCTTAGCCCTACACACCTCTCTATAAAGGCCCGTTTATAGCGACGCAACTCAACTCAACTCGACGTCGAGTTGAGTTGCGTCGCTATAAACGGGCCTTAAAGGAGAGGTCGCGCAACAACTACACACTACACACACCATCAGGTTAGCCTGATGGTGTCGCGCATCACTATACTAATCCCTTCCCTGGGGTTGCGCATTGGGCCAGCCTGTGAGGCTGGCCTCAGCGCTGGCATGCGAAGGGAGCGTGTGCCACCCCGAAAGAGAAAGAAAGAAAGAAAAAAAAGAAAGAAAGAAAGAACGAACACTCCGCTCAGTATTGTTACGTGACAGTTATCAAACGTTCAATCACAAGGCATTAATGTGCAAAATAATGCTTCTGCCTTAAATAGCTTCCGAATGCAAGTAAACAAGTAAGCTACACTTATGGAGTTTAACCCTTTAGAATTCAGAGGCAATTATAGTGCCACATCGAATAATATGAAGTTGGTACACTGGCCGTTGATGGGTGGGCTGTTACATTTGGTACAGCGAGGAGGGGCCTGGACGGGCTGGACGCCCAGTCCCCTCGTTGTGATTGAACGTTTGATAGCCGTCACGTAACGATGCTGAACGGAGTGTTTTTACACCCAAGTATAGTCAGCAGTGTATTTCTTTCATCAAAGTGAGCCTTTTATTTTTCATGAAGAGCACCATATGAAGAGCACCAAAGGCCCACCCATTAGCGGCCAGTGTACCAATCACCGTACTGCTGTATTATGGTTCGTTGCTATGCGGTTTTTATGTGCCCATAAAGGGTTAATGAAGCATTATCGAAGGTTAATTGTCAGACGTTCGCGTATGATGTAAAACATCGAAGGATATTTGTCTGTCGTACCTTTAGCTGTTTAGGAACCAAATAGCCATTTGATTGGCAGGTATACTAGGGATTCCAAACCCGGAGGTCTTTCTCTAAACCCGGGTTTCGGTTTGGACAACGTAAAACCCGGGTTTCGGGTTCGGGTTTATAGCAAATCACACTCAAAGTAGGAGCGCGGGGATAGTGAGATGGTCCACTTAGTCTAGTTACAAGGGGCGGGGGCTAGCCCACTGAAGCAAGTGGACCGGCAGACGGCAGTGACCATGTACAGGTAAAGAAAGCACTCTGCTCTGTGAACTGTGAAGCACTAGAAACCGTCCGTCTAAATCGACAGTGGACACTGGACAGTGTGGTAAAGTAACTGGCAGTAGCCTATGGTGGGGAGGATAGGCGGCCGGATTTCTGTAATGACTGAATGGCTGGGTAAACAAATATTGGACGGCTTTAGTGACAGTTTCAGACAAAAGCAGGAGGCACAAGCACAAGAAGGTACAACGCAAAACTGCAAAGGAAATGGTATCTGACTGTATTAAAATTACGTGTACTGTTGACATTTAGTGTATACATTTCCTGTTTGTATAGTGGTTTCATCACGGCAGCACAGCTGAGCAGACCGACACGACAATGACTCGACGTGTTTGTAGTTTGTACACCGCAGCAAACGCTGCGGGTTCTCTTCACCAAATCTACCTGACTTTCAGGAACTGTTACAAGATGTGGACTGCGGAGCTACAGCTCTTCATCAAAATCCACAACAGCCCTCAGTATCTTCTTCAGAAACACAACCTCCTTGCACCAGCCTGAGCAGCTTCACAGCACTATAAACTCCGACAGCGTCCACAGTCCACACTACAGAGTGCAGATGTTTGATCCGGCCACCTCATTGACTCGAATTTTATTACTAGATTACTTTTTGTGACACCTATTAATCACTTAACTGACTAACATGATCACTTTGCGTAACCTAGGCCTACGTCCCACGTGTAGGCCTATCAATAATTTTTATAGAGTCCTGCAAACGACACAAGCAGCAGTATTACCAAGTCTATGAAGTGACAACAGTATAGAAAGCTATAATACACGTACGAGTCTTACTCAGATGTCGAAAAAATCGACGGAACATAATACGAACGGTAACGGGTCAATTTATTATAAAAATGCGTTAAACTTTACCCTGAAAATGTGCGAAAAACAAACACGAAACCCGGGTTTCAGAGCGTCATAAACCCGGGTTTCGGGTTTGGCAAAAAAATGAACGGGTTTACCCGGGCCCCGGGTTTTCCAAAACCCGGGTTTCAATCCCTAGCAGGTACAGTACAGTTAACCTATGTGATAGATGTTACAGATCGGGCGGACTCTGTGAGATGCGCGATGGTCGTAGAGCGTTGCCTGTTGCAACACAATGTCGCAAGGACGCTCGCAGCTGCTCTAATGACGTCGTACGTCGTCAGCGTGGTGCAGGCGCTGAAGTCGACCTATAACTGCGGTGTGGGTGAATTCTACGACGAAGTGTTCGAAGAATGCCGTAACTGTCGTCTGCTCTGTGATCCCGTTTACCGAACATTCCAGCAGTGTGCCGACAAATGCCCAGGTAATGAACGAGGCTTGCTTGGTTCAGCAGCGTAAAAACAACACGGTTTGAGCTTGTTTTTTGCCTCCGGCCGACGACGCTACACCACAGACCAGGTGTAACGACAGTAAAACTAATAGCTGGTGGTGTCATTTGCGCGTGTACACGTGATGTAAGGATGGTGGTGCTGAAAAATCATTTTCTAGGTCATTGCAGACTTCATCTTGCCATACATACTGTTGAAGTCAGACAGGATATTCGTGTGCTGTAATACATGTTCTGACTGGAGTTAACAATGGTTGATTCTCGTCACTGTTCACTGTCCAGTACATACAGTGTGTTTCAAAAAGACCGCACCCCTCTTGTATTTTGAAATAACTCCAACAAGTCTGATCCACTATTTTATTCACTACAGTTTATAGAGTTTGTATCTAGTCCTGCAGGGCAGCTGTTAGGGCCCTAGTGAGCCTTGCTGTCCCGCTCGCTATGCTTTACTTGTCCTATTGCTTGTGCGTATTGTTGTACTTTTATGAGCAAATAAATGATGATGATGATGATAAACATGGTACACAGAATCGACATTAAAAACTTCACTATAGCACTTGTTGTTTTGTGAAATGTTTAAAACAGAGAATTAACTGAGGTTTTCCCATGACAGCCAGATCAGAAGTTACTGGTAGTGGACAATCAATCAATCAATCAATCAATCAGAAAAATATTTAACGTGTCCAGAATAACAAATGTTATTGCGAGGTCCACGGAGACGTAGTCATCAGAGTAGGACATCAGGGAATGATTTCTGAAATAGATACGTCTTCAGTCGTTGACGAAACAGAGTCAACGAAGGTGACGACTGAATCTCAGATGGCAGAGTGTTCCACAGAGTTGATGCGGCGACAGTACCTGTGCCTGGACAGTAACTGAAGGGATGAGTTTTCAGCTTATAGAAGAAATAACGCAATTTAGCGTCAGTTCGGTCATTTCACTGCAGAAGACATTAACAGTAAATGCGCCATAAATCACAGAAAACTTAACTTTTAAGACAATAAAACTGTTAAATCAAAGCGCGCTTCTAGGCATCTCTTCAACAACGTTGTGTTATGCGTTAATAACGCATGCTAAAAGTGTTAGGGCTGTTCCAAAAATTATCCTCGGGGGGGGGGGCGGTAACGGTTTCTTTTTGTCTGGAGGGTGGATGCATAATAACGTCAAGTTTGTCCTGAGGGACGAGGATATTCAAGTGTGGTGGGGGCAGCTGGTATTCCGATTTATCCTGGGGTGGGCGTTTGTGCCTTTCCGCATGTTTTGGGTGATGAATAAGTCAAAAAAAATTGCCGCCCACCGGCCCACCCCATTGAGGATAATTTCTGGAACAGCCCTTATTCTGTGTACGAATAATCAGAGATGTACCAAATACTCAGATCTCGAGTAGAAGTACCGAGACCTCAAGTACAAATACTATAAACTTGTGCCCGAATGGAAGTACCAAGTAGACTACTACTACGTCTGTGCCAAAAATATTGGCAACGGGTCAAACGACGTGACGGGGGTCCGGTTTTTGAGACACAGTGTAGTAGTATGGCTACTAAAAGCGCTAGGACATGCGTGCATCCACAGCTTCAATACGAGTGCCTATCAATGCGGCAGAATTATACTAATATTTTTCGAGCATTATACGAACGAGTCGGCCTGCATCAGTTGAATGTGCCGTCATCATTTCTTTGTCGCGATTTCTGTTTAGGCTCTGTGGCGGGCGTCCAGACCACAGCGACGAGCTCGGAGCGGCTGACGGACGTTGCAGAGACCGGCGCAGTTTCCAGTGAAGAGAAAACGTCGTCAACGCGCGTCGTGTTAGCTGCATGTGCCGTTTTCGTCATGCTTTTCACAACCACCATCGCTATAGTGCTGCTGCGGCGACTGAAGCGACGCGGCATCGACCCCGAAATGGCAACAATGATGCATCCGGAACATACCAACGGCAAGGCCACATCTAGCCAGTTCAGCCCGTCACCAGTTGGCAAGCTTCCGTACGCTGAATACACGAATTCCTAATTGCGATATACTACACTGTGCTACGCAAAAACCACTGTTTTGTTGCATAACTCCCAGAAATTAAAATAATTTGCATAAAAATTTCACAAAATATAAGCCAACAGAATGGTGTATAGATACATGTACACTGTTTCTCACAAAAAGTACAGGGCCTAAACGCTGTGCACCAAACATATATTTAAAGGACGCGGCTGCGCCGCCAGCTCTGCACGCACTAGCTGCAGAGCCGCCGTGCAGTCTGCCCATGGCCATTCAGAATGCAATAAAATTAGGACCCTCATTGAATTCCGAATGAAACTACTAAATATCGCCATAAAATGTTTTTAAACGACTGTTATTGGTCTTTAAATCTTGGCGATTTCTTCCCAATTTACAACATTGCGTTGTTTGTGTCGCTTTCTTCAAACCCGAGGGTGTCCAGGGCAATTTTGGAAATCCGGCTTTTAGTTTTTTGGACTACAGCTTTTTCTTTCCTCGCAACTTTAATCAAAACTTTGTACTCTTCCAAAAAAAACGCCAAAATTTCTTTGTCTGCAGAAAACTGACGTTTGTCACGACGTCACGAACATGTAGGTGACATGGGAAGGAAGCATGCTCTGCTGTCATCGAGATTTAACCCTTTAATCGCCACATTAAAACTGCACAGCAACTGACCATCATAGCAATACAGTGAGTGACTGGTACACTGGCCGTTGATGGGTTGGCTGTTACATTTGATACATCGAGGAGGGGACTGTGCGGGATCCCAGCCGCCCAGGCCCCTCCTCGCTGTACCAAATGTAACAGCCAACCCATCAACGGCCAGTGTACCAACTTTGTAGGGCCTATTATTTGTTGCAGCATTATAATTGTATTTGGAATCTAAACGGTTAAAGACCAATAAGCCTAACTCGGCAGTCACTTGGAATTCATCCATGGTCAGGCAACCCTCTGTTCCATTTAAATATTTGCTGCACAACGTTCAGAAGTGTATTTTTTGTGGGACACGGTATATAAGTGTAAAAAAATTGTTTTTTGACTACATATTTTTCGCTAGCAGCAATGTAAAGACAACGTTAGTAAAAGTGCCATTTCCGTTGAAGATAAAATTTAATACTTCATTAAACAGTGAGTGAGTAAATAGTACGTTTCCTGGCAGAGGATGAAGTGGCGTCATTGACTCGTGTCCAGCTTGTGGTCTACGGACTATCCACAGAAATACAAAGATCAACTTACCTTTACTCATTCACAGCCGTCAAATGAGATGTTTATCTGCAATGGTAAATCCCATTGCTGTAATGGGACTTTTACTGGTGTCCTCTTTACATTGCTGTGAGCAAAGAATTATTTGCAGATGCTTAAAATCAGAATTTCCTCAGCTACATTTTCATTGACACTGGTTAATTTTCCCAAGGGTATAGAAGAAAATAAAATGGGGTGTTTTTTTCGGAACACGCTGTAGTCACTGTTCTAAACAACAGCAGCTGATGTTAGGATATTTTTTTTCACTTTTATTTAGACTGACAGAAGGGTTTGGTGAACTGTCGGAAATAGTGCCAGGCCCTATACGGCTGTTCTCGCGTACCGGACATTTGTACGGGTTTGACTTGCAAAATGAGTCGCAAAATTAAATGTTTTCGTTGTAAAATGAATAGACTTATATAATATTAAAAATATGACATCACGCAGCTAGTTTTATTTGCCACGTGGTGTTACACAGTGAGAGTTAGCATCGTGCCCCTAGGTAGGTCTAATAGAAACAAGTTGGATTGGATATCTTACTAGGACGCCAACCCTCTCCAGTCTGGACCTACATGCACACATACAATAACAAGGTCAGGCCTATACGCCCAAGTATTTGCAGATGTGTAAATTCAGCATTCCCTCGGCTATATTCTGTGAAGCTTTCATTCATATCGGTTGATGTTTCTAAGATTTATGCAAGAAAGTTAAAGGGTGGTTTTTAAAACAGGGTGTACGCAGTGGTTAATGGTCAAAGTGCCACTGGACGCAAGGGAACGCAGTTCCTGCACCTCCAATTATTGGAATCCAGCGTTCCCACACCTCAAGTTTCATAAAAAGCGATCAGGGGCCAAAACCACCTGTTTGGAGGCCCAAAGCTGACGTACAGTTCCTTCACCTCCAATTTTCCACTTTAAACACTGGGTGTACGTACAACAACCTTAATTTGGGGCATTTCACTACTTTGCAGACGACCGAAGAGATAACGAATTTTGTGTAGACAGACTGCCACAGACAAATATTCTAATTTATGTAACCTTACTTCAAAGTCTCACACAGCTTACCAGTAAAATCATTTTTGGCAAATTCACTACATACATGATATGCAATTAAGTGTGTTAAGATAGGTCTACCACAAATCACAGAATGTCTCAATGAAAGTACAAAGGCACATCATTTTTGTTCTTGACAGTATCAATATTAAACACTCATGTTAGGCATGGCCACACATCTCCATACCTTCTGTACATCCCACAGCAATAGTCTACTCCAATTCGACACAGCACTGAGTGAAAAGTCACTAACTTAACATGTACGAGTACTCTGGCCAAACTGATACCCAAAATTTGATTTCTTCTGTATAATTCCAGCAATTTTGTTGGTTGGCATTTAAAGGCTCTTTCAGCAGATATGTTATAGCATGCCTGATCACACGAGTTACAGTACAATTAAAAACAACACGATGATGTTAAAACGCAGAAAAAAAACTGTCAAAACACCTCCTCGACACATCTCCTTAGAACAGTATGTCCAGCCAACTGCTAGGCCTGGTACTGACAAATTGAACCTACAACAAGCAAGATACAAACAGAAAATTCAAACAGTATAAACCTCAAAAAAACCAAAGTAGCCCTGGTTTAGTCATCTCTTACTCATCTCTGTCGCCGCACCTCGTGCATGGAATCGACTACCGACAGAACTGAAACTCGTGCGGTCGTTGCCAGCAACATTCAGGCGCCATCTGAAGTCTTTTCTTTTTCGCACCGCTAAAGGCCCATTTATAGCGACACAACTCAACTCAACTCGACTGACCTGCTTCGTGCTGATTGGCTGTACGCTGCAACTTGGTCAGTTGCATTGCCGATCGCCGGCGACAGTTGAGCTGCGTCGGTAAGGGTGGCTATAGTGACGCAACTGAACTCAACTCGACGTCGAGTTGCGTCGCTATAAACGGGCCTTTACTGACTCTGTAATGCACCTTCGAGCAGACTGTAGGAGGCGCACTACAAATTATGCTGTTACTGTTTACGACATCCAGCTCGGCAATGGAGCAGGCCTATTCTAACAAAAAACAGGTCCCAGAGCCCACACGGGGCACATAATACTACAAATGCTGTCATACAACATCTCAGTACACAAACGCATTCTCTGAGTATCAAACATCAATACAGCATCGCTACACTTCTAACCGCATATGTAACATAACTGGACTCTGTATACAAGACAGACATAATCTGGCTACAGTTATTTCCACAAGTTTACTTATTATGTAATAAACAAGACTACTTGCTAAAAGCAATGCTTAACATTCCATCTATCAACATCCATGAGGCCTATACACTGTAGCAGGTACATCCATCTGTTGCTCAATACATGTATAAGCAAAAGAAGCTCAAAGAAGCATAGACCTAACAAGATAAACAGCAAAAACAATGCACATATGAAACCCGCGACGGCCTTGGTTTGCTGCAATAGCAAGGAGTTACAGAGAGGTTACTCTCAGTTTACATAGTAAAGATTAACATGAGTTACAAATGGCAAAAGTAATGCAACACATCAAAATATACGAAGGTGTCATAACATGTCTCAACAACCGGGTATTTGTGAAGAAAAACTCCTCAACCCACTTCCAGTCAACGGACAGACAAACCCACAAAGTCCACTCGCGGTAAACATCAGACGTGTTAAACGAGGCCAAACACTTGAGGCCAAGGCCAGAACCTTGAGAATCAAGGCCAAGGTCAAATTTTAGAGGCCGAACAGAACATAATATTTCACAGTGAAAATACATGCTGTAAAAACATTCAATAGATGTATTCCTGCCTAACAAGTAAGTAACCATTAGTGTGAGTGCAGCAACAGAATTCTTATTCTTTCACTACAGCATATTCCGAAAGCTAAGGACACCAGGTTCCATAACTAAATGGTATTAAAGTTCGAGGCCGAGGCCAAAGGGTCCCAAGGCCAAGGCTGAGGCCAGAGGTTACGAGGCCAAATTTTTGGCCTGGAGGTTTTAACATCTCTCGTAAACATCAATAAACAAAAACTAAGCCTTGTTCAGTTACCTCGCACGACATTAGACAAACAAATTAAAACTGCTCGTGTCCAGATTAACATAAAATTGTGGCTTGCAGAACCACATGGGTGAAACCTGTAACACTGTCAAGAATACATGCAAGACTGAACGGAGTGTTTTCACACCCAAGTATAGTCAGCAGTGTATTTCTTTCATCAAAACGAGCCTTAGTGAGCCTTTAATTCTTCGAAGATCACCAAATGTAACAGCCCACCCATTGGCGGCCAGTCATCATGGCAAACAGAATGTGAAAAGAAGTGCATTAATCATCAGTGGCAGAACTACAAAATTAGAGCCCCGACAGACATTTGTGACCACCATTTATGATATTCTCGTTTTCACTTGTGATAAGAATATGCACACTACTGAAGAAAAATTCTCTGTCACTAATTTCATTCCTATATGCAGACACTGTGAGCCATAAAAAATGCGCCACTTGATATTCGTTCATAACTTTGAGAAATGTTGGCCGATTTTAAAAATTCCTCCACTGTTGAACTCAGCAGTAAATTTGCAACAAGACTTGTGCCATATTTCCCACCACATCTTAAACGTGTCACTACACTACCTTGTGAAATACAAAAGATCAACAATAGCAATGCTCTTGATGTATTTAACACAATATCATAGATTTGTTGCTAAACATTAGCATATGTGGGCTCTTGAATCATACTAAATGCTCAAAGTTCCCTCCTTTGGCATGAGTACATGCCGAGAGACGTTTGTGCCACTCATCCATTGTATCATCGACTACATTTTGTCCCTAGCCATGCCGGACTTTTGTCAGATACTGCTTCAGTTCACTCATGACATGAACTTGATAAGTGTCGCAAATTCATGCATACATCCGTGCCAAAGGAGGACATTTTAGCATTTACTGCGACTCAAGAGCACACACACAATTACATTCATTTGGTTAATTTTGTCAACAATAAGGCAAAATGGTGGTACTGTGTTAGATACTTTAAAATTTTGCTATTTTTTTTATATGTTTTTCACAAGCTAGTGTAGCGACACATTGTAGGTGTGGTGGGAAATATAACACAGATCTTGTGGCAAATTTACTGCTGAATCCAACAGTGAAAGAATTTTAAAAATCGGTCAACGTTATGAATGAATATCGACTGGCACGTTTTTATGGCTCACAGTGTACATCTGCAAATATGGGCTTGGTTGTTTTGCATTTTAGCTGACTATCTTGCACTACTACTAGTCACTCACTTGAGCACCCTTAGCTGCTGCACGATGCTCGAGTTGTTGCAGCTTAATCATGCCACTGTCGATCACAAGTGATTGCGTCAAACACCCATAACATATCATCCAGTACACGACAGCCATTGGCTGCATGAAACATGCTACACAACACTACAGTTCCGAATGGCAACTACATCCTCACAGCAGACCAGTTAAGCAATTAGTACTTTATATGCTCATTAATTCATGTACAGTATTTACAAATTTTCATAAAAATGACGATGACAACTTCACCATAAACAGACAACAGCATGCACATAAAAAAACTGTTGTTCTATGAAGTCACAGGTTCAGTAACACTATAGCTAGCCAACATTACAATTATATTGCCTAAATGAGTCAAACACAGTCTTTTTCTTCTCGTGTGTTATGACCCATAACTGGTCAGCCACGAAACAGCGTCTTCATCCGCAGAGTGTAGCCGAGATAAACCATCATTCAGTTTTGTCACAGGACAGGATTTGACAATGTGGGACATAGTCTGGATCAAACACAGTAAACGAGATAGACAGTCAGATGGTACTTTCAAACTAGAAAACCTACTCCACTGAAGAGGTTGAGAACAATGCCTCCGCCAGGTCTCCAAAATCTGCTTTGGTGTCGTATGACAGTGACCTTTGACTTCCTGACCCCAGAAGTTTGGTAATGGCCAAATGAATCAAGAGATGGATGAACAGAAGTTGAGAAAACCAGCATCCTGCCAGTCTAAATGGGCAGGAGCATGAAAAGGAATGCTTAAAATACAGCACAAAATCATAGCAGTGGAAAATGCAACATAACTAAGACAGAACAGCAGACGTCTGTATTGAGCTGTGCAACAGTTTAAATCTAGATTTTTGTAAAGTGCCCCCGCAACTATGTGATGGCAGCAGTCTAATCCATGACATTTGTAGTAGTAGTACTAGAACAATAAACGAATGCACATAAGTAGCAAATGAGGACTTATCGGTACTACAGATTCCAAAACAGCGAGTAACTGCACGTCATTCTGTGGCGGCTCTCGTTCTAGACTTTGTATTGACAAATGAATGTGCTATATACCTATTTACTATGGTCTCTGGATAGCCAATATATCATGGGTGATTAGGTTGACTCGTTGGTTGGTGTTTAATGGTACTTTTCAGCACAACAAGGCTATTCTGATTCTGACAAATAATTCACAGTCCTTCTCGTGGAGTATCGCGTGAATGCTAAATTAAAGTTTGGATAAGAAGGTGCAAATATACTGCTTAGACTTTAGAGGTATTAGTTAGAATGCGAGAGAGCTGAGAAGTTGTGACAAGATAATCACAACGAAGATAAAAAAAACTAAAAAATAAACTAGAACTATAATGAAAACATCAAAACAGTTTATATGAACTGTTTTGTATACAGCTTAACATGTGCTCATGCTACAGGTCTTTGTGGTTGGTTGAACTTTAACAGCATTTTCAGCACAAAAAGGCTATATATATATCATGCCCTGCATAAATTACAGTTTGTTAAAGATTTTTATTTCATTTAATAAGTTAAAGACTGTTTAGGGGCAGTGACTAAAATGTGAGGGAGCCGAGATTAAGCGACTACATTTTGGGCAAAATTGGAACAGAGACGAGGGAGCAGGATACGGCAGAATATTCGAATCAATGTCCGTGTTGCCGCGATGTCAAACAGATGCTGATGCCTTTAGCTCTGTAGTTTGATACCGGGATGGGAGGTAAACAGGCACACCATATGCACTGGCCCTATAGGTCTGTTGTCATGCAGTTTTCACTGCTATCTGGCTGAAGAATCAGACATCAGTACCACCTGACGGACTTACCTTTCTTTACTCAGCTGCAATGCACAAAGCACAACCGAAGACTTCTCTTTGTAACAACTGAAATATGCAAAATACACTAATACAAAGTTTGCTAATATTTTGAAAATATTTTAAGCAGAGATTCAGTTGTGACTTCTGACACTTGGGGCCTTACATCGGTATTATTGCAGGACAAGGGTGTTCCCTGTCTTTACTATGCCTTTACTGCAGGATGAGCAGCATCAGACAGGCCTATAGTCACGCCAGTGCTAAGGCCCTATTGTTTCTATGGCCAATGCACTTTTACCCATCGGCCAGAAATTCTGATGGAACAGATGTTGAGCAACTGCTTTACCAGTTGATGGTGGAGATGTGTCATAGAGATAGCATGTACTTGTACACGGTTGTGAGTGGCACTGATGCAGTATTTGGTAAAGCCTTTTTTTCTCTTTGCCGACACTTCTCCAGATATCCACTCAGGCCTACAAGACTAGTAACTGCCTCCAGCTGCATAATGTTGTTCTCGATTTCGGCAGACGACAATTAAGTGCCACAATATAAGATGCCAACAATGATCACAGATTACAAGGGACACTGTCGAACCTCGTCTGTTCAGAAACTCGTATCAAATGTCAAAGCATGCACAGTAATCCTACCAAATTATCTAAACAAATCTCGCTCAGGTTCAGCACACGTTGATGGAGTTACACTCACCCAACAGGACATGCTACAACAAGAGTGTTCTCACATCGTTACTTATGTCTGCACTCATCACTGGTGGGTGTAGTGTAGACTCTAGCAGCCTATGGGCAACTCATGGCGCAAGTCTTGTCTGAGGGCTGACGGCCATTTGACACTGTTCTACATTCACCAAATGAAGTGGGCACACTCACAATGTCTATTCCATGATGACAGCACCATAAACATTGTCTAGGTATTATTATTATTATTATGTTTGTCATTGCCTGTTTGCCTGTCCTGCATTCAACTCACCAGAACAGCATTAAACATCCGGCTCATAAAATTAAACAGTAACACATAATGAATGAGAAGTGTAACAGAAAGAGAATAACAAAACCATAATAGAAGCACAGGAGCTAATATGGAACTGTCTGCGAGTAAGCTCGTTATATAGTTGACTGATACCCAGTGTATTCATTCCTGTAATATCACTTCCAACGTAGAAATACACAGAATACATCACCCAGTTTCTACAGACATCAGAGAACAAAGAACAGTAGCAGCTCAAAGACCCAACGCTAGATGTTCATCCACTTCAAGTCACAAGACACAATATAGCACATAATTTGACAGCAAGTTACAAATAAGGCTGATGTTATTCGCACTTATGCAAGTGCGAATACGCGAATACGAACGATTTAAACAATGCGCAAGTAGTGATTAAAATAAAGGTTAAACTGAATAAGTTGCACATTACAATGAAAACTAAACTGTAAAATGTAATGATAAAAGGAATCAAAATTTTACCGCAAGCGGATTCGAACTGCGAACATGCAGCGTGGTAGCCAGCATTAAACCACACAACTAAGGCGGAACGCTGGCACCACTGCTGTAAAGGCCGTAAATATGTTAACGTTGTTTTATCAGTAAGTAAAATTAGTAAGTGCGAATACGTGCTCACCTATTTGCACTTATGTAAACTGTGTGAAGAATATACAGTTCCTACAGATAATGACAATGGAATGATTAGTAAACAAAACAGAAAATTGTGAACAACAATACACCGATGCCATAAATGTGTAATTGTCAGATGATGGACATATAATGCAAAAACTAATGCAATTGTAAACATTAACAAAGAAACAATTGATGATAGACACATCATGGCCTAGCAAAACAGCATAACTGCACATAAAACTTGACAGCTTACTTCTCAGGATCAAATGCTGCTGCGCAAAAATTACAAAACGATAGTGCCCATCAACCCGAAAAAAACATTCACAGAGCAATCTACTAAAATACTGTACAAACATAAGACTGGTGGATGCAATTTTGAAACTACCACACAACAACTAATATTGACTGGTACTCTGGTACAGTGGGACGTCAAACTTCTGTAATATGTGTAAACTGTTATTATCAAATGCTGATGAAAGCAAACATTCAACATAAATGCAATCAACAGTCATAACAGCAACAGCAAAAACATCACAGCAGCACGAGGAGTGCTCATCAAACTATAACCTGTGTAATCTCAATGCGCGCTCGACCATCGAATCACACAAAAAAGGCAGAACTGTCGAACAAAACAGCAAATGCCAGCTACAATTTGCACAGGCAGAAAACGAGTGGAATGAAGATTCCAATTGCAATAGCAACCGGCACGAGCATACTACTCGAGTCTTCAGTGGCGTATGGGTCCGTGACGCGTGGTTCGACCACTCGCCGATGTCTCTTCGGTTCAGTCGACGTTTCGTGTTCTTCCTCGTCCACCTCATCTGCATCCTCGGACTGATCATCGGCTACTTGCAATGGAGACAGTCTCGGAACATCTGCAACACAGCTGTCAGTGCTGTATGCCATGTTTTTATCATTCAAAATAAAAATACCAAACACCATTGTGACAACATGTGCAGATAAACAAACAGCCATGCATTAACGTCATGTAATCATCACCAGCTGTAACAGAGGCCATCACAATATATCTACAGCACACAGCTGTACATGTTATGTTTGTAACATTTTTACCGCATGATGCTACGCATAGTCGGTTGGTAGTTTGGCTTAGTGGTAACGCGTTGGCCTCGATCAACGTAGTTGTGCTACGTCAGACCCGGTTAGTACCAGGATGGGTGAACGTCTGTGGATGGGTAAACCATCTCGGTATGTAACCAGCCAGCTAGGTCGACTCTTCTACCCTATGTGGGACGGTAAAATAAATATCAGCTTTCGGGCTGAGTAACAATAATAAATGGCGATGGTGGGTGTAGTTTCTGGCAGCCTGTACAGGCGGACTCACAACCTAAGTAGTACATGGCTTGGTCTTGGGTCGGCGGCCATTTGGCGCTATTCTACATTCATCAAATAAACCGGGTGAACTCTCCCAATGGCTCTGCCATAATGGCAGCACCATAAACATTATCTTGGTTATTATTATTATTATTATTATTATAGTGCGGACTATGTTGTAGCAAGATGTCCGACCGTCTGCCACACGCCAGTATTCTGTCCGATCAGTTAAACATATCCTAAAACTTTTTTGACCATCGAGTAGCCACATCATTCCAGTTTTTATCGCGCGTCAGCATATTGCCGCGCGATATTGATATAGCAAATCTGTCTGTCTGTCTGTCCGTCCGTTACGTTCCGGTACCATATGAAAACGGCTTAACATATCATCATAGTTTTTTCACCATACGGTACGGTAGCCTAATCATTCTAGTTTTTAGAATTTCTGGCCGATTGGTAAAAGTGCATTAACCATAGAAATACCAGGGCTGCAAACTAGTACAATTCAGTTATATACATAACGATAACGATGAGTTTAATAAGAGACGGACAAACGCCATCAAAAAGTTATAGAAAAAAAGAACAGTGAGTAAGCAACACAATAAAACACAATAAACACAACACAATAAATCAATAAACAGTCAATAAGCACTGAGAAAGAGATTACGTAAAACAAAAGAACGTTTGTATAGGTTATAGTG
>Ga0209149_1000478_pt1 | contig 16893 bp, 8 predicted proteins | sample WorMetTyACAVOLI2_FD_187423 | JGI IMG/M metagenome (GOLD analysis project Ga0209149, IMG submission 187423) | Marine gutless worms symbiont microbial communities from Max Planck institute for Marine Microbiology, Germany - Olavius algarvensis... ... | reverse complement strand
TCGCATTTTGACAGATACTAGTGAAGATATTGAATTAGGTCAACATATTGACACTATGTTCATAGTGCAGTTTCTTTCAAGTATTTCTGTTCATTCTGTCGTTCGGGGCGTCGGCAAAGAGGGGGGGGGGGTTTAGGGGGTGACCCACCCCTCATGTCGGCAGTTTGTCGGCGACGGTGGAGCCTGTATATATAGCGACACAACCTGTGGGCTGTATCGGTAGTGAACGCCATGTTTAAGACATAAAATATATACATAAAATTATTATCAACACAACACATGCACATAAACGATGGCAGTGAGTCAAGCGCGGCACCAGCAGTATAGTAGCCCGTTGTACCATGGCGGGCCCCTCTAGACAATCTGTCTCTGGATCAACTTGTAGATCATTCCCCTCGACTGTACTGAAGGAGGGACGCGTTGTGACAGCTCGCAGTTCTCCTCTGACAATAACGTCACATATTGACGTACATATATCTAAATAACTCTGATGACTGTTGATGACAAGTACTGTCGTATCAGCTTGCTTTGAGTGTGACGGCAGCTGTTCATGTTTATTGTCAGAGCAGAACTGCGAGCTGTCATAACGCGTCCCTGCTTCAGTACAGTCGAGGGAATGATCTACAAGTTGATCCAGTAGGCCGAATAAGATAGGCCTACTTAATTTTACTCATATAATTGTCTGTAATTAAATTAACGTTAAAAGTATCATAACATATCGAAAAATTACCGATATTTTACTTGTCACCGATACGATATCGATAAATCGAAAAACCGATATATATATATATATAAAGTGCCGATACGATACCGATACATTGACCCACCTCTACTGCCTAAGCTTTGAGGTTACTAGATCATACTCGAAATATTTTTGCAAAAGTTGTTTTTTTGTTTGACTAAAAAGGTTAAAGTGTTCCGGGCAATTTCGCGAGGATTAAATGTGCAGTTGAAGGTGTGTTGTGACGTTATACTCTATGTCCGACTTCAGTTAAGACTTAACGGATACAGAAGTTTGACTGTAGTGCTGTGACGAGATGGATTTGACGGAAGCGCTCGTTTCTGCAATTAACAACTACGTGTCGTCGGGATCGAATGACGCTGTGTCGATATGTGTGCAACAACTGGAATGTGGCCACGTGAAATTGGTGGACTTTGTGTCTCTGCTTGGTAGTGCGTTGACGAGTAACGTGGTCGCGGAACGTCGTCGCGGTATCCAGCTGTTGGTAGAGACCGTAAAGGTGTTGCCATACAAGTTTTACTTGGACACAGAAGTTTTACTGCTTCTCGAGTTCTTCTGCGCTCGACTGAGCGATCATCATTCAGTTGTACCTCTCTGTCTCGCTGGTATTGCTAAACTGCTGAATCTTAGAACACTTGGCTCTGAAGATATCATTCGTGTAGTACGAACGATTTTCAGTGAGGTAACTGTCCAAACCCTTGTGCACTCTGACCGCATGCTTGTCTACGAAATGTTTCAGCAGCTACTTACTGACCGATTGTCTGATCTGAAAGGAATCACTGCTGAGTTTTTATGTGGATTTATTCAAGCTATCGACTCTGAGAAAAATCCACGTAATCTGGTGATGTGTCTGAAACTGGTAGAAATTGTTGCAAAAGAGTTTAAATTAGATGCCACTCTTGCTGAGCAGCTATTTGAGATAGTTGCATGCTATTACCCTATTGATTTTTCACCTCCGGCTGATTTAACAACTACTGTAACAAAAGAACAGTTGTCAACAGCACTGCTGAAGTCAATGACTGCTAGCCCATTGTTTGGACCATTCTGTCTGCCATTGTTACTTGAAAAATTATCATCAAATATGGTAGCTGCCAAAGTGGACTCCTTGCAGATGATTATCTACTGTTGTAATACTTTTTATCAGAAAGACATTGATGAACACTCAGTAGGATTGTGGAACTGCATCAAAAGTGATGTATTTGCTCAGCATCCAGTCATTCAGGATGAAGCATTGCATGCATTAAGTGCTTTAGTCAGGTGCTTGTCAGACAGGTCAGACAGTATGGATAGCAAAGATAGCACACCCAAGCAGTGCAACAGATTTGTTGCAGTCATATTTGGAGACTGTGGGAAATATCTGTATGATGCAGAACAGGTAGCATGTAAACAAGCTGGTAAATTGCTCAGTGCCACGTGTAATGCTTCTGCAGAAGCTTGCTGCATGATGATGCAGTTAGCCATGCCAGTAATTGTCTCGGAGTTACACAGACATACTCAGAGTTTGTCGAGACAGAATTTGCTTGATGTTCTGCAAGGGCTGTTGGTAGCTGCTAGCAACGTGTCTGTAAGTAGGAACAGTCCGTCACCAATAGCAGATTACAAGGAGTCAGTCACTGATATATTTGTGTCATTATTGATTAATACTGATCCCATATTACGCTGCTGTGCAGTTCGTGGCATCGCCAGTCTTGTCGTAATGCCATTTTTACTTGATGCCGATGAATGCAACCTGCTACTGCAACATCTACTGAATGTATTGCTGTCTGATAGTGAATCTACAGTGACACAGGAATCAATTGCTGGTGCAATTTTGGTTGCATCGAAGCAGCCTGCTGCTCTTTGTCACATATTTGTCCCAGTGTTAACTCGCATTTTGACAGATACTAGTGAAGATATTGAATTAGGTCAACATATTGACACTATGTTCATAGTGCAGTTTCTTTCAAGTATTTCTGTTCATTCTGTGGTTACAATGGAAACTACACCCTTGCTGTTTAGCCACATTTCCAGTCTTACTCAGAATGCTGACTGCAGTCTGGAAGTCTTTCATCAATGCTGCATTTGCCTGATATCAGTTGTTACAGTAATGAGCAGTGATTGCAGTGAATTTTTTGTCAACTGGCTGGCAATGAAATGTGTTGCACTTACATTGCACATATGCACAACTTCACAGCTTACACTGCATGCTCATCAGCTAGTGACTGAGTTGGCAGGTGTGGTGCATACAGTTGTCCAACGTTGTACAGCAGCAGAAAACAGTCTAAGTGCGTTTGTGTCATCAGTGCTTGCAACATTCCTATATGGTGATACAGTCAACTATCATGAACATGTGGAACTAGTTATTGCAAATTTCATACCATTAAGTGCTAATTTCTGTGGTGATCAGGTGTGTTCAATAGCTGTTTTGACTGCAGTAGTATGTTCTCCATCTTGTAAATGCATTGGATCATCATTGCTTGATGAACTGATGAGTCGTCTTGTTGATTTGATTTTGCAATGTGCTGATGATGTAGTGTATATTTGTGCATGTAAATGCCTTTCTGGTCTGATCAATAGACGACCATCAGATGCATTCCTTGATGCTGTACTGCAGTCTGTGCAGTCTGCAGTAGTTGCAGAAGTATATGCTAAAGACATCGGTAAAGTATCGTCAAAACTTAAAGCTCTAACTCTGTGTGTTTGGATTATGAAAGCTCTCGTCATGCAAAACCATTCTCAGCAAACAGTCTTTTTGAAGGTTTTGATAGATAGTTTGGGAGACGCAGAATTAGCCTCGTCGGCAGCTGATGGGTTTAAAGTGATTCTCAGTGATGATAACCAGTTGACCGATAGTATCTTCAGTTGTGCATCTGGTGCTACCAGAACAATGATGTATAAGCAACGATTTTTCACTATGTCACTGCCATTGCTCTTGGCTGATTATGAGAATGCTGGCAGTGAGATTAGATGCTCCTATGTGATGGCAGTTTCACAACTGATGCAATTTGTTCCTCAGCAAGTTCTTGTACCTGAAATCCCCCGTCTACTGCCGGTACTCCTGCAGTCTTTAAACAACGAGGAACCTTGGCTGACCACTCTTCATACGCTGACAGAACTGATGGTCGATAATTCAGAAATTTTCCAGTCATATGTTGATGATTTGTTGCCAAGACTGCTTGCTCTGAGTTCATATCGCCCAATGATGAAAGTGCGCATTGCTGCAGTTCGCTGTGTTGCAGAATTTTCAGTTATGCCTGTCCATCTCATTTTGCCACATCAACAGAAAGTGTTGCAACAGCTCGGTTTAATCACTGATGACCATAAACGACTTGTGAGACAGGAAGCAGCAGCTGCAAGATCTCGATGGTTCCTTATTGGATCATCTGAGAAGTAGTTAGTTGCATTTCAAACAGAAATTCATCAATCACATTATTTTCTTACGAATCACCCTGAAATTTGTTCATTTGATGATGTTTGTTGCTTCCATTACATATATAACAAGAGAAGCATGGTGTTAGCATTATATGCAGTTAATGTGACTTGCCTGTTTAAATCACTGAACGATAATGTTTTGTCAGCATGTTAAGTGTCTTTGTCTCTTAACAATTTTCGTGTTATAAATACCAGAAATCAGCGACGGTTATTATCGGTGTGCCATGATATTATAACTGATTAGAAGCCAAACAGAGCCTTTGCTTCACATGCAACAGATGCAATATGATGATTGTTGATTGGCCTAGATGGAAAATTTTTGTGCTTGTCGACAAATATTACTTTTGTGTAATTTGTTCTGTATGTGTATCATTGTTACTAATCTCCGTACTGTAAAACTAGTTTGCACTAAATTGCTATTTTTGTTGTTGATAAATTTAATTAAACAGGACATTGTAGCATATGGTACACATGACATAGAAAGACAGTGGCCTCAGACACCAACACAATGTACGATACTATTAGCTAGTTTGAACACGCCATAAAAACATGACAGTAAACTCTTTGCAACAACTTTCACTGATTCTGTTAATTTATGCACAAGGAGCAGGGGTTAATTAACCACTGATAAGGAGTAATGAATTCTGCACCTCACAGTAACAAAATATTTCACTTCACTGTGCACAGCATTTAAGCATGCTACTAAGCAAAATCAAAAATCAACACTTTTCACATCAGCACTGAAATATTTCTTCCTAGAAGGATTAAAATAACGACATTAAATTCTCATGAGACGTTTATAGGCTTAGGTGACTTTAGCATGATGCTCAAAGTTTCAGTGTCTGCTGTGGTTTTGTTTAGAAACGAATTAATTAATCACTTGGCTCCATACTTCTTTGGTTCCCGCAAGTTTCTGATTAGAAATTTATCTTATTTTGCTATCATTTTAGTTTACAAATGTTCTTGGCAAACAATGACATTTGACGACTTAACTAGTAAAACACTGTTAAAATAATAAGCAAGTTAATGAGTGCATTTTGTTACAAATTCATTTCCGGTTGCAGCACTGCAAAAAGTATTAAAATCGATTTAGATTTGACAAAGTTATTGACAGCAGCTTACTGTGATGTTTTTTTATGGACATATAGTTGGTAATTCACTGGTATACATGTATTTTACTGTGGAACTTAGCAACCATGACCTGTGTCTTGCAAACCTTCTCAGTTTTATTAATTTATGATGTCTTCGTATAGCTTAGTTTTATGAGTCGATGAACATGAGAACAAAAATGATATTGTTAACAACTCGGTCAATAGTAAATACTGTTTTTAGTAACAGTGAGTAGAACAGCACACATGTCAGTGTTGACTGTGTGATACAAAATTACAGCTGTTAAGCAGACACTGTGACTGACGACCGTAACACATTAATATAAGTGGCACAATACACATACACAAAACAGACGACAGAACAGCAGTAAGGCAAGCTGACAGCCAACCATCGGCATAAACCTAGTAAAAGTAACACAGGTACACTACACGTGGGTCTGCCTTCATCCGATTTTATAGACACATTTACCTTTTGAACATGCACAATGAAAAAAATAGCCAACAACTACATCAAATGTCTTAAAATTGCCTAATTTTACCAAATTATATAGCCAATATACTGATTTACTTGCATGCCTGACTGTGGTCACGCATTTACACATCATACATGCTTACAGATGTCCATGTATCCCTTACAAAATGCACACACACATTAGCAGTGATGGGACCAAAACACTAGGTGCCAAGACTAAGGCAAAACCTTCAAGATCAAGACAGTGAAAATAGTATCATGAACTGCCTTGAGATGAGACGACATCGGAGATGAGACAGTGTCACGAGACTTGCCATCACTTTAATCACAGACGGTATCAAATTCATTTTGGCAGAAAATAAAATGATGTCACAAGTAGGTTTCATCTGTTTCCAGTCAGCAGCAAGCACTAAACGACAAATGATGTGACAAAATGAATACCGCCAAGGCAAATTAAGTGACAAAATCGCTGCACATCAACCAATGGCGTATTTAGGTGGGGGCGATGGGGCGACCTGACCTTTGATCTGACCGTGAATTTTTAAAATAATTTTTGCACTGTTGTAAGCTTCGTTTCACGACTGAACCGTAAAATCCATGTCCCAAGGCTTCTAGTCACTGTCCGTACGTGTTTTCTGTTAAAAACAGCGTCATTTTTTATGACTTTTGGGACAAAAAATAGATTTTTTTCTGGAGGTGGCCAAGCTCCCTTCTCCACACTTAACCCCGCTCGCCATCTACGGTGCTTCCCCCCCCCCACTAAAATCCTAAATATGCCACTGGTAATGACAATGAGTCAGTCAGTCGACTCGTCGGGTGTTTTGACCTGTCTTGGTATCGAGATGCGAGACCAATGCAATGACCAAGACTGAGATAGTGACCATCAAGACCGAGACCAAGGCAATAACAGTCAAGACCAAGAACAAGACTGTGAAAATACTGTCTCGAGATCAGACTGTCTCTCGAGACTCCCATCACTCCATAGTAGTGTATGCTACACTGACTGTGAACTATGTAACAGTACTGATAAATCACATTACATCCGTCAGTTATATTACACTTTACATCGCTGCAATTAAAACCATACAATTAAGCCGAAAAAGCTAAAAAATGCTAGAAGCAGAACACTATATATTATAAAATCATTACAACAGTTTGTGACATGCACACACAAAATCATAATCGCCAGCCAGCTTGATAAACGTGACAGCTGGTAACTCAAATGACACTAGCATTTTTAAACCTTATCACTACAGTGATGTCGGAATAGCAGTCCGGTTCACAAATGTACATATATGCACAATGAAACTACGTAGAGAATTAACTGAGTCGCACTAGTATACTGCACTGGACATTCTATACATGCACCATGTAGCATCTTACAGCACATGAATAACAACATATTCACCTGCATTCTTTATCAAGTCCGAGAATTTGAAATGGTCATAAATGAGAATTTGAAGTGATCCTTCGTGAAGCTAAATAATAACATTGTGTTCATTTGTCCAGTTAACAGTACTGAACATAAGACATTATCTCTAGAACTCTGCATACCTTGCTAGACCACCCAGTATGTAATGAATAGATGCAGTGCATCTGTACCAGTAGAATGTGTTGTGGCATGTTTACAACTGGTGGCACAGCGTTAGTGAATGCTGGCAAGTTAGTTTCAGTGGGTGGAGTTCGTCTAGTGGTACAGTATCGGACTCGTAACTAAGAGGCTCTTCTGGTCCACTGCTAGCAACCTTGAGCCAGTTACTAACCTACTGTGTACTCAGGCTAACTCAATCTCCTACCCTCAGTGGGACGGAAATGAGCAGTAGCTCACCTGTTGTCAGCTGCAGGTGAAGGTCTAGCGTGGCCGATTGGTGTGATGGTGTGTCTGCTAGCTGCACTGCAGGTCCAACTGTCCATAAGCTTGGTCAGTGTTTGGCCACACAATGTGCTGTGCTACCACCGGCACATGCCAGTCAGCTGCCACTTGCAAGATTGTAAAGTGCTGCTATTCACGAGTCTGACTCGTGTAAGTGGCGCTATAACAAGTATTCAGACCTTCACCTTTACCAGTGGGCGGCAGTGCCAACGGAGCATGGAACAAGGTGTCCTAGGAGTTTTGGGAAGGAGTGTGCTCCTCCCCATTTGGGAAGGGTAGTGCCCCTCCCCCAAAAATGTTTGAATTTTTTAAAACCTGGAAATGGTTTATTTATCTGAATTCCGAGACATAATATTTTATTTTTTGGCCAAGTCACATTCTCCGAGACTTCAATGTAACAACATGTACAAATACGATGTGACAGTGTCTCTGAGGTTGCTGCTAAAACTCCTTTAGTCTGAATGAATCGAGGGTTAGTTCCGATACCCCAGTTTACAAATAAACGTGCATCAGCATACATGGTAGTGCTGCCGATGGTATTCACACTTTGCAAGTTGCAGCATCCGTGCATGATCAACTTGTTTGCCGGATCTGAATCTGTTGCTACATAATTTAATCAAATACACAGTTCTGCAAAGGAACGTGACATACAACTGACTGACAGACCATTTCTAGACAGCGGAATTACTTCACTGTTGTGACAATACAACACAACTGTGTGACTAGGTTGGTGTTTATAACAGACAGTTTATATCGTGCTACGCAGTGAAAATTACGATAAGTTGCAACTAATACACAACACAATTACATCAAAATACAAAAAATATTCCTCACACTGGTTTTTCTGGAAATCTTGATTCAAACGGTCTTATGGAGTTGTCTTTCTAGTAGAGACCAACCGAAAGTCGTTTTTCCACTTACGGCCGTAACCGAAGGTGGCACCGTAAGTGAGCAATCAGTTTCGGCCATAACTGAAACTAAACCAAAACTCATTGCTCACTTACGGCCATAACCGAAACCGGATGCGAAGGTACGTCCAACTGCTATCCATTGTTAGTGATACCACCAGACATAGACACGCAACGCACACTCAGTGTAAACATAATGTACCTTACTTACGTCTGTCTCTAACTTAGTAAAAAAAACTCCAAATCGCGACTGTCGACATATTTCTGTTAGTCATGTAATTCTTGCATGACTGCATATGACTGGCAACGATCCCACAGAAATGCTTCAGTTAAATGAGCGTTCAGTGACACAGGCTACTGTACAGTGATGCCGCCTGCATCATGTGGAAAAACTGGACCAGCTACAGACAGATCACGAAGAGAATGCGGAAACTGGGCGAGGGAGGTGAAGCCGTTAATGCGTCAGGGCAAGCATAGTTCTGATGTCTGTCTCCCGCTGCCCAACGTTCCGACAGACGACTTCTGGCCAACACTTACGATCGCCCGGTGCACGTCTCCTGTCACTGTATTCAGCATGTATAACGTTATGATTGTGTCCCAAAGTACTTTCATGTAACATTATGGTTTTAACTCAAAATTCTTTTCCCTATGCAATGTATGTAATCCCATTCAATGTCGTAGGTCTTCCATAAGCTTCATTCACTCCAGTTTCGGTTGGCTGCCGCATAGTTTCGTCCGAAACCGAATGTGAAATAATACGGTAAACTGAAATAGTGGACACAGGTAACCGTAACTGTATTTTAGGCCAGTTTCGGCGCCGAAACCGCAACCGAATTTTGGTCGGTCTCTACTTTCTAGCCCACTGGTTGGCAGGAAAGATGCATCCAAGGAAACATTAATAGTACTGATACAAACCAAACAACTAAGTATAACAAAACCAAACAAACCCAGTTTAGTCACCCACTGACATCTGCAGGGGGCATAACGTGTTGTATACTTATGGTACAGTAGTGCTTAATGTCCCATTCAACATATTATTCAGAGATGACATTGCCAGTCAATCACGTGATGTGCATCCTGTGACGAGTAATAAAATAATACGGTAAACTGAAAAAGTGGACACAGGAAAGTAAATAAAGGCTGTGTTAAATAATACATTGGTTATTTTGTAGGGCTGCAGGATGATTTAATTTTTTTTAAATCTCAAACACATCTTTTTACTGGCAGTACAAAGGAGATACTCATTTTGAATCACTTTTACTATACTCTCGCCACTGTGGAATAGTGCAGTCTTAGATTACATAAAAGCACAAAGTGGACATTCATGTACAGCAAACTGAACATGTAACAGCAAGTGATATCCAGAAAATTTTCAAGCCTGTTATACAATAAGTTGTTACTGACGAGAAATAGCAACATCACGACATGCACTGAGTTCACAGCGAAGTAACTGATATAAAACACAAGTGAAACACTGCACAGTCATCAGTCACAGCAGAACTGCCAATACTGACATTCTGATCACTGTCACAATGTGTCTGCCATGTAAACAGTCCAGAGCTGCACTGTCATGCAGTCCAGTCAATAGCAGGCCGTCGTGTCGTGGCCTCTCTGTTTACACATGTCGACGTCTATGAACGAAATGATAATGTTTAAATGCATTACTAACAGAAACTTTACGACCTGTTCAGCAGAAGATTAATGCACCTTATGCTGTCTGCACATCACAATTAGTAAAACATGCAATAAATGTGTATACAACAGTAAAGAGATGAGTATCTGTTTTCCATTATGTTGAGCAGAATTATGATCATTTGTCAACCAAGTAAGTACCAATAAGAGATTAACACACAACAACAGCAACATGCAGTATCACATTATTCACAGCATTTTCATGCTGGAACATAGGCGTCAGAAACTACTGGGCTGGACGGGCAATGGCCCAGCCATTTTTTTGTCATTGTGGGCTGCCCATATCACCAGCCTGCCCACATTTTGGTCCATTAAAATTGTACAAAAAATAATTTGCGCCACCACTCTGCATCGGATGCTACTGGGGGAGCTTACAGTGCTTCACCAGACCCCTCTAGTTGATGGTAGTCTCGCTGCCCCCTCCTCAAAGCCCCACCAATGCCTCGGCCCTTCTGCCTCGCAGGACTGCCCACTTTTGCTTTCCTTCTTCCACCTATGTTTGGGAGCTCAGTGCCTCTCCCCAAAACCCCACCACCGCCTCAGCCCTTTGGGCCTCGAGGCGCCTGCCCGGTTTTGCTTTCTTCTGCCTCCTATGCGCTGGAAATTACCATTAAAGAACTTCCACACAGCGGCTTATGCAAGTTATAACAACTGACATACATAAGTTTGCCAATGACATGAGTAACACTGCAGAAGATCAACACTGCCGGCACAGCAGAAGTAAGTCATGTAACAACACTGTGAATGTGTGGCTGAGCCGCACAGGTCACGAGTACAGGCAACTACATCCAATGTGAACGTGTGGCTCAGCCGCACAGCTCACGAGTACAGGCAACTACATCCAATGTGAATGTGTGGCTCAGCCGCACAGCTCACGAGTACAGGCAACTACATCAAGCTTCACGCACTGACATGTTACACGTGATATTTCTTACTCTGAAAGCAATACGACAACAACACGAAACACTACAACATAAATACAGTGCTAGCGGTCTGTATGCATGTGGCACACACACATACACTCAAAATCACTGCTAAATACTGAACCAATATCTCCAGTTACACAAGCCATCAGTGGTGATGTGACGTTGTAGTCAATTGTGGATCTGCAGTGACCACGTGACTGCAATGACGGCTGTGAATAGGACAACATTACACTTCGTCGTTGATCATTGTCTGTACACAAAATACGGTCCGTTTACTATTTCTTCGGCTGTCGCACGGATCGTTGCATTGAAATGTCGTCTTTTGAAGCTAGGCCGCGTGACTCACCTAATGAATTGACACCAATGACACCTGAGGCTGTTGCCATGTCACGGTAGCGGCTCATCCCGGTGCCAGGTGCCATTGCGCCAAGCCGCTTCGGGAGCTCAACGTCGGCGGCAACTCCCCTCGTCAGGCGAGAGCTTACTCGACGCTCATGTTCTGTCCGTGTCACGGGTTTTGACACTGCTCCGGCTGTTGCAAACATCAACACAGTCCATTAACTACAACTGCACAGGTAAAGTCACGGGAAAAATGGATAATTAACGGTCGTCTTTGTGGAACTCTCTGTGCCTGCCAGAGAATTTAGCCTCGAAGCATACACCACTATAACCTGACGCAAATGATCCGGCCAGCCTGGGGTGACCGCTCTCCAGATAATGTGAAATTCTCTGATGGTTCACGGCACTCAGCATGTTAAGTGTTACTCATATCATGCCCATACTAGTACTAAATACCTGTATGGTCACAACTATGCAGCTAAGAATAAACAGTTTTAGACCACTTTTCCCTAACAAGATGTTTTCCCTGACACTTCCCTGACTTTTAGTAAAATCCCTGACATTTCACTGACAGCTGTCAAAGTCCCTGACATTTCCAGGTTTTCCAGACAAGTGGTCACCCTGCCTGGGCCTCGAACCCAGACTCGTCAGTCACTGTAGCCAGGTAGCGCGTACCGCGACACTACCAATAGCGCCACCGGGGCAGGCTTGACCTGGACCTTTCAAGAGTAAAATGTAATGGGGTCAACAGAGGGGTCAATGTGGAACATTTTGGTTTTTACTTCAAGAAAACAGGACCACTTTGAGGTCAGACCCAGAGATGGATGGAGAGACCCATGTGTTGCGCCCAAAAACAGTACCCGCCCACCGGTAGTAACTGGCAGTAAGCAATTAAGTAAGTAAGTAATAGTATTTCTAAGGTGGAAATAAGTAACCATCCATAGTGAACCGTGGCCAGCTGACTGCCCTATAGAACTGTTGTCTGTAGTGTCGTGTTCTGTTGCAAGTATGATGAGAAACTACTCCACACATGCAGACTGCATCTACGAAGCTTCTGTTGCCAAAACTGCTTTGCACACAGGAAACAATGCATGTACTGATTAAGACCATTTTACAAAAGAAACCCTGGGATAATCTCTCATTAAGTAACTTTCATTTTTCAATGCACTTGTTATCATATTTCATAAACTTTCTTATAGCAATGTGTTACAATAATTTTACCTTCTTGCCTCACTTGTAGTCAGTGAGTTTTATTTAACACATTAAGGGCCGGTTACACTATTAAATTGTCAGTTAACTATCTCTGGTTATTTATTAACTTAATGCTAAATCATTTTGTGTTGCACCAAGTTAACTGGTCCTTCACTAAACTTCAGTTTGTTAACCATGAAATGAAGACTCGCTATTGGCTGATACGTGTCACATGACTTTGTTGCTCTCTGCATCACGGTCAGTAATACGTATTAGGTAGTGTGTACATAAGTGTACAGCGAGCATATGTCATAGGCCAGTAGAAGCGAGTGTACTACGAGGTCAAATTTCGTGAATGTTTACCTCAGAAATTAGATGAAAGACTATACTTTTTGGCAGCTGGTATCGTGATGTGAACTTCTTACCGTCAAACCCTTCAAACGGGCTAGTTCATGGCAATACCACGCGCGTTTTTGCCGCATCAGTCGATTAAAAATCATTAAACAATAACGAGTCGCATTAGTCGGCCATTTTTATTGTGATTAACTGCAGACTGCTGGCTGGATAAGGTTAACTTAGGTTTAACCTTAGGTTTGTATGTAACTGGCAGTGGTGCAAAGTAATTTCGCTTAACCTTTCGTTAAACTGAGACATAATCCTAGGTTATCTTTAACCGTGTTTGGTGCAACCGGACCTCACTCAAGTTACTAACTTGCACTGCAAGTCACGCAACTTGCAGATTTAGTGTACGTCAAGTTACTGCACATTGGTACGCTTTATTACACAAACCACAGTAACTGGGAAGAATGACATACGAATGGCAGCTGCATGTTCAGTAGCTAGCCGACTGTTGACGTGCATTTCTGTTTGTCCTTCAACATGTGCTCGTGTCGTGTAGTCATGAGCAGCTGGTGCACTGTCTCCCGGTGTCAGACGACTCACACCTGGCGTCGACTGCAAGCCGCGGCCTCCAGTTGCTCCAATGCTGTTGAGCCGTGATGGATGACGGACTGCCGCGTCATCACCGGCTGATGCTCCAGCAGCAGCAGCAGCATTCGCTTGACCACTCTGATTTACAATCACAACAACCAACACTCGTCGGCATCCTCACAGATAAACAAATGAAAATGAAAGATCCACCGACATCATTTATTGGCTTTCACCAATTCACTTATATATGACGTTAATTATCAAACCTCATCCTTTGAATGTACCTGGAATATCAGATTCAGTTACAACAACCGAGGTTATTGTAATATTTTCTGAAACCAAACCACGGTTCTCCGCCAAAACTTACACATTATGAAACTAGTTTTTAGAACAGGAACAGCACATACTACTAGAGCTGAGCTGTGTGGCCATCTGTCCATCACATGCCAGTATCGAGTCAAAACTCGCAGGATCATGTGTTTCACCATCGGATAGCCGAGGGACAACAAATTTTGTATCATAAGTCACAGGGGAATATCCCTTGCAAGGGAAAACGATGAAAATAATGCAGATTTCTGACATCACCATCAGGTAAGATAGGGAGTCTAGTTCTCCACATCACAGGTGTTATCAACCCAGCGACCGTCAGTTGTTGATAACATTGTCTGCCCGACTTTGTTTACAGCCCTGATGGTCACTGTCATAGATGAGGACGACAATTATGACAATTTCACACTGTTGTTGTCAACAGTGTTTCTTTTAGAGTATTCCGACGATGGGTAATGTATCCCTAACCTGTAGTGAAATCAAAGCAGTTTTTAATAATCATGGAACACAACGCATATATGTGACAGTACAGTACACAGATGTGGTCATATTCTAAACTGTACAATAAACATTGCAATTTTTTTAATACAAACAAATCAATTGTCAATCACTTAACACTCTGCAACAGACTGCTTCAGTCCAATAATCGGTCCTCTCTGACCAGCAAGTTAGTAACCACACATCTGATTCCATTTTAGACCTACACCTTATGCCAATTTATAATGTGTAGCACTGTGCAATTATCCACAACTGAAATGTGTAGCGTTATATATATATATATATAATTTCTTTCGCACACACATGCAGCCAGTAAAATAATAATAATAATAAAAATAAGAAGGAAAAAAGATAAAAACGAGAAAAAGTTATGCATCGTCAGCCATAAAAATGTGTATTTTTTCAGTATTTTTTGTATTTTTTCGAACTTACTGGGTGAAAAAATCCATGGTTATCAACCATCATACACAATTAACTTAAGAAAAGTGTCAAATGATATGGAACATCATGTGCCTTCTCTGACATTCGACACGTGCATATTTGCACCACTGTGTTTACCCATGTCAGCCATGCAGTTTGTCAGCCATAGCCAAACCTCTCATACAGAATGTGGTTGGCATCTTACCAATCAAAGAAGTTTGCTTGGTCTTAGCAACTGTAATTTAAGCATGTCACCAGAAATATAACTAAGTTGAAGTCATGCCACAAAATTATGACAGGTGTTTAGGGCCGGTAGTACTAACCACACTTCTAAGTAGAGACCTGCGAAGCTTCGAGATTCGATTTGAATTTGAATCGGGCGTCCCCGATTCGATTCGAAACCGATTCGAAAATTTCGAATCGCTGCGCTTGCCACATTTGCCGTCGTACCATAAACAACACTCACTGTTCAACGACAAATTTCAATCGTTTCGGCATTGCTACTGGGATTTATATAGAGTTTAATTAATGCATGCACTTGTAGTTACAGCATGCACACTACTGCTAGTAGCCTAGTAGCGATCGCGCAATATATTTGACGAATCCGCACATCTGTCCTATATGGCAATCTACAAAAATTTAACATTGAAGCTGTAAACGACTATCCGCCGATTCGATTCGAGATTCGAATTCAAATCGTAGCCGCCAATTCAGTTCGAGATTCGATTTGAACGGAAATTTCCAATTCGCAGGTCTCTACTTCTAAGCACAGGTTAACTCCGGTTATAATCTCCACTCAGCAAAAAATGGCATTGCCACTGATGGTTTAAACTGTCAGTTGAAGTTATGCAGTAATTTTTCATCACTTGAAGTCGAGAAACCAATCTGACAAGAAACAGCACACTCAATGACTAGTAAACTATACAGTAATCGTGATTTTATATCATACAACTAGTTACTAGGTAGTAATCATTGCAAATGCCTGTGCCTTGTATCGTACACACATAACGACGATGACACAGTGACTGTTGTTTACATCTGAAGCTTGCTCCTACCTGCCAATCAGAAATGTCATTACATTCGTGGTTACCTTGTTAACACTTAATCATCCATTAACATTACTTATTGAAACAGCACTTATTGCTGACACGTGCAACAGCATCCCAAGATGTCAAGATTGACTAGGTCAGTGACAATTTAAGAAAAACTCGTGCAACCAGCCCTTAGTGTCACTCACATTTTGCACTGACATACCGAAACAAACACTTACTGAAAATCCATTTTATTATGGATAAGTTAAATACCAAAAAACTAATCTGTAGAAGACATTTAGCTGCAGAATACCAATAATTTTGCACATAATGTTCAGAACTTCCAACGAGAATGAAAGCGTTTACCAGTTTCAGCAGATTCCAGTCAAAGACGTAGTCATAAGTAAAACCCTGACGATGGAACAAACTACGAAACAACTGGCGCAGGTACGAGTAGTCCGGCTTATCATCAAAACGAAGAGATCGACAGTAGTTCAAGTAAGTTGCAAACTCCGCTACAAAAAAACAGCAATTCACAGCATCAACAGAACATCTGTGACACGTATAAACAATTAGCTCAGCTGTGAGTTGCAGAGTGACGGTATCAGAATTCTTCATGCCCTGGACTGAGCAGGCTTGAAGTGTCGAGGAGACGAGTGATTTGGGACAGAGCTCTGATTACAGATTACAGCTCTGGTGCTATGTTTCAGTCGTGTGTTGTGTTCTGTTGACAGATCAGCACGTATCTATCTGCGGGTTGTACTGGATACTGCGCATAGACAGCGTGCTTTTTTGCTCCTTTAGATACTGAGTGTATAGCAAATGTCTGGTGATGTAAGTTTTGTCGAGTCATGCCCGGTTTTATGAACTCGGGTTAACTCGCGATACTCGAGTTATTCCTGGATTAACTGTCGTGAGCGTTTTATCAACATCTAATCTCGGGTTAAACTGGGATTAAGTTAACGAAAGTTACACCCTCGTCGATCCGGAGTTAAACTCGGATTAAATGCGGATGAACTATTGC
>Ga0209149_1000477_pt1 | contig 16895 bp, 9 predicted proteins | sample WorMetTyACAVOLI2_FD_187423 | JGI IMG/M metagenome (GOLD analysis project Ga0209149, IMG submission 187423) | Marine gutless worms symbiont microbial communities from Max Planck institute for Marine Microbiology, Germany - Olavius algarvensis... ... | reverse complement strand
TCTGTTGTTTTGTTTTTCTTTTCTTTTCTTTCTTTCTTTCTTTTTAATTTTATACGGTGCCCCTGCAATGTCTTTGACGTGATAGTGTCACCTTAATCAGTACATTGTTACTTACTTACTTACTTAAAATGTGTTGTGTCGTGAATTTCATATACGCTTAGGCGTGCGACGTTTACTAAGCTGGCGTCAGGCATACCTTGATGATTTATCCCGTGCATTATGACGTCGGCTATGTTTTAACATTATGAATGTAATTTCAGTGAGCAAAATGACCAACATATCCATATGGTATTAACAATGGCTCTCAATTTGCAGCAGCAGCAGCCAGCAGGCAATGCGTAGCATGAAGCCTCACTAACAGAGACAAGGATAGCTTGTTCCTGCTGCAAATCGTTAGACGCTGCAGCCATCTGCCGCGAAGCGCTGCAGCTGGTATGCTGCTGCTGCTGGTGATTGTATCTCCATCAGTCCCGGAGGACCGCTCGGGCGAGTGAGTGAACGATTGACAAGCAGCGACTGACATAATCAGCGAATGACGTCAGTCGGTTACGCCAATAACGCCACGTGCCCGCTGGACATCAGTGAATAGTACGTCAGCAGGGTTCAGCTACGTGATAAAGCTTCACACTGGTGAGCAACATGAGCTGTGAACTTATGCTAATAGTGGGATACCTCTTGTTCTTCGTTACAGATAAGGCTGAGGTCAACACGTCGACTCGTAATGTGGTGCATCGTAATGTGGTTGGCTACATTAGTGTGCGCTTCGTTCCTGAAGTACTTCGAGTCAGTCAGGGTAATACAGTAACAGGACACGTGCATGTCGTGGTACAGTCACATCACACACATGGTCGGCCGTTTCAGCCACCACTGCGCGCCTGCGTCGTCGACCAATCCGTCGCTACAGCTAGTTGGTTTACTGCCGACATTCACCGCCGTAGAGACCTCGCAGCCTGCTCGATCCTCCATCCCATGTACGTGTCGGAGTCGACGGAACGACCGGAAGTAGCGGCGATCTACTCTGTGATGGTGCATGGCGTTCTCGTCGGCCGTTCAGCTGTGAGGTTCTACGTCATCAAAACGCATACCAGCTCAAACGTGGACGCTGACAGATACAACCAGACAGCGTACAATGAACTATCAATAAACGATGACCTCGTCGTGACCCCTGAAGATCATGTGATATCGCAAAATCACGGAACCACTGCTCAGGTGAAACCTGTCAGTGATGCAGACCAGTCCACCGCAAGTGACGTGAGTCGTCTCGTCTGCAGACTGTCAGTCAACGTCACTGACTGTGTTAACATGGTAGACGTGAAGACAGGTGCGAGTTATGGCGTTTCAGTAACACAGCGGTGGTGGATAGCTGACGACTATCACATTGTGGTGGTGAGTTCAGTGCAACGGACGACTGCAGACGTGTTGTGCTATTTACTATTAACGCTGATTGCAGTCAACCTTGTCGGTCTCGGAGGTCAACTCGACTACGACGAAGCAATCCAGCAACTCAGGCGACCGTCAGCATTGGCTGTTGGACTATTCTGTAGGTTCGCTGTCATGCCCACGGTCAGTTTTACACATCAATATCTGGCATTCGATGTATCGGTATTCGTCTACGTAGTTTTGAGCAATGTGATCGTGCTATAGCCTACAAATTTTACATTTGCAACAATTCCGTAAGTTTACCTTGAGCTTGGCCGTTGACAACAATTGACTTTTGACGCTTAACTCTGTGCTGTGGTCACAGTGGTGTACAAGTTAACATAGACAAATTTGAAGGTCGTGTCGTGTGGCTGCCACAGGTAATGCGTTAATGCGTTTGCTGCCTATAGTTGAGCAAACTACACGTGCGACCTTGTTCTTGTTGTAGGCCTACGGTTCATCGATGAGTGACCACTGACCAGGTGACGGACACAAGATTGCAATGCGTAATGCGACCTACAGTGGCTTAATATAAAGAGCGTCTGAGATTTCCCATTCGTAATTTGGTTGCCATATGCAACTTCGAAAAATGTCAGTATCTCCAGGTCAGACAACTAAATGGGCAATAACGGCAAGACGACTTTCAGTCACATGTAGTCGAGAACGTTAGCGACGAATACAACTTCTAGTTTACGTTTTTTTGCAGGTGGCACTAATATTCGTTGAATTCATGCAACCCCCGACTCACGCGCTGTTCGGTTCATTGTATCTGCTGTGTTCACCGTCAGAGGGTGTTGGTTGTCTACTAGTACTGCTCGCCGAGGCCGACGTCACTCTCAACATTCTTCTCGTCATTGTCGTCAACGTGTCTGTCTTCGGTCTGTCATCTCCATTCTCAGTTTCTGTACAGGCCTTTATTTGTGCGTTACTGCGTATTGCACATGCAGAAATTTCGAATTTGTTTGACCTTTGTGTTAGTTACCATTTAATGCTATTGTAGCATAACATACACTTGCCTACACACGCAGCGCATCCACGGCAGCATACTGCGCAATATAGCATTAGCTTAGGCTATCGGATAAAGGTCCCAACAATTCTGTGGTGCTCGCCTGCATCGCCACACCCAGTCCATTTTTTCTTATGAGGTGCTCATGGGATGCTAATCCCCGAAGCCAAGCTGTGTAGCAAATTTGAAATTGTTAGTTTCAATGATTGCAGAAATAGGCCCCTCGAGTCCCAAAAACCTTTCTGGGTGCTCCCCTACCAGAAAGCATACAGGGCATCTCGCTCAGTCACGCTCACGGTTTCGAAAATACGGTAGCGCAAAAAGCACAAAAATCGCTTTGACGCTGACAGTATGGATCTTCTAGCACGGTAAAGTGGTAAAGAGTAAAAACGAGATTTAATGGTGCGTTGCAGCCGTTCAAACCTGACGTACCGTATGTGACTAACTATTTTAGTGCGTAATAAAATCTGCAACAACTTCACCGTTTTCCATATACAGAATGATTGGGGGTAGGCCTATCGTGTGTTGAAGAAACTGTGACGATAGCCTATGTTACGCCGTCACGGTCTCTCTGCAACAGCTGAGATTCTTATCTATTAGCTTACTCTAGCAACTCATTTTACGACGTACAGTTTACATTACTTACGGTAAACCGTAAAATATAATACTTTTAGAATACTTTTGCATAGCGTGCAGACTTATGCTGAAAACATAATTTTGCTTGTAGGTCTGCTTCCACTGTGGAGTCTGTTCTTTAAAAAGATGACAGACGTAGATACCAGCATGATACGTCTACCAGTAACTGAGATGATCGTTTTGTCATCGTGCATCGTGAGTGCAAGTCTGATGGGAGTTTTGGTGGCGCGACGCTTTCCACGCCTCTACTACAAGTTGTGGCATCTCTATCTACCATTTCTGGCACTATTAACACTCGGTTTAATCTTCGCCGTCAACGTCTATATCTATCACCCGCTGTTTTGTCAGACTACATTCAAGACATTCTTGTTCGTAGTTTTTGTTTCCGTATGTGGATACAGTTCTGGCATTTTAGTGGCGTACTTGGCGCGGCTCACACGTAGTCAGCAGCTGTCTATCTGTCTTGAGACAGGAACAAGAACGACATATATAGTCAGTGTGCTTCTGCATTCGTCGATGGCGGAACCGGAAGATCAGTTGGCATGTTTGGCACCTTCGATGTGCAGTTTGCTGTGCGTGTCAGTGTCGACGGTCTGTGTGTGTGTGTATCGTGTAATGTCGAGACGACGGTCAAGCCAGCGCCTGGTCGAGGCACACTGCCAGCTCCTGGAAACGTCAACTGAGGAAGTCTTTGACGCTGATCATCTCCAACGTCAGTTAAGATCACATTACATACACACTTCTACTCTAAGAACCGCTCATGATAGGCATTTGGCTACACTGGATTGTTTTCCTTCTATCTCTCTTCTCCGTGATTCTGTATAATTTAAGGTGTCTCAACAAAATGTAATTTATCAGCATGCAATACAGTATTACATCAGCAGTAATACTGCACATTATTCACTGTGTAGGTGATGACTTTGTTAACCGACGATACCGTAAATGCTTGAATAGAAGCCGGGCCTTAAATACAAGCCAGGCCTCAAATACAAGCCGGGGTCGACTACTATAGTGCACACTATAGGTTGTGCTAGGCCTAGTCTGTTGAGTGAAATATACCGTCACGTCACACGGGTGACAAAACACGTGTTGGCATTACCTGGCTGCAATTATGGTTGTACTAATAAAAGTCGGGCCTTAAATACAAACCGGGCCTCAAATAAAAGCCGGGGGTTTGACGTACTTGTACTAATAGAAGCCAGGGGCTTCTATTCAAGGATTTACGGTATATATAGCCAAGCGTTCGTAGTAGATTATATGCTTACAATGAAGACATTGCCATGTACGTGTAATGACCTATGGTCATTAGTTTAGTTATTGCCGCGCGATGCTATGCAAGCGTGGCCTATGTCGTCATGCAGTGTCTGTCTCTGTTTATTCGTTTTCACAGAATTCACGAACGTTCGTAAATTCTGTGAAAATGAATAAACATATAGACATTTTCTTCACCTTCGGGTAGCCACACCATTCTAGTTTTTCCGTGCCAAACGGCATTGAAATATTCCGGGAACCCTCCTAATCGGGGCGTTGAATGCAGGTGGGGTAGGCAGAAATCGTGATTCTTCTGACTCTGAGCCTATATCTGGTTTTACTGCCCGCTGTTAAAGCTGCAACAAGCCAGGTGTTGTCAACGCAGTCGCCGGTGGACCACGGCCAACGTCGCGAAAGAACGAGTATGACAGGTCACTGGTAGTAAGCGGCGGTGTTGATTGCGGGAGAAGACGACGAAACGTTTATGACAAAAAGGCTCAACATTACGCCAAAGACAACAGAACAGCACATTTAACAGCACGCAGTAATAAATTTGTAGCCTACGTAACTAACAATAAAAAGACTACTCGATGTTTTGTACTGTTGATGCTAACTACTGACAGACACGAAGCATCGCACGGCATCTTTCCGAAAGCAGAGCTACTTGTGAGCCAATAGGAGCGTGTGACAAAGTCAAACTGTCACAACTGAGCTTGACAAAAATGACGCGTTTTGTCTTAATTCGATATGTTTAACCGTGTTTACTTAGGACCTATTGTCATTGGTCACGAGTTATTTTACTGTAGATCTGCAAACTATTTAATTTTGTTTGTTGTTTATTTATTGTTTTCAACTCTATTAAACTGTTTTTGTTTCACTAAAACTGCCGGCACAATCTGGAAGTTCCTAGGCTTAGGTGATTGTAATCATGACCCTCAAAACTTGTTCTGTCACAACACATGCCCAGCTTTGATAGTACCAAGCAAACAGCAACACAACTTAATTAAATTTATACACATTCTGTAAGTACTTGTTAACCAGTTACAATAAAACAATGTATTACTGCTGCATTTGAAATTTTCATTGAACACACATACAGCGTGCAATTTATTTTTGTGAATGTACCAACCTGCTAAATCATTAACATCACTGAACATAATGTACAGTAGTTCATGCTACGAACAATGAATCACTGATTTGCATCATGCCTTACAACAAGGCATGATGCCACTAAACGTGAATTGTACAACCAAAGACAGTCATTTGTCGTCGTCGTCGTCATCTGCTAGTAATTGCTTAGCTTCCTTCAACGACTTCAATGCCTTCTCACGCAACATCTGCTCCAACTCATCCAGATTAGCATCTCCAGCCTTCACCGCTGACTGATGTTCTTCATCCTCCTCCTCGTCTTCCTCGTCACCCTAGACCGATCACGAAATAAACGTCGTCATTGCAACAATTATGTCTTTAGCAAGACCACAGATAGTTACTCGCATTACACTGTGTTCAGGCTCATAGGCAAAGTTAATGGAGAAGGCCAAAATGAGACTCCACTGTAAAATCTGTACCCCTTAAACTTTAAAGTTCAAATCTGGCACACGGAACTGCATCGGGGACATCTAACAGCATGGTAATTTTGGTTCAAATATTGTCAATAGGGATTCTCACCAAATGCGGGATATGTTACGGTTTTATGACTTTCATTTGCTGGATGTCCTGATGTTTCGTTTTTATTGGGCTTGTACTCAGCTTACCCCAGGACACACTTTTTAACAAACTTTCACAATTTATTGTTCAAATGATAGTTTTTCAGGGGGTTGGGGCTAATTTGTGACACCTTTGGCAGCAGCCGCCATAGCAGTTGCTATGTGGATGATTTGAGGAAAAATTGCAAAATTTATATACCTCACCTGTATTCGACTGCCCCCAGTTGGGACCCCGTTGCAATTGCGTAAAGACGTTTAGTACTGGGAGAACTAGAATGATTGTGCTATCATATGGTAAAGAAAATATGATGATAAGTTGAGCCGTTTAGATACAATACCGGAACGTGAACGATGGACGCATGGACACAATTGCTATATCAATATCATGTATCGGCATTGCTGTATTTGCTGTGTTGATGCGTGGGTGAAGTTTTTTAGACCACAGTGTTTGTGACCAAATAGTCTGTAGCCAATAATGCTCACAGATTATTCACCAAAAGTCTGTGTCTCTGAAGCATCATTTGATACATCTATTATTAATACTGTTATTATACTATTATTACTAAACAGAGTTTGATGTGCCATGTTTCAATCATAGATGACAAACTGCAAGTACACCAAGTGTAAACCACAGTTTGTAGCTCATGTTTGTCAACCACCTACAAAATTTGCACAACAAATTAGCACATATTACTAGCAAGACATCGGGCACTGTCCTAGCTAAACAGACAAGAAGCTCAGCTGTCGCAGAGAGACCGCACGACGCTTCCTGTCACTGAATATTTTGCTAATTCAGTCAAGGTCATTTGAAATGACACTGTTGCATAGGGTGTGTGTAAGTCTCTATTAGTACTATTAGTATTTCAATGACACTATGTCTGTATGTTGTACCGTTTCTGAGATATTCAGCGTCAAAGGATCGCATGACCTTGAAACTGGAGGTAGGGGTCGTTCAAGATCACTGTAAATGATGCCATTCTATCATATACGCCTTTCTATTCGTCGGCCTTTGTAGGTATAGCTATATGTTGTACCATTTTCAAGCTATTTGATGTTGAATAATCATGACCTTGAAAAGGTCACTGAAGGTCATTCAAACTAGTACCAATCGAAAGCTTGGGTGCAGTTTCCTATTCGCCTTCCATAGTAACTATGTCCATATCTTTAACCGTTTATGAGATATTCCGCTTCAAAAATAGCATGACCTTGAAAACTGGGTTAGGGGTTGTTCAAGGTCATTGAAAATGGCGCCGTTCGATAGACTACGTACGACTTTCTATTGGTCAGCTGTTGCAAATATAGCTCTATCTTGTACCATTTTTGAGTTATTTGATGATGAATAATATCATGACCTTGAAATCCGGATTAGAGGTCACTCAAGGTCATTCAAATGGGCACCATTTGAAAGCTAGGTAACTATGGCCATATCTTTAACCATTTGAGATATTCAGCGTCAAAGTATAGCATGACCTTGAAAAGTAGGTTAAGGGTTAAGGTTAAGGCTCTAGCTGGTACCGTTTTTGAGTTATTTGACATTGAATGATATCATGACCTTGAAATGTGGGTTAGAGGTGACTCAAGGTCATTCAAACCGGTACCATTCGAAAGCCTGGGTGCGGTTTCCTATTCGCCTTCCATAGTAACTATGGCTCTATCTTGCATCATTTGCAAGATAAAGCGAGATATTCATAGAAAATTGTGATTTTTTCATACCCATTGTATTCGATGCCCCCATTAGGGGGGGGGGCGCCGTCGGAATATTGCTATCCCGTTTGGTGTGGAAAAACTAGAATGGTGGGGCTACCCAGTGTTGAAAAAACTTTGACGACATGTATAACCGTTTACACATAATATCGGCGTGTGACGGATAGATGGACAGACAGACGGACAGACATGTTGCCACAGCATAGTCCGCACTATGCATACGCGTCGCGTGGTAAAAATGGTAACAAATGCACACAAAAACTCAGCAATGGCACCAATAGATTCCTCATTGCCGGGATGCGAGCCCACAGCCGTTCCTACATAGTATTAGCTGACGTAACCATCACCTGAGCTGACTGATGCTCAGCTGAGTCACTATCTTCTTTGTTCTTCTTATGCTTCTTGTGCTTCTTGTGTTTCTTATGTTTCTTCTTCTTCTTTTTCTTCTTCTCCTTCTTCCTCCGTTTTGCAACACTTTCAGTTTCTGATTCCTACCACATCAAAATCCAATAAACATCATAACATTGTCAGTGAGGTCCTCAGCGAAGGTTTGAATCTCAATGTAATCAATTTATTCACTTACTGTCCAGTGTCTAGTGTTTGTAGCAAAAACATCATTCATTTCATTCAATCGTGGTTTTGACACATTATCGAATTGTGAAGGTTGTCTGATATGCACTTCTGAGGCTAAGCCCCATTCCAACCTTACAGTGAGTTGGTGACAGCCTTGGTGAAGCTACAGTTTTCAGTTAACCAGTTACTAATGTCGTTGTGTCAACTGTGATGCCTAGTGCTACTACATGGCACTTTAGCATTAATGCAAGATATGTGTAAATTTGAGGACAATTACTGAAGTGTTTGTGACATCACTGCGGCTGAAGCTGGCATCGAGAGAAATACTTCTGAATACTGATGCCTTCATCAGGTATGATGCAACTCGACACCTCCAGACTCGGTTTACTTACTTACTGTTCATCAACCATCTTTGTTGATAACACAGATGACGGATTGGCATTGTATCTTTGCTTTCCTGAAGAGAAGTGTGTGGCGAGTGATTTGATGCAGAGTGGATATGACAAGTGCATTGAAGTCAGTGTGAACTGCAATTTACATTCTCACGGGTCTCCAATTTTTACTGTATTTTTGCTGCGAGACTAGAAGTCAGCTTATATACGAATATATATGGTGGGCAATTTTTAGCTGGCTCCTCCTCCCATAAATCAACTCCTTTCCATCACCATTTCGATGTACACAAGTATTGTACTTGCAAGCACTTCCACTGTTTTGCCTGTTTCTCTTTTTTCTTTTGTTTTTTCTACATTTAACAACAGTTGCTCAACTTTCCAGGTCAACACAAACCTTGAGCTTGACGTCGAGTTTTACAAATGCACGTGACGTGACATCATCAACTCTAAAGATGGCTTATAACACATGCACAGCAACAAAATACTAATGTACATATAGAAACATCAATATGTCATGTTGCACGTACATGAAGCAAAAGAGTTAACTGTAAGGCCCTAGAAATATGAATTATGGGTCATTCAAGGTCATCAAAAATGGCACCATTCAATAGATCATATATAACTTACTATCAGTCTGCCACTATAGCTCTATCTTGTACTATTTTTGAGTTATTTGATGTTGAAGAATATCATTACCTTGAAATCAGGGGTTACTCAAGATCATGGGAAATTGCGCCATTCGATAGATTGCATACGAGTTCCTACAGGCAGTCCACAGTAACTATAGCACTATCTCATATCATTTATACTTCTTTTAGTATCTTTTTCTTTTAATATCATATTGTTTTTTACTTCTTTTAATATCTATTAAACGTGGAATAATGGTGAAATATAGGTCAGGTCATTCAGTCATTAAAAATGGAAGCATTCAACAGATCAGATACGACTTCCTGTCACTTTGCCATGTCAGTATAGCTGGTACCATTTTTGAGACATATGACAACGAAGAATATCATGACTTTGAAATCAAGGTTAGGGGTCACTCACCCTGCAAACTTATGCCAATGACACACGCAGCAGAAACCCGTACCAGAAAACCTGTACCAGTTTTCTGCAGGTGTATCATGTGAATCGGTATTGATTTTTTCTGGTACGGAGTAGGACAGTGTTCTAATCCGTGCAGAAAACCAGTAATCACGTGACAAAAAAATGACGAGTACTGATTGGTCAGACAATCGCCAGCTGTGTTGTTTATTGTTGTGTTGTTTGTTGTTTTTACTTTTTATTGCTTTAAAATGAATTGGGGCGACAGTAACATAGAAAACTTAATTAAAGTGTATTCTGATAATTCGTTTCTATTTGAAATTGCCGACGCCGATTATCACAATCGTGTTAAAAGATTGTGTACATGGAGACCTTGGCAGTGGAGTTGGGAACAACAGGTATTGTCACTGACCGTATACTAATCAAGTTTACATTTGCGCGTGCGGATGATTACCAGTATTAGTCGGCGTAATGTTTCTCTGTAGTGTGTTATTTTGGGCGTCTGCCTCAATATTTTCATCCGCCATGTTTGTTTCTGGTACCAGAAATTTTGCTTCCAGTTTCATCTGGTACGAAAAACTGGTACCAGAAAACTGGTATGGGTTTTCTGGTACCAGTTTTCGATACTGGTTTCTGGTGTGTGTGTCATTGGCATTAGGCAGGATGTGTACATCACTAAAATCTTTTGACTCTGGCCTATCTTTTTGTCACTGATAATATGGGTCTATTTTGATACACATTATCATGTAAAGTAAGTCCCAGAAAAAAGACATGTAGGGCAAGGTGGTGCATTACAGTTGTTTAAGGTCATCGAAATCAGTACCAATTAAAAGCCCACGTGCAACTTCCTATTTGTCTTCAATTGTAACTACATGCGTATCTTGTATCGTTTCCGAGATATAACGTGTTATTAGAAAATCTCCAATTTATGCCGTTTTAAGCCGAGTCTTGTTTGACGCTGTCACAATGGGTTCCCCCGGGACCTAGGGTATGGAAGTTGGTATCAAAAAACTGGGCCACTTAATGGTGAAAACTGTGTGATCCTGTACGCATTTGTCTTCACAGGGTACCAGCTTGTGATAGATGGTACCGCCTGTGCCTAAATTGTGTTCTAGCATAGCCATGTGCGACAAAAACCACTGACAGTACCTCTTCATTGCCTGTCGATTCCTTTCTTTTCTTTACGTCGGCATCCTCACTTTGTGACCCTGATGTTCTGCGAGTATCGGTAAGTTCGGTAGCCTTTCCAGAAGTTTTATCTGACTGATTAATTTTGTCGCTTTCCAAGGTGGGTCGCTGCTCCTTTGCTGCAGAACTGGGTTTTACTGGCTCTGGGCTGCCAGATGAGCCTTTCCTCACTCGGCGTGCTCCTGCATTGGCTGGACTCGAAGCCCTTCGCCTATCCATTCTGACCGACTCTCGGTGCAATCGATCAGAATCCTGGTTACGAGCTGATGTTTTTGGGGACATGGAGGAACGTGATTGAGAATGAGTACGCACTTGCTGCTTACGTTCAGGACTCAATCTGGTTGGACGTTGATCGGGACTTCTTTCTCTCCGATACTTCTCTGCACTTGGCCTGTGTCTTCTGTCTGGACTCGCTCCAAACTGCCTCCCAGAACTTGACCTCTGTCGTCTCTCTGGACTGACATTTCCTCGTGTATCAGTCATTCTGCGTCGTTTGTCGTCATGTTTGCTTGGACGACGCTGTGGACTGCTACCATGACGACGTTCATGGCTTGTTGTCCTTGCCTGTCGTTCTGCACTTGCTCTAGAGCTCTGCTTTGAAAGCTTAAGATAGCTGTCATTCTTAGACATATTCTGCTGTTCTTCATCAGATGCTGATGATGACCGGGTACGCTTGCCAGCTTTTGGAGATAATTTCTGTTTGGACGCAGGACTAGCTCGTCTGCGATCAGAACTGCGGTTCTGTCGTAGAGATTCCTTGTTGGGTTGCCTTCTTGACGGTGACGGAGACTGTCTATCAGAAGCAACTGAACTGTGCCGACTTCCACGAGATGTCAGCATTCGACGACTGTCTCTGCGCGGAGAGACAGCAGGTGACGTGTGTCGTCTGCGTGCAGACATGGGTGATGGCTGTCTAGCTGCACGTCGACCAGCTGAACCATCTCGTCCTGCTCTCTGCACTGGGCTGCTGCTGGACCGACGAATCTGTCTGACTGGGGAGCTGGCATTACGCTGTGTTGAAGGTCGACGTTTGCGAGGTGATGGAGATCTCCTACATTGACATACACATCCGGACATACAACAATGAACATGCTGGCTAACAGTGTGGCCAACAATACACTGAAGGCATAACAACACAGCAGTTCTGAAACTGTTAAAACACTAAACATGTTATAAATGTATTACGACAGATAAGCTGTAGAGTTGTAGCTGACCTGCGTGGCGAAGTTCGTCTATGTCTTGTTGCTGCAGCATCAAGTGTTCTCCGAGTACGTCTACCTGGGGACTTTGACTTCACATCATTCTGACCTAATGACATCATTCAACAGCTCACAGACATCAGTCACACATCATAGTAAGCAAAAGCTGGAAGCATCAAAGTCAAAAGGTTCATCATTACTAGTGTTATTCATTATTTATAAGACTAGTGTTACTCACTGTTAGTAACATTTGTGATATTATCCAACTCGACCTAATATGGCACACTCATGATAGACGACAGTCATCAGTTATCAGTTATAAAATTTATTCAGCGCGCGCAAACTTCGTCATTAAACGCAATCGGAGGCACGACCAGACAAGGTGCTAGTTGTCCATGTGGTGGCGGAAGTAGTGTGTCTTGAGATTTGACTTGAAGGACGAAATTGTATTGCATTGACGCAGCTCGTGTGGTAACCGGTTCCAAACTTGTGGCCCAGCCACAGAAAAGCGACGCAGACCCAATGAAGTATCAGTACGAGGAACGGTTAACAAATCCATGTTTGATGAGTGCAGAGCTCGCAGTGGTGCGTACGGCTTTAACATGTTATTCAGGTAAGAAGGTGTGCCCAGTTTTACTGCTTTGAAGCACAGAGTAGCTGTCTTGAATTCAATTCTGTGACGGACAGGCAGCCAGTGTAGGGAATGTAATAGACCAGAACTCGGCGAGTGACGACCAGCGTTGCAAACTATGCGGGCAGCTTTCGACTGAACACGTTGAATGCTATCCAGATTTTGTTCACTAATTCCAACCAGCAGTGAGTCACAGTAATCCAACCGGGAACCAATGATTGAGCACGCTATCGTGTTTGCGACGTCTGACGTTAAAGACGGCCGAATGTGGCGTAGTGCGCGCAAGTGGAAGTTACATTTCCTGACTGTGTCTCGCACATGCTGATCAAACGTCAGAGAACTGTCCAGAACCACACCCAAGACTTTAAGTTTGTCAGTCGTGGCTATTGTACTATCAGCAACGGTGACAGTTAGACATGTGTTCAGTTCAGAGAGCAACTGGCCAATGCTATAACAAAGCAGTGACAGTACTGACGTGCACGTTGTCTTGGAGCTGACTGCGAACTGTCAGATGATGAGCTCTTAGCATGTGCCCGGTACTGACGGCCTTGCTGCGCTGGACTTGTCTTCCCCGCTTCCTGCACACACAGTAACACTTCATACACCAGATTCAGCCTAATTTAGGTGACAGATGTACAGTTTGGCATATGTCATGTGGCTGGCAAGAAATAAAAAAGTACAGAAGCTACACTGTGTTCCAGAGAAACACACATGCAGAAATATGTTGACCATGAGACCTTTAAACTTACTGTACAAGTCCTAGAGCTGTAAATGAGGGCAATATTTACACACAGTTTGTTGACTGTAAAGCCACTTATCATGCTACAGCACATCTTGTCTTTGCCTCTCTGCAGAAAATGTTGAATATTTTTATCTTCAACTGGAGACCTTTGGTGCATTCTGAAAGGCTACATTTAAAGTTCACGTTAGTGATGGGAAAATCGATTCGGTCTGCCGAATCGACTGGAATCGATTCGCTCAGCTGAATCAATTTGGCTAATTATCGATTCAGTTACCAATTACCGGTAAATATTACTACAAGTAAGTAAGTAAGTAAGTAGTTACACTCCTCAATAGTTCTCGGAGAATAGAATAACGCATACAACACTATTATGTTAAATGTCTATAGGCAAACAGGACTAATCCTAACATAGACATTGTCATTTACGGGCTTAACAAAAAAAAGCGAATTTATCAAATAACTGAATCGAATCGAATAAAATCGAATCGTTTGTGGCACTGAATCAAATCGAATCGTTTTCGTTCTTAGCGAATCGCCCATCACTAGTTCACGTGCCTGTCTTTGCACACAAAAGCAGGCATTTATGGTACTTGGACCATTTCTCAACTGTGCAATATTTACGACATCAGTAGTATCACTGTTTTGTTTGTCACATTCGTCCCCAACTGAATCTGTCACACAGTCACTGGTTGTGCATCGTTGCCATCGGTCAGCTGCATGGCACAGCAGAAAAGAATATTATAGTTTCTTTTCCTCCTTCCCTCTTGCACAATATTCCCTCAGTCAAGTCTAGACAAGGAGAGTGGGTAAGTGCCTCCGTTGGGCTCTGGGGCGAACCCACAGCTGCCAACGGCTTTATGCATTAAAATGCTGATTCAGGGAATACAGAGGCAATGCTACTTTGCAGTTTTAATGTTGCACTCTAGTGTCACATAACCTTGCAATGATCCAAACATCATCACGTACAATTAAGTGATACTACAGACAGCTGAATACAAATGTGTTATACATAGCAGAACTCAAAAAACAGGTCCCAAAACTATGGTAAAATCAAAAATTACAGAATACCATTCTGCCACGTACCACATGAAATGGGCAACCTTCCCTTCAATTTTGGGCTTTCTGTAGTTTTTCACTCTCAAGACATGGCACACACAGAAGGTGCCTTGTGTAATGCTGCATCCTAGAACAAGTGACAAATTGGACATAAACTGTGACCTAATCCATCAACATCAACATCAATGACGACGTGTTTAGTGTACCTGTGACAACGAGGAGCCAGACCGACGAGATGAAGCTGATGAATCCCTCGACGAACTGTTACATAATACAATATTGCAACACATACAGATATGAGTCCAAGGTGTGATAATGGGAAAGGTGAAATTTTTGTGTGCAATCAAATAAGTCCCAAAGTACACGCATAACCAGTGCGACAGTTTGTGTCACCTTCCTGTAGAACGTACACTAGAACTTCAATTCAAAAGTGGTAGAAAATTGTTCAGTTACATCAAATGACTACCAGTGATGTCAAATCATCATTCATATGTCCATGCACATTCATTTTTGCAACACGTGTTAAAATCGTTGCTCTCAGCATGCACAAAGGTTTGGGTGGTCCACGCTATAAGTTGGGTGCATCAGTAATGCACTGTTCAATGCTACTGCAAGCATCTAGTGGGCACTGTCACATAATACCTACCATACAGAAGAAATAACAAACCAAAGAGTTAACAGAAAAGCCTTATAAACCAAAATTCATGTCTGATGATCTAACACTTGCATATCTGGCTAAAAAGAATTTTAACCCTTTCACTCCCAACCGCGGTTTTATATAGCACTCGCGTCTCAAGCGCCCGCCATTGGAATAAATGCTATGGACAAGTCAGTTTATGTATTTACTGAGAGTGAAAGGGTTAACAAGAAGCTCAGCTATCGCTGACAAACTGCACGATGCTAGTTTGTAAAGTTGTTGAGGTATGGCAGGACTTTTTGTCAGAATATGTAGACAAGAAGTTCACGTACATATGCTACAGACGGTTAATTAGACATGAATGAATCTATTATGGCAGCAAAAATTGTGTAATTTACAACAGTTATAAAATTGTGTAATTTACAACAGTTAAAAAATCGCCGTTTTCACGTACCACAGCACGTACCACAGCCCACATTTTTGTTTCCCCTGGAGACGCCCCTGTGACTATCACGCAATATGTTGCATGGATGGAAAGACAATTCAATGCTTGCCAAACCCCTTGCAGCATGTACCTATCTATCTTCAATAGTTTCCGACTTATATGATGCTTAACTCAATGCGTAAGTCCAAAAATCGCTATTTTTACCACATTTTTGTTTCCCCTGCGGACGCCCCTGGGGCAATCATGCTAAATGTTGTATGGGTGGAAAGAAAATTTGATGCTTACAAATTGTCTCGCAGCATGTACCCATCTATCTTCAACAGTTTCCCAGTTATTCGAACTGCAAGTGCGAAAAATCGCAGTTTTCACGTACCGCAGCCCTCATTTTTGTTTCCCCTGGAGACCCCCCTGCGACTATCATGCAATATGTTGCATGGATGGAAAGACAATTTAATGCTTGCCAAACCCCTCGCAGCATATACCTATCTATCTTCAATAGTTTCCGAGTTATACGATGCTTAAGTCAATGCGTAAGTCCAAAAATCGCTATTTTTACCACATTTTGGTTTCCCCTGGGGACGCCCCTGGGGCAATCACGCTAAATGTTGTACGGATGGAAAAAGAATTCGATGCTTACAAATTGCCTCGCTGCATGTGCCCATCTAACTATAACCGTTTCTGAGATACAGCGAGATATTGGTTGAAAATCGTCAATTTTTTTGTACCCCCTTGTATTCGATGCCCCTGTTAAGGGTAGGTAGGTAGGTAAGTGTATTTATATAGCGCGCTTTCTGTAGTACCTCACACTCAAGGCGCTCAACATACAAAAATTAGTCCCGTACGGGGACTGACGGTCGACTTCTAATTGTCAACAAACTGTCGCTCAAACATACCCAAATTACCAGAAGCAATAAATAAGTAAGCAATTTTCGAAAGTCACCACTGAGGTTCCGTCCAAGTTCAAAGTCACGTGACACAAAAACTAGGGCAAATATCAAAAATCCGGCCCGATCAAATTTAGATATTGTGCCCTAGTTTAAGAATTAGTGGTCATTTGCCAGCTCCTGTTGTAAATGGCGGAGGAGATAGATGTTAAAAATGGAAGGAATTCAAACTTTGATGGGCTCGTGACCTTGACCTTGACCTTCGATCCGGCCGTACCGCATACCGTCGTGCATCACTCATCGACCTGTACCTATATACCGAATTTCATGGAGATGGGAAGAAAAAAATTTCGAAAGTCAACACTGACGTTCCATCCAAGTT
>Ga0209149_1000476_pt1 | contig 16912 bp, 10 predicted proteins | sample WorMetTyACAVOLI2_FD_187423 | JGI IMG/M metagenome (GOLD analysis project Ga0209149, IMG submission 187423) | Marine gutless worms symbiont microbial communities from Max Planck institute for Marine Microbiology, Germany - Olavius algarvensis... ... | reverse complement strand
CCCCATACCCCATCTTGTCTCAGAAGACTGACTTTACTTACAATTGCAGACTAATAGGAAGTCGTAGGCCCATAAGCTCTATTGAATGGTGCCATTTTCAATGACTCTGAATGATACCTAACCCAGATTACAAGGGCCTGCCATTATTTGATATTGACTATTTCAGACATGACATATGGTTACTACAGACAACTAATGTAAAGCATACTGTATGTGACCTACTGAATTTTGCCATCACCAATAACTTGAATAAACTTCAAGGTTATTTCAGCTATTTTTGTCTGAAAATAAGTGTAGCTTATTTTTCCAGTCTCTGATAGCATGTCCAGGCAATCTAACAAAGGATGACATTGCTGATGAACTTGAGTGACCTTTGCAGATCATTTCAGGTACTGGCTCTTGTACTATTTCTACTTCATGCTATTTTACGCTTTTTTTATATTTTTGTACTATGTGTACGACTTCATGACAATAAACAATAAACGGTTTCGTTGTCTATATCTCAAAAATGCAGCATATATAATGCACAAAGTCACTTACAGTGGTTGGACATCATATGTAAGCAATTAGTTCTACTGTAGTACTACACTGTAAGAACTGTTATATGATGCTCCATGCAACCTGTTAGCGATAGCTAAGTTTCTTATATCAAATTTTGGAGGGCATTGTTCCAGTATCATCACCTGGTATCGGGCTAGGTATCGGATGACACCGATAGTGCCCGATACCCGATGCTGGTATCGTTCTTTCTCTAGAAAAAATTGCGATTTTTGACAATTATCTTGCTTTATCTCGGAAACAATACAACATAGAGCCATAGATACTATGGAAGGCAAATGGAATAGGAAACCGTACACAAGCTTTAGAATGGTGCCATTTTCAATGACCCTGAGTGACCCTTAACCCAGATTTAAAGGTCAAAATATTATTTTACGTCAAATAACTCGAAGATGGTGAAGATACAGCTATACTTACAATGGCAGACCAGTAGTAAGTCATATATAGTTATCAAACGGTGCCAATTTCAATGATCTTGAATGACCCCTAATCCCGATTTCAAGGTCACGCCATTATATGATGCTGTATATCTCAGAAACGGTACGAGATGTACAGTTTCAATGGAATACTAATAGGGACTTACACCCTACTCAACGGTGTCATTTCGAATGATCTTTAGCAACCTCGAGTGACTTAGCGAAATACTGAATGACATGAAGCATCGTGCGTCTCTCTCCGACAGCTGAGCTTCTTGTACTAAAATGACATCAGCATTCAAATGCCTGAAAATAACAGCAAGGGACTCTCATTTGCTACATAACTGTAGAAAAGTTACAAGATCTAAGCATTATCTGAAACTGGTAAAACCAAAGATCACCACCTAACAGGGATAGCGTTATCCAATACCAACAAACGATATACCGTTGGAAAGGTCGCCAAATGCTCTTCAAAGTTCAGACGTGCACTTACTTCCGGTCTAGCTAATGTTTAACATGAGTTATTCGACAAAAAGTGTCCAATCTCGCTCATAATAGGAAAAGTGCACCTTCTGATGCCGAGAATATTTACTCAGTACTCACACGTCCTCATTAAATAAATAAACAGTACATGTGTGATTGATAGTGATGCAATGGAAAATCGGTTCAGTCTGCACGAAACGAAATTGCAAAATAGAAATTTGAGGAATTAATTGTGCCGGACGGTATTAACCCTTTAGAGTGCAGAGGTAATTACAGCCAACAACGTAACCTGAGTTTTTTTCGACTGAAAACGTTTAACATGGAGTGCTCAAGAGTAAAGTACCCTTAATCAGCAGCGTACGCCCATAAAAGGTGCATAGTGAATAGACAATTCAGTGTTGGCGATTCCAAATATGGCACTTTCGACAACAAACTTTTACTTTTACCCCAGTTCCCATTAGCCCACAAATCAACAAATTTCGCATTACAGGCATTAGTTTTTTTGCTCGAAATACACTTGTATTTGCCCAAATGTCCACTATATTGGAATTTTATTTCTGGTTCTGATTTCATACATATTACTGCAGTCTGCTTGCTTATCATGCTGCACCAGTCTGCGAAATTCATCCAAGTCAGACCGCCCTGGAAAGAAAAAAAATGCCGCCATATCGATTTTTAAGATGGCGGTTTTCCGCCATCTTGGATTTTAGGGTTCCGTTAATAAGTTCCTTGAAAAGCCCACGTAAAGTACCTACAGGTCGTCAATGGAAACCATAGCTCCAAGTAGCTTACTGTTTGAAAAAAATCATGTTTTTGCATTTTTTCCACAGGCAGAGTAACAGACAGATGGACAGGCCCATCGCATGAGGCCGCTCTTGGTAATGAAAGTGGCGGCTTAAAAACATTATACAGTTAATATATTGATATACGGGCGCATGTACATTTAACTGCTTACTTACTTATTTCGTTCGACGTCAACAAAAACAAGCAGTAAAATGTGTTTAACGGTGGTGAATGAGACACTTTTTGTCGAATAACTCGTATTAAACATTAGCTAGACCGGAAGTGAGTGCATGTCTGAAGAACATTTGGCAAGACCTTTCCAACAGTATATCGTTTGTTGGTATCGGATAATGCTATCCCTGTTAGGTGGTGATCTTCGGTTTTACCTCTGAAACTTAAGGTGATCTCACTGTAAACTTTTGCAGTATAATTACTGAAATGAGATGGATTTCAATGTGTTGTCATCTCCTCCACTAATTCCGAGATCATCGATCTCATTCTACGCTGGCAAAACGACTGCAGCTATCGTGTAAAAGGACTTTGTCATGTAACTACATATAACAACAATCTCTAATAGACAATTTACAATGTAAAAGTGTAAGGTTTTTGTTCTTCAGTTACAATGTCAGAGAAAGAGACAGAAGCAGTACAAACAGTACAATACGCAGTGCAGCAGGTCGTCCTAAAGAATGCAGACACCGCTAATTACGGCTGCAATGCAGACAACGCGAACACTGGTAAATTTTAAGTCACAGGCAACTGCGATCAGTATCAAAACGCGGACAAATCAGACAATGCAGACATAACAGTTGATGGGTGTCGGTGAGCAATGAGCTGGTGAGCAATGAGCCGATGAGCAACAATCACTAACCTAACCTTAATCCCAACACTAATCCTAACCCTCACCCTAAAAATACGCAACGTGGGCCCATATACATGTAATATTATTAATTATCAGTGTCCGTGCCTGCGTTGCAGCCGTAATCAGCGGTGTCCGCGTTGTCTGCGTTCTTTAGAATGACCGAGTGCAGCCCCTCAAAATTTTACACCATGCTATCAGCCATTAACTTCGAGTGTAGGCTTGCCAACTGTCCCGGAATGGCCGGGATTGTCCCGGAATTGACCCACGGTGTCCCGTGTCCCAAGCGAGGCTCATTTTGTCCCGGAAATGTGAAAATTGACCACCGGGCATGGATATATGGCTGTTCACTAATGAGTGTATTGTATTTTGTATTGTGTTTGTCAGTCACACACGACTTGACTTGACTTGAGTGTAATGTCACTGACTAATGAGAACACAAAACAGTTATGTTACACTTGCTTAACAAATCTGTGCATTAAATTGCAAAATGTCATCAGCATGATCAGCTTCAGGGGGACTTCATCCCCGACTAACCCCCCGACCAGGGACTTTACCCCCGGTCATGCTAAAACATGCCTGCAACGCCCGCAAGCACCCGCAAACTTGATCAAAGGTACCGCCGCCGTCAGTGCTGAGTATGGTTAGGGTAGCAGGGTTAGGGTTAGCACTTATTCAGTATTATACCGCCTCGTGGGTCGGTTAGGGTTCAGGAGTAAGGGTTAGTGCCAGTTATAGCACTTATTCAGTTTCGCACTACAGTTAGGGTTAGGGTTAGCACCTAGTCAGTACTATACCGCCTCGTGGGTCGGTAAGGGTTCAGCAGTAAGGGTTAGTGCCAGTTATAGCACTCCCCTTCTCTGTCCTCAGCATTGACGGCGGCAGTACCTTTGATAGTTTGCGGGCGTTGCAGGCGTTGCGGGCATTAATTAGCATGACCCTTAACCCCTGGACCCCACTGAGTGCTTCGCCCTCAGACTCACACTATAGCGACTGCTAAGCAGTCAAGATATGTGTTTATACAGACATTTAAATTTATTCTTATAAAAATGCACAAAAACTGTTGCCACCAGAGCTGCTCCTTTTGCCTCAAATATGCACCAAATCGTTTGTCGGCTGGGGCTTTGCCCCAGACCTCACTGGGGGAGCTTACAGCGCTCCCCAGCCTCTCTAACTGGTTTAGGGAGTGGGGCCCACAGGGGAAAGGAAAGGAGGGAGGGAAGGGGAAAAGGAAAGGGGAGGAGATGGGAGGGGAAGGGAAAAGAGGAAGTCCCGGAATGCCCAAATCCAGAGTTGGCAAGCCCATTCGAGTGTCCAAAAACCAAGTATATCTACATTCTGGGTAGGTGTGGGAGCACATGTTGTAAAATAATTATGCAGTCTGTTATATTCATCATCATCATCATCATCATCACAGAGAAATATGGACGTAGGCATCGCCTCTAAGTCCACATCTTTAACAACACTCATTAATTTTCTTATACTCAAACATAAATTCTAATGTAGCACTTACGAAAACAATAATACAATGTCAAATATTCATTATTTATTACGCAAAATTATCTAAATAACCACAAGATCACAAAAACCAACGTCTTTGACAAATAAATTAGAAAACTAACGGGCCGCAAAATATTACACAATTTTTTTACATCGCACAGTGATGCAAGGTACCGGGTATAAAACTTGTTTAATGACGTTTTAGCTACCACAATCAGAATATAAAACCAAATTTATGATAATGATGAAAGAACAAACTTTCAAAACTCTGCCAATTAAGTTTGATTCCCATTTCCTACGATAGCATGCAATGGGTTATTTCACTTTTTGGATTAGTCGTTTGCTGAGACCAAAGACTGAGTCAGTGAGGCAAAAGCTGACCTCAATTCTCTCAGTCCAGATTTTAAATTAACCAATTTCGCTGACCGCAAACTCATTTACATACCCTGGTCACTTAATTGCTGACGTGTTTGATTTTGGTTTGGCAAATAAAATAAACGATTTAAGTGATTTTCGCTCAGCGAAACCTAACGGATTAACCTATCTCGTGGATGCAAAATAACCGATAAGTTCAGATTAACTTTGCATTTAGTGTAGATGAGATAGGCGAACGTTACTGCATAAACCACGCCATCGTTGTAAAACTTTAAATTACGACCCTGTTCAAACCCTATATTCAACTGACCCATAACGTTCGCTTATCTCATCGGCAACTCACGACTTTTTCGGCGCGATAGGAGCACGGTCACGACTTTTTATCGCGCGTCAGCATACTGACGCGCGATATTGATATAGGAAATATGTCCGTCCGCCCGTCGATCCGTATGTCTGTCCGTAACGCTCCGGTGTTGGATGAAAACGGCTTAACATATTGTCATAGTTTTTTTCACCATACAGTAGCCCAATCATTCTAGTTTTATCAGCACCAAACATCTTCACGAAATTCCGACGGGGTCACCCCCTGCAGGGGCGCTAAATACAAATGGGGTATAAAAAATTCGCGATTTTCTACCAATAAGTCGCTATATCTCGTAATCGATACAAGCGCCATAGTTAGTATATGGAAGGCGAATAGGAACTCCTATGCGATCTATCAAATGGTGCCATTTTCAATGACCTTAAACGAACCCTCATCCTGTTTTCAAGGTCACACCACTCTTTGACGCTAAATATCTCACAAACGGCTACAGATACGGCCATAGTTACTATAGAAGGCGAATAGGAAACCGCACCCAAGCTTTCGAATGGCACCAGTTTTAATGACATTGAGTGACTTGTGACCCCTATTTCAAGGTCAAGATATTATTCAACGTCAAAAAACTCAAAAATTGTACCAGATATAGCTATATTTACAATGGCCGACCAATAGAAAGTCGCATATGGTCTATGAAACGGCGCCATTTTCAATTACCTTGAAGGACTCCAAACCAAGATTTCAAAGTCAGGCCATTTTTGACACTGAATATCTCCAAAATAGCTACAGATACGGCCATAGTTATTATGAAAGACGATAGAAAACTGTACCCAAGCTTTCAAATGGTACCACGTCTTTCAATGATTTTGAGTGACCTCTAACCCACATTTCAAGGTCACGATAATATTTAACGTCAAATAACTCGACTAATAGTAAGTCGTGTATGATCTGTCCAATGGTTCCGTTTCCAGTAACATTGAGACACCCTTAACCTAGATTTCAAGGTCATGGTGTAATATTCAGGCCTATGAGTGCCCTCAACGTATTGTGTGCGCAGCTGACGCGCGATCTGTTTGCGATAGCTAAGTTCTTGTTTGATTATGCGCCCAATTATTGTAATTACTTACCAAATGATCAGTTTCTTGTTGATGGCAAACTGGCAGTTTTATCACAGCATACATAACACGTTCAAACCACGTGGTAAAAAAAATTATCGCGCGTCAGCATACTGACGCGCGATATTGAAATAGGAATTCTGTCTGTTCGTCCGCCTGTCTGTCTGTCCGTCCGTACGTAACGTTCCGGTATTTGATGAAAACAGCTTAATATACTGTCATAGTTTTCACGGTACGGTAGCCCAGTCATTCTAGTTCTATCAGCATTAAACATCTTCAAGAAATTCCGACGGGGTCGGTCACCCCGTGCGGGGGCGCTATAAATACAGGTGGGGTATAAAAATTTCGCTATTTTCAACCAATAAGTCGCTATATCTCGCAAAGGATACAAGATAGCACCATAGTTACTATAGAAGGCAAATAGGAAACCGCACCCAGGCACCACTTTCAATGACCTTGAGTGACCTCTGAGCCAGATTTCAAGGTCACGGTATTATTCAACGTCAAATAACTCGCAAATGGTACAAGATATAGCTATAGTTACAATAGCGGACTAGAAAGTCATACATAAATAATATATACTGAACCGCGCCATTTTCAATGATCTTGAACAACCCTAAACCCAGATTTCAAGGTCAGGCCAGTCTTTGACGCTGAATATCTCCGAAATGGATTTATTTACGGCCATAGTTACTATACCCAAGCTTTTAAATGGTACCACTTTCAATGATCTTGAGTGACCTCTAACCCACATTTCAAGGTCACGATAATATTCAACGTCAAATAACTGGACTAATAGTCAGTCGTGTATTATCTATCCAATGGTTCCGTTTCCAGTGACTTTGAGTGATCATTAACCTACATTTCAAGGTCACGGTGTAATATTTAGGCCTATATGTCCTCAACGCATTGTATGCGCAGCTGACGCGCGATCTGTTCGCGATAGCAAAGTTCTTGTTATCGCGTGTCAGCACACTGACGCGCGATACTGATATAGCAATTCTGTCTATCCATCTGTCCGTAACGTTCCGGTATTGGATGAAAACGGCTTTATCAGCATCAATCTTCACGTAATTCCGACGGGTTCACCCCCTGCAGGGGCGCTAAGTGGGGTATAAAAATTTCACGATTTTCTACCAATAAGTCATCATATCTCGCTAACGATACAAGATAGCGCCATAGTTACTATGAAAGGCGAATAGGAACTCGTATGCGATCTATCAAATGGTGCCATTTCCAATGACCTTGAACAAACCCTGGCCTGTTTTCAGGTCAACCCACTCTTTGATGCTAAATATCTCACAAACGGCTACACACTGCAGATACGGCCATAGTTACTATAGAAGGCGAATAGGAAACCGCACCCAAGCTTTTGAATGGCACCAGTTTCAATGACCTTGAGTGACTTCTAAGCCAGATTTCAAGGTCACGGTATTATTCAACATCAAATAGCTCGGAAATTATGAAAACGGCTTAACATATTAGATAGAACCATGGACGTATTTAGGGGGAGCCATAGGAGCCATGTGCTCCAATGCAATTACAAGGTCATATCGTAGAGTCCACAGACCGCTTCACGTATCTTGGCAGTGATATCCACTCGTCTGAGCGTTCCAACCCAGAGATACTCAGGCGTATCGGTCTAGCTTCTTTAATTATTTTCGGCAGACTCGCCAACGTCTGGAAGCGGACAGGATTGAGTTTACAGACGAAGATACGTCTTTGCCCTTGTCATCTCCGTACTGTTATATGGTTCTGAGACATGGACTCCCCTGAAGGCTGATGAACGGTGATTAGAAGCGTTCCACGTGAAATGCCAACGACGGATCTTAGGAATCCGTTGGTTCCATTTTGTCACGAACGTCTCAGTCACTAGCCAAACTGGGGAAGAAGTCTTAGGAATCTGGATTTGTCGGAGGCGACTCTCCATTTTTGGTCACGTGCGGCGACTACCGGAAGCGACACCAGCCCACTCCGCAATACGCCTGGCTGTGGACGCTCGCGCAGGCGGTAAACCGGACATCAGGCCGGAGTGGAAGCGCCAGCGAGGACGACCCTGCCGAACGTTGGTGCAGCAGATCGAGGACGACACTGGGCTCAACGCCAACGACGCCTGGAGGATCGCACATGACCGCAAGTCTTGGAGGGCGCTACGACCCGTGGCCGGTCAAGCGTTCCACTGACTGACTGACTGATAGGAGCCATGGCTCCTCCCCTCTGAGTGAACAGGTCGATCATAGTCACTGGTGTCGGCACAATTCAATAGGCCACAATATCACTTTCCATCACTGGTCTGTAGTCTTATATCGTTATGAGGTATTCAACGTCGAATAATGGTGTGCCCTTGAAATCTGGGTTAAAGGTCATTGAAAATACCACCTTTGGATACAGCATGTACGACTTCCTATTGTAAGTGTAGTACCGTTTACGAGATATTTCACGATGATAATATTGTTATCTTGATATCCAGGTTAAGGTTACTAACCCTGCCAATTTATGCACCACCTGCACATCGCTGACATCAACAGACCAAGCAACATGCAGCTATAGATGGACAGACATGTATACCATCAGCAGCAATAAGGTATCTTATTGCTGCTGATGGTATGTGTCTGTCTTCATTCACTTTTACAGAGCGAGTCCCAGAAAAAAACTAAGCTTATAGAGTAAAGTAGTACATTACAGTCACTCAAGATCATTCAAGGTCACCGAAATTGGTACCAATCGTAAGCCAATATGCAACTTCCTATAAATCTTACACTGCACAATATGCATGTCGTCTATCGTTTCCGACGTACAACGAATTATTGGTTTAAAAATTCTGCATTTTCACCGTTTACACCCACCCCTGTCTCGTTTGAAACCGTCGCTGGCAAGGGGCTTCTCTTATAAGACATAAGACATGAAAGTTGGTACTAAAAACCATAGTCTCTGTGCTATCTGCTGGTGAAAACCGAATGATCCTACGGCTATTAGTTTTGAGACAATACCAGCGTGTGACGGACAGATGAACCGACACATCGCCTATGCCTAGCACAGCTGAGAGCGACAGAAACGTGTTGAGCTTGACTGCTTAACTGTAATTAACCTAATGAATTAGTATTATATATGAATCTGGAGAACTTCCTCCCTCATACATGTGCTTCCTCCATGCAGACCCACCGCTCGAATTTGAGGGATAATATAAGTAGTTGAAGTCTGGGCTGTGTACTTCCCCCAAAAAGGTGCCTAGATAAAAACTCTGGCTCCCCCCTGAAATTCCTGGCTACGTGCCTGGATAGAGCTATAGTTACAATGGCGGACTAATAGAAAGTCATAATGGTCTATCGAACCGCGCCATTTTCAATTACCTTGAAGGACACCAAACCCAGATTTCAAGGTCAGGCCATTCTTTGACGCTGAATATCTCCAAAATGGCTACAGATACGGCCATAGTTACTATGGATGGCGAATAGAAACCGTACCAAAGCTTTCAAATGGTACCATTTTCAATGATCGTGAGTGACCTCTAACCCACATTTCAAGGTCACGATAATATTCAACATCAAATAACTCGACTAATAGTAAGTTGTGTATGATCTATCCGATGGTTACGTTTCCAGTGAACTTGAGTGACCCTTAACCTAGATTTCATAGGCCGCTCTATGTATAGCATCGCGCGGCAAAACCAAATGCATAGTTACTGAGTTAAATACAGTTTGAACAAAATGCGTGCAGGACCTCAGTTCTGCAGAACACGTGGAACGTGCCTAAATTCCGATTGGCAATGAGCCTTCAAGCTTCGACACTGTTGGTTCAGCGTCAAGATGGAATCACAACCCCCCTCCCCCGCCTGGACAATGGTCCCTAGGACAAGAACCCCCGGAACAACCACCATCAAACCCTAACCCCAAAAACAAGGTGCCCTTCCTGTGAAAAACCCGTTTAAAATACGTTGTTTCTGGGGAGTTTCTGTCCGGGGGCTGTCCGGGGGGGGGGAGTTGACCGGACAGTGACACTATCAGGAAGGGCATCCGGCCTGCAAAACAACCGCTTCAGCAATGTCCAGAGGTTTTCTTAGAGACGTCTGGAAGATCACCAAAACACCAGCTAATCAATATAAACTTTGAAAATGTCTGTTACAATGGTCATGACATTGTGTGTGTGCATCGAATTTTATCAGCCTTTCACTGGCAAGTTTTTATACTTGCGTTTAATTGTGTTAATTGTTAAATTTTATAAATAAATAAACACTTCCATCAGCTTAGTTTGCGCTACGACTGTAACAGCCTCGTCATCTTCTTCTCGCTGTTCTTCAAGTGTTTCAGACGGTTGCGTACGTTCAAGATGGCTTGCTCTTTCATGCCGTCTAGCAGGTTAACAGCTGGCAGAAAGTAATGCGGCATGACTCCCATGCCCAGTTCCTTCTCTAGCTGACTGATGACGTCCATCAGCCGCTCACCAAGACACTCGCTTCTCCATTGTGCTGGATCACGCAGCTCATCTGTCTTTCTGAACAGTACTGTCTTGAGGTGGTAGGACGTCAGCTGTGCCAGACCCGCCTCGCGGTTCCTGATCACCTTCAGGACGCGAAGAACCTGTTTACGGCAGCCGTTGTCATCGTCGAGGGTTGCGAGGCGCTCCTTTTCCTTCACTGAGAACGACCGTCGCCATGCGATCTGAGGACTCGACGTTCCCTTTATCGGCTTGGCGACGTAGTGGACGTCTTCGCCGGTTGTGCCTGAAATCGCGATTGTTGGAACCATGTCGACAGAGTAGATTTTATTCGTAGCCGTTGCCGGCAGATCCATGACGTCCATCTGGACGGCAGGTCCGTGACGGCGCAGCTTGATTCGGTCGTTGACGTGCTGCAGCTGTTCCAACTTCCACGTCGCATCATCCTCGCTGTCCTTAATTTCGCTACCGTCGTCGTTGCACGCCTCCTGTTGGCACTGCTGCAGGCACCGCTGCAGTTCACCCATGAATCTGTTGGCCAGTTTGTCAGGCGACAACAAATTGTTATCGCTCGCAGACGTCCGAATGAGCTGATTTGTCTGTTGTACGTTTTCATTCTGCGACATCAGCAACTTTACATATCCTGGCTTTCCAGTTGGCTCCACCTATACACGCGCGACGACAAACCTACATGCCTTAAAAGTTAAATAACACGCAAGAAATAAAGGAAGTAAAGGAAGCGGAGGCGTACGCTGTTCCTCTCCCGACAGACGCCATTCCGACGTTTAGTAGATGAATACTGTTTTGTCATTGAAACGACATGGCTGCGGTTTCGTCCGAAAGTTACGTCCAGTGCAGGCTATGCTCCGTCCACTTCTACAATCCCATGCACCTGACCCCTCAGGCCCGTAGCTACGTTCAGGCACGAGGAGGCAGTTGTCTCCTCGTTCCTCGTCGTTTAAACTTTGCCAACCTGTTTACTGTTGACTCACGTCACGTTGTGCCAGCGCGTTAAGGCCCGTTTATAGCGACGCAACTCAACTCAACTCAACTCAACTCGACGTTGCATGTGAGTTGTGTCGCTATAAACGTGCATTTAGAGGCGTGATCGCGAGGACGCGCTATATAAATGTACTGACTTACTTACTTACTTACATCAGCAGTACTATAGGTTGTGCAAATTTTGGTCCTGATTGGCCATACTGCCTTTACATTTTAAAGTGCACGAAATTTGATCAGTTAATTCTCAGGAAAATCATTAAAATTGTTGCCATCAGATGCCATATTTTAACGCTAAAATGCACCGAAATCGATTTCGGCTGGGGCTCCGCCCCAGACCCCGCTGGGGGAGCTTACAGCGCTCCCCAGGCCCTCTAGCTGGATTTAAGGGGCCTACTTCTACGGGGAGGGGAAGAGAGGGGAGAGAAAAGCAGGGGGCGCTCGATCTGTCTATCTCCGCGTTTTTGACAATCCTGGCGACGGGCCTGCCCCTGTTTATCTGCGCTGCGAATTTTCAGCCCAGTCTGAGTTGCTCGATCCGTATTTTGCTGGTGCAGCGTTTGTCGGAATAGCGCACTGTATATACCCGTATTTTTAATTTTATGTTTTTGTGGCTTAAAAGCTGACGAGTCAACCAGTCGAAGAAATTGAAAATTAAAACAATGGCAAAATACTTCTTAAACATTAAGAGATACCAGAAAGGTAGTAAGCCTAAAAGTAAGCTAAACATAGTACTGAAAAGCTAGAAATGTGCGTACAGACGTGATAGGAAACAGCGAAATAGTCAAGTGTTTATACCAAACTAAAGTAGTAAGTTATGAGCGAATGACTACCTGGAGATCAGTTTCGCATCGTAGAATGACCATAATGTCGAACTCGATATCACTGTCGGTGTCACTACGTCGCACCTTGACGCCTTCATAGGCACTGCCGGTGTACTCGAGCCTTGAACAGAAGCCGTGGGTGGCCAGTCGACGCTGTAGTTCGTCCGTGTACAGTCGGTGCAGTCGTTTGGCGTCCACCATATCCGTCTTTGGCTCCCGGGCGAACCTGGACATTTTTGACACCAAGTGATGGCGAATGCCATTGTTGGATTGTAAAGCAAGCCTGACACTGGCACGACAAACGGTTTACGCTATAGGTTGTGGTTGAACCATGGTTCAACCACATGGTTTACCATACCCAAAAAAACCATGGTTTTTCAACCATGGTTGAACCATGGTTTATTCTCGGTAGGGACGTAGAAGCATATCAAATATCCGACCAGTAGAGGCAGTTATAAGGCGGGACCGGGGATACAGGCCCCGAATTTTTACCTCGCCCCAGCGCTAGCTGGAGAGGGATTGTTTTGCCTCGCCTGCTCGCACCATTTTTGCCGCGCGATGCTATGCATAAGCGCGGCCTATGCCGTCATGCGGTGTCTGTCTGTCCGTCCGTGTGTCTGTCATGTTCGTGGATCATGTCAAAACGAATAAACATATCTTCGAAATTCCACACCATTCTAGTTTTCCATACCAAACGGGATGGCGATACTCCGATATGGGAACCTCCCTAACGGGGGTGTCGAATGCAGGTGTGTTAAGGCAGAAATCGCGATAATGAGCCTATATATGGCTTAGTGCCTGCTGTTAACGCTGCAACAGGTATACGGTGTTGTCAACACAGTCGCCGGTGGACCACGGCCACCGTACCGCAAGTTGTGACACATGCAGTAAGCGGCGATGTTGATTGCGGGAGAAGACGACGAAATGTTTATAACAAGAAGCCTCAACGTTACGCCAAAGACAACAGAACTGCGCATTTAACTGCACGCAGTGACAAATCTGTAGCCTACATAACTAAAAACAAAAGACTCAACTCGACGTTTTGTACTGTTGAAGCCAACTACTGACAGACACGAAGCATCACTCGGCCTCTTTGCGACAGCAGAGCTACTTGTAGTTTTCCCGTACCAAACGTCATGGCAATAAGCCTATTCCGAAGGGACCCGCTAATGGGAGCGTCAAATCCAGGTATAGGGTAGACAAGAATCGCGATTCTCGGCCAATATCTGGCTATAGAATCGATGACTGCTGTGGTGCGAGCAACAATTGCGACAGCCACCGCTGGTTTAGGCCTACTGCACAGACGGCTTGCGACGCATTAGTGAATCTTGTTTATCACGGCCAGCAGTACGGACACCACGACGAAGAGAAGATATTAAGAGAACAGAATTTTTTCTGTATGCAGCGGTAAATCTGAAGCCGAAGTAACCAATTGCTCTCGGCGTCTCGTACTACTGACCGGCAGCCCAGAGCACTTTGATCATGCGAACGAGGTACTAACATCTGAGCACAGGAGCATACGGGCTTCAACCTAGCATGTGCAAATATGGATGTCTGCCGTAAACCCCCTGCTGTGTGTACTCCCAGGGGCCCCTAGAATTAGGGCCAGAAAATGCGCTAGATCATACATCCGAGGTACCATCCCAAACCAGTTTTAAATGAGCAGGTACATCACACAGAGCACGAAATGGCTCATGCCAGCATGCCAGACAAATGTTCTGCTGTACAGGCCCAGCCAGACACCCCCCCCCCCAAAAAAATGACCATGATCATAGCCTAGTAACCATACCATATTGGTAAAACGAAACCTACCAGGTTTGTAGGGGGTTCATGGCAGACATTCATATTTGCATATGCTAGGTTGAAGCTCGTATGCTCCTGTGCTCAGATGTTGGTAGCTCGTTCGCATGATCAAATAAGTGCTCTGGGCTGCCGCTCTAGTATAATACTGCATGAAGCTGACACGAAGCATTGCCCGGCCTCTCTGCGACAGCTGAGCTTCTTTTTATCTCCAAAATACACGAGTCTGTCGATACAATGAAAACTGGTGTCTGGTGACGAAAATCGCTGTGTTAGGAATAATGATCATTAACATCGTGCATGCATGTGACACACACATCGTCGACTTCTAGACACAAAAGCAGTGTTATCGTACCTGTCATGAAACTGTTTCACGGCCTTGTTGAGCTGCGAACTTCGGTGCCAGTCGTAGTCGACTCCATTGACGAAATTTTCCGATCGGCGTCCAGACATTTCAACTATTATTTAGGCTTATTTAATGATTCACTGCGATCAATCGTTCGTCAGTTCACATTAGGCTATCGCTGATGCCCAATTTCGTCCGCAAGTATAGCTTGTCGGAATTTCAGTTTTTCCAACTGAAAATACGAATGGAGTTAGCCACAGCTGTTTAAGAATGTGGCAAAATGTAAATCGCTCCTGTCTCTACTCTCTAGGCCACTAGGCCACTGGAAATCCCAGCTTTTCAGCAGCCTATAACCACAGAATCTCTATAGCCGGCTACAAGGTTTGGCCGGCTAAAAGTCTGTGCTATAACCACGTGGTTGTGCCGCTCGAGCTTCTGCGGTTCAAATGCTATTTATAGATCCTTCGCGCGTCTGTACACCTGAAGCTATAGAGTCCTTGACCGTAAACCTACACAGACAACTCTGATGATAAGAAGCTCAGCTGTCACAGAGAAACCGCGCGACAATCCGTCTCGTTTAAAATTTTGCTGTGTTACTCAAGGTCATTCGAAATTATACTGCTGAGTTGGGCATTTTCTATTAGTATTCCGTTGTATGTATCCATCTTGTACCGTTTCTGAGATATTCAACGTCAAATAACAGTGTGCCCTTGAAACCTGGCTTTAGGGTCATTCAACGTAATTGAAAATGACACCATTCGATAGATCGCATACGAGGTCCCTTTGGTGTTCCATACTAACTATATGGCCCTATCTTGCATCGTTTCCGAGATAAAGCAAGGTATTGGTCGAAAATCGCGATTTTTCATGCCCCTGCATTCAACGCCCCCGTTAACTTTAAAAGGGACTGTCGGAATTTCGCCATAATGATTTGTAGGTAAAAACCGCCCACGGTCATTTGATGCCCCGCAGCAGCATCTGTATAATGGACTTGCCCGCCCTGTGGACTATTTATACGGGAATGGACTTTGGGAACGTCTGTGGCGAGTCTACCTTGGCACGGGAATGGACTAGCCCTGTGGGCGAGCCGATGTTGGTATGAGACAGACGTCAGGATATGGACAACGGCACAAGGTGAAAACATAATGACCTCGCTGCAGACTGCATATGGGCATAAAAGCTAGAATGGTGGGGCTAGTAGTAGGTAAGTAAGTGAGTAAGTAAGTAAGTATTTCTTTTATTCAGCACTGACATGACGCAGTGCAGCGACAAGCATCAAAAATGAGGTAAAAATGATGATATATTTAGTCGTTGCGACAGAATAGCCTATACGAACGTGACAGACAGACACCGGACCGACAGACACGTGCCATAGCATAAGCGGCGCATATGCATAGCGTCGCACGGCAAAAAAGCCAACGAAGGACGAACGAGCAGAAGCAGTGACTGGTATCACGTGGTAGGTCTATTTTCTCGGTTCGCGACAACGGCGATGCGATACAGTGCCGAATCACATTCTTAACCTTTTAGACTCCGAAGGCAATTATGTGCCACATCGAATAATACGAAGTTGGTGCACTGGCCGTTGATGGGTAGGGTGTTAAATAGGCCTATGTACAGCGAGGAGGGGCCCGGGCGGACTGCATGGGGCCCCTGCCCAGTCCCATCCTCGGTGTACCAAATGTAACAGCCCACCCATCAACATCCAGTGTACCAATCACTATATTGCTATATCGTTTGTTGCTCTGCGGTTTTAATGGCGATTAAAGGGTTCACTTAGACTTAATTGCATTGCCGTGGCAATGCCGAAGCACGAATGTAGGTAGCCGCGTTAATTTTTGTCGAGCATCTGCTATGCATAGGCCTATGCGCGACTTAGCTGAGGGGCGTGTCCGTCCGTCTCTGTCCGTCGGCCCTTTCGTCCGGTACCGGTTGGCGGTTTGGCTTAGTGGTAACGCGTTGGCTTCGATCAACTTAGTTGCGCTACGTCAGACCCGGTTAGTACTCGGATGGGTGACCGTCTGTGGACGGGTAAACCATTTCGGTATGTAACCAGCCAACTAGGCCAACTCAGCCTTTCATCCTTACGGGGTCGATAAAT
>Ga0209149_1000474_pt1 | contig 16921 bp, 12 predicted proteins | sample WorMetTyACAVOLI2_FD_187423 | JGI IMG/M metagenome (GOLD analysis project Ga0209149, IMG submission 187423) | Marine gutless worms symbiont microbial communities from Max Planck institute for Marine Microbiology, Germany - Olavius algarvensis... ... | reverse complement strand
CTGTGGCCGTATCTGTAGCGTTTGTGAGATATTTAGCATCAAAGAGTGGTGTGACCTTGAAAACAGGGTTAGGGTTCGTTCAAGGTCATTGGAAATGGCACCATTTGATAGATCGCATACAAGTTCCTATTTGCCTTCCCTAGTAACTATGGTGCTATCTTGTATCGTTGGTGAGATATAGTGTCTTATTGGTCGAAAATCCCGGAATTTATATACCCCACCTGTATTAAATGCCCCTGTAGGGGGCGACCCCGTCGGAATTTCGTGAAGATGTTTGATGCTGGTAAAACTAATGATTGAGTTACCGTACGGTGAAAAAACAATGACAATACGTTAAGCCGTTTTCATACCATACTGGAACATAACGGACGGACGGATGGACAGACAGACGGACAGATTCGCTATATCAATATCGTACGTCAGTATGCTGATGCGCAATAAAAACTGAACCGTCCAAAAATTTGACATCCGTTCGTTCTGTTATCCGACAGAAGGTGCATGCAATCTGCCATTCAATAAAGTGAATAAAAGTAACTTTACTGACATTAAATGTGCAGGTAAAGAACGTTTTAAGACACTAATGAAACAGAGTTTAGCATGTAGGTTTCAGAATGCAATTACATTATTTCCTTGTTGCCATTGTTGTGAATGACGTCAGTGACTTCAAAGTCATGTCATCCACTGTCGCTGTAATATTTGCTGTAAATTGACTACTCAGCTATTATATGGGTAATAAATGACTATAATATCCTAACCAAACCACGTTTTTGAACCAAACCAAACTCATTCCGAACCGAATCCGAGATTTTAAAAAAAACGAGCCGAAACCAAACGAAAAAAAAAAATATTCCGCACATTTCTGCTCATCGTGTTCAGTATTTAGACAGTGATATGAAGCACTAGAAGCAGCTGTACATAGATACTCCTTGAAGCTACAACTGATACTGTATGTACAGTGTGTGTATGTGTGTGTGTGTTATGTTCTTGTTTTAAAAGTCTTGTTCATTTGTGTGCATGTGTGTATGCAATGTATGCACTTGATGTTCGTAATAGGTTATATGCCACAGACAAGTATGTACACACCAGTAAGTGCAGGTCCTTTTACACCGACACAGCAGCAGGCAGCTGGCTATGCTGGACCGGCAGCCGGGTCTTATATTGGCACGTCTACACCATCATCTAATCTTTCTTCAGGTTTCTGCATGCAGTCTCTGCAGCTTTTCATCTAATAACTAGAAGGGCACTCAGTAGGGGTGTCTCGCGTAATGCGCTCTATATATGTACGATACTTAGAGCGCATGTACCTCTGACAAAGTTGTTCCAACGGCTCACGGTGAATAAAACCATTGTAAAACCACACGTCGCTGCAGCGGTGGGCAGTAAAACCATTTTAAAACCACGTGTCGCTGCAGCGACGGGTGCCAAATACTTATAGGTGGGATTTTCCTGACGTAATAAAATTCCGCGTTGCAGCGCGTACGATATCATATCGGAGAAAGCAATCTGGTTCCGGCATCTGGACTATAATCCGGATCGGGCTCAAAAGTTAATCAGTTTATCTATGTCCTGACATCTGTCAACACGCAGCATTTCATCCAAATCCATGCACATGTTTTGAGTAATCTTGCTGTCAGACAGACAGACAGACAAATGAACGTGGGCAAATGCATTTACCTCCTCCTTTGTCGGAGCTAATAATAATAATAATTGTAATAATAATAACAATCAAATTTCTAGAGTATCTCAGTTCAACGATTCAAGCACGGCACCGTTCTCTTTTTGGGCACTTCACACGGATGATAATGCTGACAGTGTTTTAAGGTTTTAACTGCATGCCCACCGGATGATTGGAATAGACCCATTTGGAAGTACTTGGACTACGTCAATGAAGACAGTCCTAGAGTGTCATAATCTAGCATTGACTGAAGCGGTCAGTGTGGCTATGATTGATTCCATGTATTTCTACTGGTGGCAAGCCAGAAATGACAATGTCGACAACGACAATACACAAAGCTGCAGTGCACAGTTGGCTTGTCACATAGCAGTTATACAGTAGTTATCACTTGTTTATTTTGGACATGTATTTTGCCGGTCTGAGGCGTGTCTTTTATTTCTACGAGATTCACATAGATTCTACGCTAGCAACTCATAGAATTGGCGAGCAAAAATTTTCATGTCTACAGTTTGCTAGCTCCGCCCACAATGTGGAGTCAGAGGTGATGGAAACTTTGTATTTTTGTACAAATTCAGTATTTATATAAATGATATTGTAGTTTTGTTTTTATTTTTATTCTCATAGAAATAAAAGTAAAAGACATGCCTCATGTTGTTTATAAACATCACTGTTGACAGGGTGCCATGGCAACTAAGCTTCTGCGAGATATTGCGTGAAAGTTGTCTTTTACTTTACTATAGAATTCTTGCATAGCAAAAAAGTAAAAGACATGCTTCTGATGGATATGCTGCACAGAAACAACAGAGAACTTGAATGTTACGATCGTTGTTTATAGGACGTGACGTCATTACAGATTACAAACCTCGGCAGCCATTTTATGCTACTGCAGCAGCACTGTCTCCGATGGGTTTCAGTCAGAGAAGACAGTCTATGACACCTCCACCTGGACAATCTCAGAATTTACCTGTTGGAGGTATGTACTCTTGCTTTGTGCACTGAATGTCTCTGTGCTGTATTCGAACAAACTTACGACAGATGGATGTGTGCTGGCTAAATGGACCTGACGTAGATAGAAGTTCATTGTTTTCCACCGGGAGCATCACTTTAAACTGGTGCTACGCAGTTTGTGTACCAGACGAGTATGTCATTAACTCAGGTGGTCAAACATGTGACTGGTGGATTTTGTTCAGTAATTTTAATACTCGTATAGCATCCACAGTGGTCTAGTAGTGGGTGCAGTAGTCTAGTGGTACAGTATCGGACTCAGAACCGAGAGGTTGCGGGTTCGACTCACACCCGGTCCACTGCAAGCAACCTTGAGCAAGTTTATAACCTACTGTGTGCTCAGGCCAACTCAGCCGCCTACCCTCAGCAGGACGGGAAATGAGTAGTAGCTCACATATTGTGGGCTACAGGGTGAAGGCTTAGTGTGACTGATTGGGGCGATGGTGTGTCAGATGCTAGCTGCACCGTGGGTCCAGTTGTCTGTTTGGGCGGGCAATGGATGGCCACATAATGTGCTGCGGTACCATTTTTGGCACTATAACAAGTATCCTGACCTTTATTTGAAATATGCTGTCATTGCATGCATTTGTCTGTTTATAGGTCTTGGTTTGGCTCGTTTCTACACTAACTCTCCAGGAGCTGACAAATTCCGACCGGCTTCACTGTCAGTTGCAAACAACTTACTGAGTCCTGTGATCAGACCAAGAGCAATGTTCTTGAAAGGGTTCGTTGCTGGATGTGTTGCATACTGATTTGTTTAAATTTACAGAACTGTAATTATAATGGTTTTCGTAGCAGTTGCTTTTAAGAATTTGCTCATTTTCCAGCAATTTTTATTCGGTATGCATTTTTGTAGCACGTCAGCATCAAAGGATGCCACTGGACGCAGTCAGCTGTTGGAGGATTTCCGCAACAACCAGATACCAAACATACAGTTGTCTGACATCGCCAACCACGTTGTAGAGTTCTCTCAAGATCAACATGGATCTCGGTTTGATCTTACTTGCATGTTTCTGATTTGATTGCTGACAGTTTTGAATCCGCAGTTTTGGTCTTCGTAATACACAGTGAGTCAAAAAACATGCCACTGTAGTTTTAGATATAACTTTGGCACGTATTGACCAATTTTAAAGTTATTTCACTGTTGGATTCTGCATATATTTGCTGCCTGATACTTGTTATATTTACCACCGTACCTAAAGCATGTCACTGCACTGCCTTGCGAAACGTCTGCTGTGGACACGTTCAACTTTCAGCAAGTTGCAGGTGATGTTTGTGGACTAAATGAACCTGATATTCATTAATCCTGGGTTGAAGATTAATGGCACACACTACCGTGATGTACTGCTGACTGAGCAGCTGCTGCCTGTCATGTGTGAGATCTCTTGCGAGTTCTTTGTCTTACATCAAGAGTAAACAGCGCCTTTGCATACCGAGCATGTGAGAGAATCACCAGACCTGTGGTTCCCATCAATCCAGATCTGAACCTGGTTGACTACAGAATTTGAGGAGAAATGCAGTAGCAGCTCTACTAGGTGAATGTTCATGCTGTTGACGCACTGAAGCTGCTGCAGCAGATGCTGTCTGGTGTGTGGCTTGGAGCAAAGCATGATCAGTGATGCAGTAAATAAGTGGCACAAACATCTCCATGCATGTATTCATGCTAAAGGAAGACATTTTAAGCATTTGATTTGACTCGAGAGCTCGCGCACGCTATCTTTTAGTTTCCTGATTTTGTGAACATTAAAAGCAAACCGATGTTATTGTGTTAAATATGTCAGATTTTTGATCTTTTGTATTTCACAAGGTAGTGTGGCGACACGCTTAAGGTGAGATGGAAAATATAACAATGCTTGTGCTGCAAATTTATAGCAGAATCCAAGAGTGAAAGAATTTTTAACATTTACCAAAGTTATGAATAAGACTGGAGTGGCTTGTTTTGTTTGAATCACAATGCAGAAATTCACCTAGATATAACTGTGTACTTACTGTATGTCACAACTTTTGTGAGCAGGTATGTTTGGTTGGATTTTGTGAATGTTCGCACATAACTAACAACGTTTGTGGAAAAAACAGTATTAAAGTTAATTATTCTGTTGGTTGCAACCATAACATGCCTGGCCGCTCACATCTCCGATCTGCCGGCTGTCTAACGTTTGACATTCCGCGGACATGTACGAGAATGGGCGACCGAGCGATCTCAGTCGCTGGTCCACGGACATGAACAAACTTCCATTGGACATTCGCCATTCGACTAGCATTGTCACTTTTAAGAAAAAAACTGAAAACACACTTATTTGACACGCATATAATGTTTGGTGTGTTTTTGTCTTGTTTTTATTCTCTCTTTTAGTTTATCTGTTCAGCGCCATCCTACTGCAGTAGGCATTTCTGTATTGATTGATTGATTTATTTATTTATTGATAACTTCATGTTTTCTGGTTTGTTATTGTTATAACTGAACTGATTTCAGTGGCATTTTGTATGCATCTGTGCACAGGTGTGTAGGCAAGCTTCCCATCACACCGTAAATACAAGACAACCATACACTGCTAAAGTTAACTTTGTAACACTTTCATTACATGGCACACTTTCACTACTAGGCCAACTCAGCCTTTCATCCTTACGGGGTCGATAAATCGAGTACCAACCTGCCCGATTGGGGTGAAGGCGGGGCGGTCATCTCTGTCGGGTGGCAGATAACACTGTGATCCCATTGACAAGTGACGTCCCGTAGTGCTGAGGTGAATTTCACGAAGAACTATACGCTCCTTTACCTTTTACCTTTCACAGTGTCTGTCAGTCTATCCATCTGTCTGTCACATTCGTGTATTGTATCAAATCAAAATGGATAAACTCTTTCACAGCATAGCAGCTAACCTTCCAGTTCTTGCATTGTTCTGATTCTAAAGTTCTGTAGCAGTGCAGGTGCTATCTTTTATTTGGTGCTGAATGAAATAAGTATGTGGCATTGATAAACATGTAAAGTATGTATCAGTTCTTGGCTGTGTTTCTGTGCAGATTTATTCAGCAGAAATTAGAAAGGGCATCACCATCAGAAAAGGCAATGGTATTCAACGAGATCTTGTCCGCAGCGTACAGCCTAATGACAGATGTGTTTGGCAATTACGTCATACAGAAGTTTTTTGAGTTTGGAACAAGTGAGCAGAAGCAGATGTTGGCACAGCGTATACGTGGCCACGTCATGCCGTTGTCGCTGCAGATGTATGGATGTCGTATTGTCCAGAAGGCTCTGGAGAGCATTCCATCTGAGATGCAGGTACTGTTGAGTTAGTCTACACTTTTGCTCAGTATTGTTGGCAAGGCTTGTAGGTAGTTGCTGTGTTGCTTTGCAACTTGCATTACTGTATATGCTATTAGTGTGAACTGTATACTGCCACTTATGCTGTATCTGTGGTTAATGTAAATGCTTACAACTCTGGAAAACATGGAAATCTCGGCAAATTTATTAATTTGGGAAAACTCAGGGAATTTAAAATTTACTCAGGGAATTTATCAGATGCTGTTGATTGTTATATGATAGTATCTCTTTGGCATTGGGTTGTGTGCATAATTGTCAGTAACAGTAGCATAAATTGGTTGAGTGACACAGCGACTGGCATGGATGGAGCCAGTCACCATGCTCCTTCAATAAAATCCTAATGTTAATCGTGGTACATACGTACCCGCGTGTGTGCTCGCGACGATGTGGCACACGATGTCGTGGCAACCGCGGCCTTGCGTCATGTCGCGGCAAAGCCGCGTATAATCTAGTATTCTGTAATTCTACAAGAAAGCTGCCGAACTGACTGCTAAGGTGATTTGTTACATCGGGTTTTCACTTTATAATTGTCTGGAAAAGACTGTTTGGAGGGTCTGGAAAACTCAGGGAATTTTATTTGGCCAAATTTGTAACCACCCTGTAAACGTAATTAGTGATGCTACATCATTGAACCAGAAACAGAAAATAAAGTGGTCAGTTGTTTCTCATTGTGCTCCTAAACATATTCATTAGAATGCTGTATAAATCAGTAGTAAGTACACTTTTATGTTAATAGTTTTCAGTGTCTCCTTGTTTACTGTAAAGTCAACCATTGCAGTATTTTAGGAACAATCATAATTTTGTAGTCCCTAACAGTGTCATAGTAGCTGGTAGTTTACTTGAGAGAGCATTGACTGTTGATTGATGGATGTCAGGTGGAGATCGTGAAAGAACTTGATGGACATGTTCAGAAGTGTATCAAGGATCAGAATGGCAACCATGTGGTACAGAAGTGTATTGAATGTGTTGACCCTGTGCACGTCAATTTCATCATTGATGCATTCAAGGGCCAGGTGTGTATTCTAACTGTGTGCTTCATCATGCTGTATTGCTGTACAGTGTGATGTTGTGATTTGGTCATTGTTGTGTGAGTGTTGTTAGAAGGCACTTAACAGGGCATTGTACTCAATAGATGTGGGTTTTGGTCACATACAGATGGGCAAAGTTCATATGTTAGATACATCACAAATTATACTTTGCTTAGGGCCGGTTGCACCAACGTCACTTAACTTTAAGTAGAGATTAACTCCGGCGCTAATCTCTACTTAGCGAAAATTTTGTTGCACCAACGACAATTTGTCGTTAATGGTTACTTAAATCCTCACTTAAGTTAAGCAGCCAATATCGGCCACTTAAAAGTTAAGTAGCGATTTTTCTAAATGGATTCTCGTAAAAAAAATTACAACATTCTGACAAGAAACCACGTACCATTCGACCGAGGAAAGATTTGTTCGACTATTTTGATGACGAAAAGTTCAAGAAGCGGTTTCGTCTGACGAAGAGTACCGTAACGAAGCTGTTGGAACATGTTGGCATACCCGCGGACTGCGCAGAGCCTCAAAGCTTCATATTTGTATCGATATTTGTATATTTTACACTACTATTACATCAGCGTGCCGGGGTCTGTTCGTTTCTAACGACGTCACCAACTATAGGTCAAAGCCATGCAAGCCTATAGGCTATGGCTGCCGTGCACTGTAGCCTACGCAGTACGCACGCACTAAAAGTAGGGATGGGCGCGGTTAATCGGTTAAACGAAAAATTTTCGGTTAACGCGTTAGAAAATGAATAGAATATTAATTACAATCAATTTACTCATTTATCCTACTGTCTAGTGTTTGTAGCAAAAGCATCGTTTATTTCATTCAACCAAAGCAAGAGAATAGATTAATAAATAAGAACGTCGCGTGTCCAGTGCATGGTCCAGTTTTTGTTTACATCTGAGCAGCCAATAGGAATCGTCGTTACATTGAAGTTTTGCTTAAATCTTCACTTAACTAATCAACAATTAACTTGCATTGGTGCAACGAACGAGAGATAAGTGATGACTTAATCTCCGCTTAAAGTTAATCAGAGATTAACTAATTGGCGATTTAAGTAGCGTTGGTGCAACCGGCCCTTAATGTAGAAACTTCTTACTTTACACAACTGAAAATATGTTGCCAAATGACAACGTTTCGATGTCCGTTCGGACATCTTGATCACGTCTTGATTGTTTACAGCTTGATGGAACAAGTGATGGGGTCACATGCTCCATCGAGCTGTAAACAATCAAGATGTCCAACGGACATCGAAACATTGTCATTAGGTAACATATTTTCAGTTGTGTAAAGTACATTATTGATTGTACCAACTGAATGAATATCTTCAATACTATACTTAGCTTAATTTGCTTCGCCATTGTTGCTGCAACACTGTTGGTTGGGAGACAGGAAGGGCATCTGGTTTGTAAAGGTGTTCCACTCCAACATTCCCGAAAGGTTTCATTGGAAACATGTGGTGACCCATCCTATGTGCTGTAAATTAGCCAGTTAAACAGAAACAGGGAGATAGCTATGAGTTTTTGAATTAATCGTTTGTTGCACGTTAGTTATGCTCAGTTGCTTGTGCCCTATAGGGGGTGAGCATTAAACACTGCAGTTTGTTTCTCCATCATATATGGCTTGATGATGTTTTCTCTCGATTATGTTGCCAGCCTAGTTTTCTTGTTTAAACAATGTATCGTACTTTACTACAACTAAGTTGTTTGACTGCGGCTCATATACAACATAGATGTAAGTCAAACAATTGCAGCTGGCTCCAAAATTGCACTAAAACATCATAGTGGCATCGACAAGGTAAGTTCGTATTGTTATGTCTGACTGTCTGTTGATTGAGTGATAACATTGCAGCTTGATTCTGCATATTTTGCAGTAATGTGCATGTGCATCGGCTTGCAGGTGTTCAACCTGTCAACACATCCATATGGTTGCCGGATCATTCAGCGAATCCTGGAGCACTGTTTACCGGAGCAGACATCTGGTTTACTGGAGGAGATGCACGAGCATACGGAACGACTGCTTCATGACCAATATGGCAACTATGTAGTACAGCACATACTGGAGCATGGCAGGGCAGAGGACCGTAGTCGCATTGTCACTCAGGTCCGTGGCAAAGTTCTCCCACTGAGTCAGCACAAGTTTGCAAGGTAAATCTACTGTTGCTATTAGCTTGTTCTGCTTACTTTGTTGCATTATTTGATGACTTTGATATAGTTATTAAAGCTGAAAGTATTGGAGTCACATAGCAGTGTGTTTCTTTGCAGTTGTCAAATAAAGTTTTTTTTGTTACGTGGTAAATGTTGAATATATGACAGTTATTGTAATGTGACCAGATGAAAATTTGTGACATTTGCATGGTGTAAAATTTGACATTATCGTTATCATCATTTCTGGTTTGCGTAGCACCACTCATAGCCAGCAGCCTCCAGAGTGGCCGGCTCTGAGCCATGTTGACTCCAGTCAGTGTAAGTTCGTAGGACTTTAGGTCATCTAGGACTGTTTTCATCCAAGTAATCCAAGGATAAGCAGGTGGTCGCTTCCATTTTTCAGGTGGGGATGCAGTATAGATGTTCTTTGCATCAGCATTGTCATAAAGTCATGTGGTTTGGCCAAACAGACAGGGACACAGTGCTTGTATCGTCAAAGTGAGGAGAGGTTGTTGAGATAACTACCACACTTCAGCATTTGAACTGAATTGATGCCAAGTGACGGCAAATTAGGAAATTGTCAGTCATCGACAGTTGCATAATGTTATACAGTAGTGTCACTAAACAGTTTAGTTGTAGAAATGTTAACCCTTTAGACTGCACAGGCAATTACAGTGCCACATCAAATAATACGAAGTTGGTACACTGGCCGTTGATGGGTGGGCTGTTATATTTGGTACAGTGAGGAGGAGCCTGGGCAGGCTGCGGCCCCGCCCAGTCCCTTCCTCACTGTACCAAATGTAACAGCCCACCCATCAATGGCCAGTGTACCAATCACTGTATTGCTATATGATGGTTCGTTATTCGGAGGTTTTATCTCTTAACACATAGGCCTAAGTTATTGCAAACTGCTTTTATCAGGTATAATGTTAAATGTGGTTGCTGGCTGAAATATTTGCATGCCATTTTGTTGGCTTTGTAAGCATGAACATTGAACAGTGTTGATGAGCTGCAGTGTGTCGGTGTACAGCAATGTGATTGAGAAATGCATTTCACATGCACCTCGCTCAGAACGTGCATTGCTCATTGAAGAAGTGTGTAATGATAGTAGCGGGTAAGTTACACAATCGTCCATGCTGTCACTTCATTAGGAATGTTTGGTTGGATTTTGTAAATGTTCACACATATCCAGGAACATTTATTGAAAAAATCTTGATCACTACAGTTAGTTATTTTGTTGGGTGCATAGGAAAATATGTATTTTTGGCACGAGGAGTGCTCTGATTGCTATTGATGTGTCTCCGTGATTGGTCGTTGGTTGTAAAGTGGAATTGTGGGCTGAGGGCTGGATGGATCTATGCCACTAGGCTGCTAATGTATTTTGCTTTATCTGAAATAAACAGTTCTAACAAAATTTGACTTACTCATGTCAAAAGTGACGTTAAAACCTACCTGGATTTTAGAACAGTACTGCACTTTGTCTCAGTTGCCATTATCCTTTTTAAAAATACTAGGTCAGTTATGGTGTCATTCAGAACTCTGGTCATTAAGTTACACCTCCATTAGCAGTGACATGTTATACAAGTTTGAAGTGGGGACATGCATTATTTTCTTGAAGTTTGTGTGCACTGTGTTGCATTGTAAGTAAAGTAAACTGTGGATTTGTATAGCGCATCAATGCGAACATGCCTCTAATGTTTTACTGCTTCCTGTACTTTGGCGCCGATCTCCGTTAAACTAGTCCATTCAGCCAGACGTCAGTGAATGCTGCGAGACCACGGATACGGGGTAGTGTATCGCGCGATGTGTCTGTTTACTTTGCCAGTTTTTGCTGGGTACTCAAATCTGCCTACCAACAGAAGGAAGGCTCAGACTGAGTTGACCTCAGTAATGTACCATTATGCCTGGTTCTGTGCCTAGGTGGTTTACCCATCCAAAGGTGGTCACCCGTCTAGGCACTAACCGGGCCTGGTGTAGAGTAACTACGATGATCGAGACCAATGTGTTACTGCTAAGCCAAACCAGCAACCATTGCATTGCTTATGTTTCTGTATATTTATGCTTTGTACCAGCTGTTAGATGGTGCAGTCATGTTATGTGCCTTGTTTGTAGGCCTCAGTCTGCATTGTACACGATGATGAAAGACCAGTTTGCCAACTACGTCGTACAGCGTATGATTGACGTTGCCGATCCACCACAGCGCAAACTGCTCATCAACAAGATCCGTCCACACGTCGCTGTGCTGCGTAAGTACACGTACGGCAAACATATTCTTGCCAAGCTGGAGAAGTACTACATGAAGAACAATGCTGATCTTCCGCCTATTGGCGTCGCTACCAATGGCACTCTGTAGTTGTCCTGTGTTCATGGCATCATCACCTGTCGTATCTTCTGCTGTATCTCCATGCATTGTGTCCACACATAACATTTTCTGTGTATGGTCGTGAGGAATTGTTATTGCCTTTTTTATATTTAACATTTTAATGTTACTGATTATAATAATGAGGTATTTATAGGTAAGCGAATGGTTTTAGACATTTAATCATTTCATTTTTTCATTGCGTTAGTTAACATAGTTGTTTGATAAGTGTCTGTCAAGATTTTATTATACTGATCATTTGAATTGATTTCATTTTTGCTGTGGATTTTTGTTAATATAAATGTGTTCTTAAACAATGAACTGTGGTTTTGAATGTAGGTTTCCTTAGTGTATGTCTGTGCTTTACAGATGAGGTATGTAGTTGCTGTATGTAAGTGAATTCTGCCATTTATACTATAGTGTATACTGTATATAAACTGTATTTCTACCTTAAGAAATTCTTTGTGCAAAGAATAGATGTGAATGCCGAATCTGCCTACCAATATACATTATTATGTAACTAATGTACAGTTATTTGCACAGTTTTGCATAGATACCTGTAAAAATGAACTGACAGTTGTACAAAATGTGCGGAACTCGTTCAAAAATGGCTACTGTACAGACCTGTACATTTGTACATTTGAAACGTCTAACTGCTGTTTTACTGTATTGTCAACGTTCTGGCTTGTATCTATGGCCTTTCCACAGTACTTAACCAGTGAAGCGGTGATGAGTGATTGGACATTGAAGGAAGTGATGTGATTTGTTAATGTTCTTAGCGCTACAGTTGTCGTTGTGGTTATGAGTAGACAGTGCTTTGTTGGTGGCTGTGCTTGCTGGCTGCGTAGTGGTATTGAAAAGACGCTGGCATTTGGCATTACTAGTTAGTGTCATTTGTCGTAATGGGTGTGCTGTTGTTGTGTAGTATGGTAGTGTTTGGTGCTGATGTTGTCATCGTTGTCCTCTGCATGCTCAGCACCCAGTGTATTTCTGTGACGTATTTCTATATATCGCAGTTGTTAGTGGTCAGATTATTCTCTGATGTAGTGTTTTCTTCACATGTTGCTGTTGTATTTCGTAGTTTTAGCGGTGTGCATGTGTGTCCGTGTATGCTTGTGGTGTTTTGTGTAAGTAGCCACTTAGTATACTTGCTGTTCGCTTGCATTTCATATCCATACAGATTTTCGCCGTAGTCAAGATATGGTGTCTTCACAGATGACGGAATTGTTTGATGATATTACCTTTGTTTCGAATATGGAAGCTGGTATCTTTGTCTTCTCAGAAGTTCAAGATCTTTAACAAACTTTAATCTTTCCATGGCACGATATGTTGTGCTGAAAGTGCCGTTAAACACCAACCAACGAATCAACCTTCCCAGAAGTTTGAGGCAGTGGTTACATCAAATTGAAAGTAATGGATATCAGTGATGTGGTCACGGCTGAAATCTTAAGGCCAAAGCCATAGGTACCAAGGCCTAGGCCTTTAAGCATAGAGGAGGGGACCGGTTGGGCCTCAGCCCGCCCACGCACCTCGTCGCTGTACCAAATGTAACAGCTCACCCATCAACGGCCAGTGTACCAACTTCATATTATCTCATGTGGCACTATAATTGCCTCTGGACTCTAAAGGGTTAACTGTGTCTTCAACATTACTCCAGAACCATAAATGACTTGATCATTTTCCGCATTTGTCTCTTGCTCGATATCATACAGTTACAGTGTGTCCACATACATCACATGTATCCAAATATCTCATCTTTGCTAACCTAACACTTTGGTTTTCATGCTGCATGCTAGCAATATTTGCCAGATTTATATTATGAACGTAATGTAAATATTTTGCACTATAACTGATGTCATTATAATCACAATTTGATGTATTGTGTTGTATTAGCTCTTGCATACTTTAGCGAGCTTTTCTCTTTTAAATGGACAAAATGAACGTGCTTCATTTTCTGCATATCCTGCGTGTCATTTTAACATTTTAGTGTTTTCGTCTGTGTAACTTCCTGCTTTGCTTTGCATGTAACATATGTGTCATACACCTTGCAGTGATATTAGCAATTAACCGGAGACATTAGTGGCATCAACTGAACATATTTTATGGTTTGAATGTTTTATTTTGATGCCAATAAGTGTAGCACCAAATCATTTTCTATAGTCTGTAGCAAAAAAATAAAGCTGGTTTTGCCAATATTTGTGCTTATTTGTGGGAGGTTAGGTTGTTTTTTTTCACTCTGTCATTGGCATGCTAATTGGCAGCTTATCATGTGGGAGTTGACTGGTGTACATGTGGTTGTCGGTTATTCTAGTAACTTTTGTGCTTCTGTGTATTCATTGTGTGCTGTATAGTTTACAGTTGTTTAGAATTGTATTGTAAATTTTAACATGCTCTTTTTTAACACATAAAATTCAGGTATTTTGGAAGTCCTGGTATGGCTTCACTGTACAAACTGTAAACAGACAATTGTAAATTATTGTGTCAATAGCGTGTCAGTATTTTGAGCATCAGTGCCGTCAAGTTGCCACTACTGTTGTCTTGACATGTTACAGTTTATTAGTTGGTACTGTTAGTAAACCGTTTTGAGTTCAGTGTCACAACTGAAGGAGTTTATATACTTTCTGGTTGTTTGTGTTGCTCTGCGGCATTGTTTAATGGATTTTTGTACTACCGTTTTTGTTGTAATTGGATTGAATTAGAACAATGTAGAAACTAGTTTTATCTGCTTGGAATCGGTTTTGTGCAGTTGTGACATTTGAGTTGAATGCCTTGCTGTATTATTTGCATACAAAATGCATGCAGTAGTGCAAGTCGATAAAATTGGACTGTTTCAAGCGTCACGCAAACCCGCTGTCGTTACCTGCAATAGTTTTTGTCATTGTAACAATACATGCTTTTCTTGTGAATCTGGGAAAGTCTCTGTTTGAGATAGGCAGCTTGTACAGTATTGATGGTTGTCTTGCATGATCTAAATAGTTATGTCACTTGCTGTAGTGTAGCAGTGCACTGTAATCATGTTTGTGGCTTAGTTAGCACTAACTGAACCGTGTGTACATTTATGGTTTAGCACAAAGTATTTTACTATAGTATTTTGCATAATTTGTATAGTTGCATAAGTGAGTGGTATATAATAAACAGATACTGTAGCTATACAAGGACTTGGCTAGACGCATTTTCCCATTTTCCATTCTTGGCTCTCACATTTTAATCAATGCCACTAAACATTATATCTTTAACTTCTTAAATAAAATAACAATCTTTAACAAACTAATTTCTGCAGGGCACGATATAGCCTTTTTGTGCCGAAAGTGCCGTTAAACTTTAACTAACCTTTCCTGTTTTTCGAATCCTTATTATGTGACCTTTTTTCTTGCTCAGCTATGCTAGAACGCAACTTGGCATCACCTAACGTGTCCGTTTTCCCATATCACATGCTGGTAATGCATCAAAACTAATGATCATAGGATTGTTAGTAAGTACGGAAGTAAGATATTTATATCCGGCGCCTAAAAACAAGTCACTAGGCGCTGCAGCCTAGTCCTTGACAAACAAAAACGTTTTCAACTGTCTTCTGAATTGGCAGAAACTGTCAGATGAAGCTGGCAGCTTGTTCCAAAGCCGCTGTCCGGCGACATCAAATGACCTGTCGCCCACACGAGTACTGGACCACGTTATGACGCATGTGATGGCGCCAGATGAGCGGCGACGGCATTTTGTGCGCATTTCACCATCGGGTAGCCCAGGGGCTCTAGTTTTTTGAGACTAACTTTCATGCCTTAGGTCACAGGAACTCCTATCATTAATCGTAACACTGGAGAGCCCCGTCTGGAAAAACACCACGTAAGCAAGCGTCCGTGCTTACAGCATACACGCAGATAACAACAGTGTGCTACTTTTAGCGATGATGAATGAGTGTGCGCTGCTATTGGTTGGAGACCATCATCATCGTCAAATCGCGTAGACTGCTGAGATCTGCTGCAAACGACAACCTGGAATGATCACGACCGCGAGTCCTTTTGGCTCGGATGCTAAATTATTATTATTAAAGTCGTACACGAAAGTACACATGTAAAAAACATAAAAATCACAAAATACAGAAGAGGAAAATGTATAAAAAATAAAAACTAACGCCATAATATGTGTATAAATTGTGTACCGTCGCCGAGTTGTTGTATCCATGGATTCCGTGGTCGACTGGGACCTCGCCAGTTGTGCCAGATCATGTCGCGACTGCCAATTTTAATGCGCAGTGTGCTGGTGTGAGATGGTCTAGTCGGACTACGTGACCGAATTAAGTCGCGCGTTCTGAGCAGTACTCCGCGATTCGACGTGTAGTGACGAGTCTTTCAGACGTTCATTGAAATTTAAACATTCTTGTTCGCTAAGTACTAGTGAGTGTATCCAGCGCATTAGAGGTTTTTCTACGACGATGCGCTATATAAATCGACATTATCTATCTATCTACTCGGTAGGTTTGTGGTAGCTAGTCCTGATGCAGTCGTGCTAGTGTATACCAAGAATATCACGCTGACGACTTACGTGAAGAGACCAGCTGCCACTTAAGTGGTGTTTTGTCAGTATTGTCGTTGCGAAACTAGGCCTACTATACGCTTCATCTGCCTGATGGCCGCTTTGTGTCGGCAACATATCGTCAACGAGTGGAAGCGTTCTTCCGGCGTGGACTGCATGTATCCGTCAAGGAAGACCGCTGACGAAATAACTGACAGTGCAGATGAGAAATTTTTTGATTGTGTTTTGCGTAACGTGGATCATGTTCTTCACGAACTGTTATCAAAGCGCGTTGACATCGCCTATAACCTGGGAACACGTTGTCATGACAGAACGATCCCGGAGAAAAAGGGATATTTAGTTGAAAAGAATTTCATTACTGCGCTACTTTACGAAAAGCGAGGAGAGGCTTAGGCGGGCTGCGGTCCCGCCCAGTCCCCTGTCGCTGTACCAAAATGTAACAACCCACCTATCAACGGCCAGTGTGCCAATCACTGTATTGTGGTCCGTTCATGGAATTATCATTAGACGATATCTGCATGGGTCCGTTGCTCTGCGGCTTTAATGACATTAATGTGGCGATTAAAGCAGTGACGTGATTTGTCAGAATCAGAACAAGACGCTGAGCTGGGATAACGGTCTTAACCCCCGGCTGCCCAGAGCTTTCGGGGGCATTTTATTGCCCAGTCAGGAAACACGTAAAAACGTATGGTATATTACCAGTATATTTCCGAAGCCGACCCCCCAGACCAATATTTTCGGTCTCCAGTGAGGGAGTCGTCCAGTACCGCGGTGCCAGAGTACTGGAACAAGGGGGGCCATATGGGCAGTTCGGGGGGGGCACATGGCGAGCGCGAGCCTATA
>Ga0209149_1000473_pt1 | contig 16927 bp, 14 predicted proteins | sample WorMetTyACAVOLI2_FD_187423 | JGI IMG/M metagenome (GOLD analysis project Ga0209149, IMG submission 187423) | Marine gutless worms symbiont microbial communities from Max Planck institute for Marine Microbiology, Germany - Olavius algarvensis... ... | reverse complement strand
AAATGTGACAATTAACAATTTTAGGCACTCTTTAAAAACCTTCCTTTTCTCACAGATGATACATGCAGCCCATTAGAGACTCTTAGTAATAATGGGCTATACAAGTTTACTTTTTACTTACTTACTTACTTACTTACTTAATGAAAAATGTGTGAAAATGTAATGGCTCAGGCAAAAAACACTGAAGTTTTATTCATATGCTAACATTTGTTACATTTCCCTGTAAAGGACTGTGGGTGTGCACAGAAGCGGCTTAAAGCAATAGCAATTGAAAACTGTCACACTGACCTCTACTCCTGAACTATAACCGAACTGTGAGGGGGGAATTTTTCGCTGAAATATTGTCTACAGTCGATTTTTGCTATGTTAGTGAATTTCACTGAGGATATAATATTCTTTTAATACTAGCAGTGTTTTTTCTTTCTTTTTTTATTTTCTTTTTTGTACCTCGTGTATGATTTCTGTATATAATAATAACAATAGTCGATGTGGTCGATACAGTATTTTCAGACATCGATTGTTGGATGAATATAATAGTGATGAACATGAACTTACTAGTCACTATACAGATGCTGCTGAATTTACTTAAACGCTAAAACAACAACACAGCTGTCAACATTTCCCTGCTGCGTTGAAGATATAAATGTTATGGATAACTGCCAATAAACAGCAGATATTGTCTTAAAATTGTCTTGCTGGCAATACATGAGAATAAGACTTGTAACAGTTACCATCAAGAAAAAAATACTGTTTTGACACTGTCTTGAGACTAATACACTGCTAACAGCCTGACTGACCTTTATATAATAGACATCAAATGATTCACATATTTTTTGAAAATTGCTGTTGCAACTTCTGTTCTGTGTGTTTTCTGTGCATATTGTATGCAGACCTACCTTCTGATAACAGGGGGTCGTTTTCCTCAGATTTTGGACGTTTTTCAGGGTTTTAAAATTTGAGTTCCCAGTGGCTGTCTAGGCGACACCTCGATTTTTAAAATAATGATTTTATTGATTGATGACGTTACTTTGTCATCAGAGCTCGAATCTACATGGTAAGTCTACTCGATTTTTACTACACGACGCGTATGCATAGCGCGGACAATGCCGTGACAAGATGTCTGTCTGTGTCGTAAATTTCTACATGCTTTAGCTAGTTTTATTGAGTAGTTATTACTGTCTTTTTACCATAATTATTCTTTTTTATTTTTTCCACACTGATGAAAATAAAGTCTTGTTTAACAACTAATATTATTGTAGTTGTTGTGTTACTAGAGAGCGAAGCCTCCAAGCTGGCGAGGCACTTGGGATGCCACATACTTCCGACCTGCATGCCCACAGGATTTGAATAGGATTCAAGAAGATATTCCAGAGTTTCAGAAAGTCAACATAAGTGAAGACTGTCTGTACATGAACGTCTTTGTACCAAATGTAAGTGTAAAGTGGATTAAATGATTGATTGTCATGTCTATGGTGTTGATAATGAAGTGTGCTGATAATTGATTGTCATGTCTATGGTGTTGATCATGAAGTGTGCTGATAACAAGAAGAAAATGTATGGCCTGGTTGCAAACAGTATGTAGCCTTCTATTATTAGCTACTTTCACTTCTACACACATAGCTTGAAAATGTATTGCCTGTAATCTAGGTATAAGATTATTTGGTATTGGAGGTAAAACACTGAATGACTGACATGTGAGTAACTGTGCATGGTTACACATTTATAGTTATTACGAAAATGTCGTCGATATATCGCCAATATTGATGTATCGTATCGGCACTTTAGATACCGGTTTGTTCGATATATCAATGTATCGATATCGTATCGATCATCGATGACAAGTAAAATATCAGTAATTTTTTGATATTTTATCATACTTTTTCTGACTGTTTAATGTTAATTTAAAGACAGACAATTATATGAGTAAAATTGAGTATCTTATTTGGCAATATGATACGTCGTTACATCTCTACTAGTCCGAAGCGGAAGTTAAGGAATAACATTGATGTCATTGACTACTTTGCTGGTGATAATAAAGTATATGAGTAGGCCAAAGAATGATGCAGTAAAGGATATCGATATCGCCAATATTTTGTGTCAGAAATATCGATATCGTATCAATATTGGCAATGGCAATATCGACCCACCTCTAATAGTTATATTTGAAAAAGCTGGATTTAAATTATGTGTGAATGATTACACAGAGAACTCAGCCAAAGTTGAAAGAAGATACGGCAGTGTACCCAGTGATTGTCTATATTCACTCTGGCGACTTTTCATCTGGAACGTCTCAAGCACAACCTGGTCACGTGTTGACACTTCAGAATGTCGTGGTTGTCACTTTCAATTACCGCCTCGGTGCTCTTGGCAAGTTGCTTTCTGCATACTGGATGATTAATTTCTGTTTGCTGACTGTTGACTTCCATGCAGTTTCGCTAGAATGCTATAATGGCATCCCACAAAATGTCACATTCTGATAACTTGCACAACAGTTAAGAAGAAATGGCCGCAAGATCAACGTATTGTACACAACGTACACACAACATACTCGCTGGAGTTATCACAATCTGGACCTGGTCTGGGGTGAATATGCTGGTCTCATACAGTAAGCTTGGCCAGTAGTGAAGCTCAAAAGATCCCAACAAAGTGATATAATCTTGACAGCTGTTAGGGCTGTATGTCTTGTTTGCAACTGGGTTAAGATTATGTCTTACTCCATTTTTTGTCCTCATCCCAAATCCTGGGATTGAGAAAAAGATCCCAGTACTGGAATCCCTAAACACAACTGTGTTGACAACAGTCAAGTTCAAGTTTATTTTCAAGTGTATTGTTTGATGCTTCGTACTGCAGCAGATTAAACTGATTAAGGCAAAATTTGCTATCTGATCTACAACAGTAGCTATGATGACAGTAAAATGTAGAACATATTTTTGCGGTGATTTGTCATCGTAAAAATGTTTAAATTTGCATTGCTATATAAATTTGCTATTCATATTATTGTTCCGTTGATTGTTTAGGGTATCTGACAACTGAGGACGAAAATGCACCTGGTAACTGGGGTTTCTCTGACCAAGTGCAAGCGTTGGATTTTGTGAAGAAGAACATAGGAGCATTTAGAGGAGATCCAACGAGGATTACGCTGATGGGTGACACCGCAGGAGCCGTTAGTGTTGGGCTTCACCTTGTATCACCGGCCAGTCGCAGAAAAGGTCTATGTTTAACCACTTATATACCACGTCAGAAAAAATAATTGCAAACTTCTGTGAAACACTGTTATTGAAAACTCTACTGAAATGATAAAAAGTATGTATTAATAATAATAATGTTTTATTGGAATTGCTTTTTTGGCATTTTATGGTTTATCACATTTGTTATTTATGTTTGCCACGCGATGCTATGCAACGGCTCTGCCGTCATGCGGTGTCCGTCTGTCATGTTTGTGAATTCTGTCAAAACGAATAAAGATATCTTCAAAACTATTTCACCGCATGGTAGCCAAACCATTCTAGTTTTCCGTACCAAACGTCATGGCAATATTCTGATGTGGACCTCCTGTCGAATGCAGCTGGGGTAGGCATAAATTGCGATTACTAACAAATAGCTGCCTTCGATCGATGACTAGTGCAGTGTGATCATCAACAAGTGCGACCGTCCACCCTGCAGTTTATCGCATGCATGGCGACGCATCAGTGAATCTATGTTTATCACAGCCTGCAGCGTGCACAACGAAGAGAACAGAACAGAACAGAATTTGATTGTATGCAGTGTTTATCTGAAGCGGAACTTGCACTCGACGTACTGTTTAAGCTACTGACAGAGACGAAGCATCGTGCAGCTTCTCTGTGACAGCAGAGCTACTTGTTATAGTGAGAGGCACATGGTGCGATGGTCTATGTCGTGACGTCGTTGGTTGGTCACGCTTGTGAATTGTTGCTAAAAGTGTATTGTAGTTACTGTAGAACATTAATAGGAACCCAACCCCACGAATTCCATGTACAATTTTTAACCACCTAGCGTAAGCTCTAACCTAGGATCTGGGCCGCCTCCACTTTTGGAATTCTGACGCATTTCCCACATTACTTTGGCGACTTTTGCATCACAGCAAACGTGTCATCAACACTGCGACGGTCAGAAGTTGATAACAATTATCTCAGACAATTGTCTGATAACAATTATCTCTAGAGTACAACACTCGAGTGAGGTGCATCTTACCATATTACTGCAGACTAAAGACAATATTTCGTAAACTGCTCAGTACAAGTGTGTTCGCAGGTACGACATTACAGGTGGGGGGTATCCAGTATTTTCTCATCGGTTCTGCGCAAATCTCGTGAGTGGCCCCGGAGCACAGTGGTTGGTTCAAACCCCTCCCAAACCTCCCGTGGCCTCGCCACTGGTTCTAACTTAGTTACTTATTTGCTTATTACGTTGACTACTTATTAGTAGGGAATGGCTCCATGCTACACTGAGACAAATATGGCACTTATCTGCAATTGATGGTTTCTGTTTTTACCCACCATAGGTAGCATGAGACTGGTATATTGGCTGCTGTTTCTTTTTTTGTCGTGTTACGTTTTGTCAGCAGCAGAGCAACTGATTGACATGAAATTGCAACATCATTCTGCAGTATCTAGGTCATCATAAATGCCAAGGAAATGAGCAAGAAACTTAGCTATTGCAAACAGAACGTGCTCAGCATCATATGAAGATACCCCCTAGGGTCTGACACGTGTTTATGGCCAGTATTGTATTTTGCTAATGCACTTGTTTTAAATTATTCACATATCTTGTATACGGTGATAAAATATGTATCAAATTTATTTGCATTCTGTAACTGTTGACAGGCTATTACCATCAGGTTATAATGATGAGTGGGACTGATTTAAGTTTGTATGGGGTGGTAAGACCATTCTACCGGCCTCGGATGTATGCTGAGAAACTAGCCATATCTCTGGGTTGCCCAACGGACGACACTTACACGATGATTGAATGTCTTCGGTCGCCGAATCGCACGTGGGAAGAATTTGTAGACGCTCAGAGACGGATCATTCCGAATGTGAGTCAGTTTGAATCTTATCAGCTGTAGCCTTACGCGAGCAGATTATTGCATTATGTTCAGATAAGTTTGTTTTGTTGCATAGTTTGTACAAAAATGACCAACTTGAATATGAATTTCAGACACTGTAGCTATAGCTTAGGAAATGCTGATTTTGTATATGTAAAAATAGTTTGTCAAACATAATGGAAATTGAACTGAAGTTGAATATAATCAAGTTGGGAGTTATTGCCGTATGTAGAGTACTGGAGGAGCTTTATGTAGTGGTTAATGGTAAAGAACTGAAAGAAGTAGAACCATTCTGCTATCTGGCTGTAATGCAATACAAGATAGTTTAATGTACTGTGCTAGCATAAACGTAATAATGGGGTTGTATCAGTAAAAGTGTCATTGCAATAATGGGATTTACTCTTGAACGAGGAAATTTTATTAAATGCGATTGAAAATTGCGGAACAAAACGCTTGTTTACGATGTTGCATGATAAAATATGGAGTTTTGTAGGCTACAAACACTTATTATCAGGAAAATAGAAACAGTCTTATCATCGATTGAAGTTCCGCAGCTGCTGTCTGCTGCACGCTGTAAAGATCAATAAAGTTTAAGATGTTACACTATGTTTCGAAAACCGGACAGCTGTTACATGTGCAAATAACTCCAACAAGCCTGACCCTTTATAAATAGTTTTTGGTACAAAGAATAACCAATTTATTTTTCGCTTAATTACACATACTTTTTCGCAAAACGTGATAAAAACAGCAAATCAGTTAGGTTATAAGAATAGCAGTCATAGCATGCATAGAATGCTCGCCATTCACAACCAAAGATCTCCATCGTATCCCTCAGACACTGTACAGACTGTTGTGACAGCAACTACTCGCTGCGGTCTTCGATCATCTGCCACTACGGACTATGTCGTGCCGCGTACAATTTCCAAGTTCGGTGAGCGGGCCTTCGAGTATGCAGGTCCTGCTGCTTGGAACCGCCTTCCAGAGCACATTTGTCGCCAGTTTACACCTACAGCCCTCAAGAAGACATTTGAAAACGTTTTTTTGCTGAAGTTTTTAACACTACCTAGAACTTTGAACATTGTAATGTCTGCCGGTCATCTTTGTAAGTGGACACAAAACCGATGACGACGACGATGGTGATGATGATGTGCTAACAGAACGTTATTGAAGAGTGCATAACATCATGCTTTGTGTAAACATTTTGATTATCTTAAAAGTTCAGTTTTCTGTAATTTATGATGTTTTATTAACTGTTAATGTTATTAACTGAAGTGAAAAGACCAAACTCTGTGTAGCTGGTGCTAAGTTGCATTATTTCTTCAAAGCTGGGAAAACCATCCCACCAGTTACTGTGTACTAGCCTCTTTTCTGGCTGCCACGGGAAAACCTTAGCTGGTTCTTAGTTTTAAACATTTCACAACAGAGCAACCACTAATAAATGCAGATTTTGATGTCTATTCTGTGTACCGTAAATTGTCGACATTGGACCAGCAGAGTTATTTGGAGTGTTATAGGGGTCTGTGGTTTTTTGGACACAGTGTATTAGTAAAGTCGATGAGTTAGCGGTTGTGTTTTTGACCAGGATGGTACTCTGACAAATCTCAGTGTGGTGTGGGCTCCGACACAAGATGGCGGATTCTTTGCTCTCAAGACCGAGCTGTATCTTCCTGAAATGCCAAGTGACATGCGACAGCAGGGAAATTTTGAGCACGTGCCGGCAATTGTTGGCATTAATGCACAGGATGGTGCAGAAGTTGCTAGTATGTACTCACACACGTTGCTGCTAGTTTGTGTAATTAAGTACTCGTAGTCCGCTTGCATTTTTACATTACAGAGACTACATATACCACCTTTCTACCATGCGATGTTGTGCAGTGTGTATTCACCATAATAATAATAATAATAATAACGACAACTTATAAGGCGCCGTAACATGTCCATAAAGTCCCTACAAGGGCACCGTTCTGTCATATTTGCTACATGAAAATAGCTAAATGTGTCATCAAACTTTTCACTCCTCTGGTAGCTGCACCATTCTCGTTTGTGAGGCACAACATTACGGCAAAATTCCAACCTGGTTACCGTAGTTGAGGGCATCAAATACAGGTGTATTGGGAAAAATTTGTGATTTTCGACCAGTCTCTATGTCGTCAACTTCTATTTCTGCTACTGTGTTCAAACTTAAGATTGCTGAAGCTCGGTTACTTCTGAGGTTATTCAGCTACTGGAAATCTTTCTAAATCCACTATTTCGGAAAATGCAGCTTACAGTATATTTGCATTTACATGTACAGGCTACTCACCACCAGTCAGCCTGCTGTTACGCCGTTACACCCCTGTCTACTCTCTACGTTCGACTTATCATCTAGTCCTCCATGTTCCACAATTCTCCACCAAATTTGCTAAAAGATCGTTTGGTGACTTGGCTGCTGCAGTTTAGAATGAACTACTTGTTAACATTAGACTCTCACCCACCACTGACATCTTGAAACGCCATCTGTAAGCTTATCTGTTCAAGTAACCCGTCAACACTCTTACCAATGCTGCCTACCTAGTGACTGCCGGCACCTCCAAGTCGCTATCATTACTGAATGTGACAATGTGTGCATGTCATAAATGTTTGTATAATAATAATGCGTATCATGATATACACTGTGAGCTGTCAATGTGACCATAGTAGCAAGTTTGTATATGATTGGCACTATTGTTGATCTTCAGGGTCCCTCAGCCATTGCAACCTTTTTGGACTTCAATAGCATATATTAGCTAGATTCCACTTATCAGTGAATACGAAATCATACATCGGCAGTCACTGTCACTGTCGTGACCAAACTGAACAACTCTTTACACTCGCTGGCAGTCATGTATGACAAACAGCTGATAATGTATCAGAAAGAAAAGGTGCAAATACAACAAATGTAGAACAGTGACCCAAAGCAAAACGATGCATTGTCAGTTGATGACCAACTTATTGACTGTTTGACACTACAGATCGTACAATCGAAGGACTTCGTGGTGGAATATCGACGGAAGTGTTCGAGCAGTTTCTCATGAAGTTGATGAGTGACTGGCGGATCATTGACGTATATCAAGAGCGTGCTGCGGAAGCTATAGGGTTTCAGTACACCTACTGGCCAGACCCAGACAACCGTACAGCCCGTGGACAAGAATTCATCAACGTGTGTATAACTCTAATAACATTAGTTGGGATAAAAACTGATATTACAAAGAATGTTTAAAACAACACTCACTGTTGTACAAAAAATGCTTGCACGTGCAAACTGTAGTTAGGAAGTTATGGCTCATTTCGTATCTCTGCATTTTGTGAACTTGTGACCTTGAGCTTTGGACGTCAAAGTTCTGCTGCTTAGTTGTGATGTGGCCCACGTACCAATCAGCTGTCAGCTTTCTAAGACTGTTGTTCCCGAGTCTGGGGCAGGTAGGGAACAGGCAGACAGTTGGTCAGAGGCTCGTGTAATAATTACCATGCATATGTGTGGATGAGAATAAAACCAGTGTCAGTCTAGCTTACCTGCAACTGTTACACCACATTTTAAGTTTGCTTTAGGTAAAAGTTTTCAGAGTATAGTTTCAGTTGTGACTAGACCCTCAATCTGCAATCTGGAAAAATACGGATGGCTGGGGAAAAAATTCGGCTGATATTCAGATTAGTTGAATTATCGCATAAACTAAAAAATTCGGCTGATTTATAAACATTTTGCAGCTAAAATTCGGTTGATTAGAAACAATTTAGGATGAGCTGTTGAACCTAAACTGAAATGACTGCCAATGTGAGAGATGTACTTGTTGTCGTTGTATGTTTTTTGATGTTACAAAACCTGCATCCATCTGTAATTACAAGAAGTTTAGAATCACGAGAACGATTCACTTCAAATAACATGCAAGTTACTTATTGGAGTGTCGATTTCACTTTATTATTCAAATATCCATATTTTTTTGGCAGATAAAATTCGGCAATTTGGCGGATTTTCGGCGAACAAAAATTTGGCAGCGAATTCGGCTATTGGCAGCTGTTTGGGGTCTAGTTGTAACATGGTCGTGGTTTACCTCACGCATTCACTGTGCAGAATGTCGTGTTGTTTGGTTCACGTGACAGATGCTAACAGATCTATGGTACGGCATCGGAATGGATCGTGTGGTCAAGTTGCAGTGTGAATATGCTCCAACATACACATATGTCTTCCGTTGGAAATCTTACACAGACTGGCTGCCGTGGTATTTAGGTGAGACACTTAAATGCATGTTTTTATTGAGAATTTCTGGTGAAACTAACAATTATGACTCGTTATGTTTGACTTAAAACTGTTGTTTTTGCTTTCTGTCCAATTTGTTGATTCATCTTTGACAACATTTCTTTGCTATGTTTAATTTTTAGTCCTTTTTCATTAATTTTTTGTTTTGGCTAAATGGGGTAGATTATACTGTCCATCTGTCCAGGTTCTGATCATATGTTGTGCACTGTCATGTTCATATCACATCTCTGACTGCTTTGACTGTGTGAGCACTGGGGCTGTAGCAGATCCCTGTCACTAGGCAGGATTATACATCCGTTTTATATCTCTTTCTTATTTCTCCATAAAACATTAATGGCACGCAATGGCCTGTTATGTGCTGATGTGCCGTTAAGAAACTACTCAATCAATCAGGTTACTTGTACTTATAACCCAGTGGGCCCGTGTGGTTCCTGGGCACTGTTGGTATAGTAAGGCCCAATCCATTTCCTGGCCGGATGGCATAAAAGACGTCCTGAACCAGGGTTAGTTTGGTTTCGTTAGGTTTAGTTGTTTAGGTTTTTTGTGTTGTGTATTATTTCAGTTAGCCTAGTTTGTCTGGACTACTTTGCCAAGTAATTGGCTAGCCAGGCCATATCCAAAATGATGCATATATTGTCGAGGAGTACATCTCCACAAAGACACGGTTGCATGAGGGTCCGTTAACCTTTAATCAAAGCAGTTCATATGAACTGTTTTGATGTTTTCATTATAGTTTTAGTTACTGTTATTTTTTAGTTGTTCATCTTCATCGTGATCATCTTGTCACAATTTTTGAGCTCTCTCACATTTTAACTAATACCCTAAACAACGTATTTTTACTTCTTATCTGAAATTAATACCTTTAACAAACTTTTACTTTTTGCATGGCACGATATAGCTTTTTTGTGCTGAAAGTGCCGTTAAACACCAACCAACCAACCTATAAACCCAGCGGTAGGCTGCCATTACCGGTGCTTTCCTCAAGGCCCGTGGTTACCTTCCTAGCCACAGAGTGTCACCTGCCTTTGCATAGCACTAAATTATACAGCTTGGTGAAACTCCCGTTCCAAGAACTGTTTTATGCACCAAAAAATGGTGTTCACTGCCTACATCATTACCAGTGAACAGAGTTATTCCACTTCACACATACCTCCTACAGCATGTTTACATATGCATGTCGTTTGTTTCTTATTGTTTTTATTGTTTCTCTGTTATTACAGCTGCTGTATTTAACTGCTCTCCAGCCCCCGGGCCGCATAGCCCCCTTACCTCCACTTGACCACATCTGAGATGTGATGTTGGTCTGGAGAAAGGGAATATTAAATAAAACTGTCTCTGTGTTACAGTATTGTTTACTGTATACTATTATAATAGTGCACAAAGATACGAGCAGTTCTTACAGGTTGGTTAACTTTTTTGGCTTTGATCTCGTCTTCCAAGCACCTCTGTGTCTTCAATCTTAATGGTGCTATGTATGTATATTAAATTTTTTTTACTTACATCCTTCTCTTTACCTTTTAATGACCTGAGCCTGGTGAGATTGGCCCTTGGTGTGGTTGACTAACCATCATCCTTCAGTGCTGTGACACTGTTGGTTGGGTCATCTGACCCGTAAGGTCGTCTTTGAAATGACCTATAATGTGTCGAGTGGGATGTTAAACTCTACTATACCCACCGCCAGGCCGCAAGGATGTCAATAACCTGATTGATGATTGATTGAAGAGGTATATATCATAATCTGTGTGTGAACTAGAGTCGTTACATGAAAGTGCTTTGACTGCAGGTGCATCATATTCTTCTATTGTTGGCTACGCTCTTGGATATCCATTTCTGAACGATACCATTCTGAATGAAACCATGATGCTGCCACGGCAGTGGTATGATTACGACGACATGAACATCAGCGATTTTATGATGTACATGTTTACATCTTTTGCTAAATACGGGTATGTATCATTGTCAGTGTCATTTGTCGAAGTCCAATTGATTTTGCCTTTATCAGCTGAATTTTAATCTAAGATGTGATATGACAATGATAACAGTTTGACACACTGTGCTTTTTGCGTGCACATACCGTCGGCACAACTAGGCCAGGATACCTCTGACGACTAGATGTAATGGACAAACGCTGTGGTCACATCACTGTGGTCGTATAGTTTTGTAACATTCATACATGTAGCTTGCTTGCATTGGTACAGAGAGAAACATAGAGAAAATCGTCAAACATGACAGTTGGCCAATCCAGCGTGATATCCTTAACCCACCATTGCTACGACTGACATCCAGGAAGCTACTGTGGCTGGACTTGCAACCAGTTGACGTCAAAAGTCGATGGAGGCATAACTGGAAGTCAGCTCAGGTGGTCAACTCTCACCTAGTGTGCAACCCCACAATCCGGCAACCGGGTTTTGATCTCCCTCGGCAACAGTGGTCTCTGCTAAATCGTTTTCGCACGGAACAGGGACACTGCGGTGCCTGCAGAAGGAAATGGCGACTTACAGACACTGATCTGTGTCCTTGTGGCGAGACCCAGATGATGTCCCACATTGTCGAATCCTGTCCCCTGACAAAACTGAATGGCGGCTTATCTCGGCTACACTCTGCGGATGAAGATGCTGTTTCGTGGCTGACCAGTTATGGTTAATGACATGCATACAAGAAGAAGACTAGGCCACAAATTTAATCTTAAAATGTGTATACTAGTAAACTACTGCAAACCAACAAAGTGCACAGACATACTACACAAAATCGAAGTCAAACTTTGGTCATTGGCAGTCTGTCAGCCCGTTATGCTCAGCACATGTCAGCCTACACAGAAATAAAAACCAAATCAAATAACTAAGGTGTTTGAATGAGATTGTAACTATCTGGCACTGGCATTCCGGCATTTCTCACAAAAAAGTCTCTGCATTTTCCTATAGTCCGTAAGGTTTCTGCAACATTAGCAGCACACATACTACAAAAGGGTAACATGGACCTTGCTCAAGTGATAAATGTAACCTTTGATACACACAGCTCAACAAAACAACAGATTGGGCAAATCAATGCGACTTATAAGCTTTATGATTCCGGATTCAATATCCAACAGAAGATAACAGCCACTGCCGAGCTGCATATTCATCTAACTAACTCACAACTCAAACAACACAACTGAAATGCTTCAACCTCAAGGTGGGACTGGAATAATCTGTCGCTGAAGAAGCTTTAACACTGGACAAACGTTCACGAATTCTCTCCGTCATATCCGAGGGTAGTCGCCAAATGAAAATACATCTACACTCACAATGTAACATGGTTCCAATTACATTACAATGGCATGAAGTGGTACGGAAATTGATTCTTTCATACCACAAATCAACAAGCACTGCTTTATCAACATTGGCGTTACCCACTGCAACAGTTTCTGTATTTTTCGGCACAATTCGTGTGCACTTTACTGATGTTCACCAGATTTTGTGTCTATCGTTTTCTGGTACCAACCCACCCAAGTTTGTCCTGCAGACAATGGTGGTTGTTTGCATGACTACAGAACCATTTCCAATTTATTCTGAAATTCTGATGACAACTACCGTAACCATGTTCATTGCTTACAGTCAAAAATACTGTAACAAACACACGTGACCAAAAGCAACATAAGCATCTCGTAAAAGCTTCATTCAAACTTATCAAAGAATGCCTCCATGCCCTTATGTGTCAATATTCTGTTCATCGGACATTATGGCTTGTAAGACAAAAACACGTGGATGACTTAATGTTCATGTACACACATGGCAAAATCAATATGTAACTGCTAACTGCTGTAGTAAGTTAATACAGTGTGTCCCACAAAAACACCTTGCCAGCTGTTGCTGGAGTAGAGGTAATAAAACAATTTCCTCTTACAGACAAGAGCAATTATTTCTACTTGGGAGGAAGGCAGTGGGCACAGTGAAATGCTATCTTGATACAACTCACCCATCAGCAGCAACAGACACAAAGTGCTTCATGTCATTTAGAAACTTGATGCCGGTCGAATTCTCTGAATGGCCATAGATACTGGCGATACACTCTCCGCTGAAGAAGTCGTACATACTCAGGCTCTTATCTGATGAACTCGTCGCAACATAGTTGCTCGAAGGATCAAGTTCTAGGCGTAGCAATGTGCCTTCGTTACTAGTCGAACCGTTGTAACACTTTTTCTGCTTACCATTGCGCATATTGTAAATCCTACAAAAAGCAAAAATAGGTGAGTTTTGTCTATTTTGCACTAAAAATAATTTCAAAGCAGTAAAACATCTGCATAACTGAGCAAACAAATCATTAACAAAGTCCTACTAACCGGATGTTTCTATCCTGACATGCAGTTGCAACAAACTTGCCCGTCACGTCAATTTCCATGTCATGCAGTGTAGTTCGGCTCACCATGTGCCGGTTCAGCACGAATCGAAAGTCAGGCTCCTACATCACAAAGATAAATATGCCTTTATGGAAAGTCAAAAAATCCTAGATGTAAAAATAGTTTACATTTTTTTTATTTGTGTTGTTTTTTGTTTATCAATGTTTTTTTATTTTTACACGTTTATTATGGTTTTTACGTACCCCAGCATTTTTACATCTAAAACTATTCAGTTGTTCCAATACTACACTTCTAAAGACAGGCTGACAGATTAAACACAAATAGCAACATTATATTAAACTGTACTACTGTTACATTCATTCGGAAATTCAATTTGATTTCAATTCAATAATGCATAAAATTCCCTATTACAATTCAAATAAGATTTACCTTACTTAATCCACATAATTCAACATAACAGCTGTTGGCGGGTATCACAGTCATAAAATCATGCAACTGGTAATATCAGCACTCAGCAGCCTGGCCAGAAGTAACAAATGGCTTAAGTATCAAGAAATGTGGTTATAACACATATAAAGATAAATCTACTGAATAAAAAACGACAAATAAACATGTAGCATACAAGTTGGGCGTTACGAAACAACAGAGACTTGTCAGCTCCACAGCTGAGCATCATGAGCTGACTGTCAAGCTCAGTGAAGCGCACTGCTGTGATTGCTGACGAGTGATCGTCAAGGGTCTGAACAAGACCATAGTCGTGATCTATGTCAAAGATGTGCACGAGACGGTCACGGCTTGCTGATGCCAACAACTGTACTCCTGCTCAACACATAGCATTTGCACAACATTCAGCATAATTTTCTACACGTGCTAATTCTGCAGTATGATAACACAGGCAATTCTTATAATACGATGTTTCTACAGCAAATGCATGTACAAGCCACATGTGCTGACTTGTGTATCACACACCAGACAAAAAACCATATTGCAAATGCACACCTAAAAGTGAATTCTAGAAATTCAAGTATTAACGTCAATTATTATTAATGTCCAACGTCGGACAGTACTAATAACAAAGTCACCTACATATATGCTGTGTACCGGTACTCCCCGTTTGAAAGCTTGGACATGCCATAGACCCAGGTGAGAGTTCCTGCACCACCAGAACAATGTTGGCTGATTACCATATATTTAATGTATAGTAGAGTTCTAAAGGTGGCCTAAGTAAAAAAAAAACTTCACGGAACCACCATGGCGCAAAAATGTGGAATAGTCAATCTATATAGATAACGTTCGGGTAAAAGTGCTCAAACAGGTACGTTTTCAGTTTTCGTCCAAATACTGGTAATGATTGTGCAGATGTACAGTCGACGCCACATAAGCGCACGTCGGTTAAGAGCAAAGCCCGGTTAAGCGCATGTGACAAGCACAGTCCGGTTTCTGACGCAGCAAATTAATGGGAAGTTAGCTTCGGTTAATCGCACTACGGATAAGCACACGATCCGGTTATGCGCACGCGATTCTTGAGTCCCAGTTGTATTGGTCCAATACAGATTAACGCCGGTTATCTGCACGGTCAATCACACAGGCCACGCTGTGCTGGAGCCGTTCAGAATAGAGATGCAGACACAGGCCAGAGTGCAGCATTGCAGCCGCTGTGACAGTCGGCTGGTCTGCCCAGACGGCCAATCTGCACGCTGCTTCATAGTTGCCTGACTCCTGCCCCACCCCACCCTCTCAGCCCTTGTACATAGGAGTAGTAAGTAAAGTAAACGTGGATTTGTATAGCGCATAGTCGTGGAGCACCACCTCTAATGCGCTACCGTTTCCCGTAAGTCGGCGCTGATCTCCGCAAGCCAACCAGACAGCCAGGCATCAGCAAACACTGCGAAACCACGTGATACGGGTTGGTGCACCATGCGATATGCCTGTTTACTTCCCAGCTGTCGCTGGTACCAAATTATACTGCTTGGTGACAGAGGCGGTAGGGTGTGAACAACTTGCCTAAGATTGTTACGCAGCAGCGTCGCGGCCGGGCCTCGAACCCGCGACTACTAGATCGCAAGTCCGACGACCTACCACTAAGGAGGTCTGTAAGCTGACTCATAAACTGACTGACTCCGACGCCCAACATCTCTGAGTAACTGAGCTGTTAACTGTGTCCCCGACGCTGGGCCCAGAATATGAAAGCAGCGAGATGGCCACGTTCGCCGACGCAGTTGGAAGCCTACGCGTGCTGCGTGTGTATCTCAATACGTCCGGCTGCCAAAACTATGAACGCTTCTACGAACTGAGTGATCAAATGTATCAGCTTAACAAGAAAGAAAGCGTGCAAAAGACAATTAAAGATTTTTTTCATGATTTTATTGTGTTCACATTTTCTCTTTTGAACGACTGTATTACTTACTGTGTAGTGTATTAAAATGTGTCCGTACGTGTTTTTGTGTTCACATGTAGTTGTTAGTGACAATGCGCACGCTGACACGGCACTTCGGTTAATTGCACGCTTCGCTTAAGCACAATTTACACTCTGGTCCAGAGGCCATGCGCTTAAGCGGCGTCGACTGTAATGTCATTAGGCCAGTGTTCCAGAGCCTTGGACCAGCAGTTGGATACAATGCATGAGGTCTCAGTGAGAATCAAACCGACGTCACCTTGGTGACACTGTCTCAACCACTGAACCACAGCTGCTCCCCAGAGAACAATAACTGAAGACAGTTGTTTATATCCAAATGTGTTGTGTTTCTTTCTTCTTTCATAGTATACTCCCCTGCAGCGTTGCTATTGGCAGCCATAATCTACTTTCATTCAGCACTTGTTATCACCACAATCCACATCTTACCACTTGCAGGCGTTGTAAACTCAAGACATAATACTTCTGCATCATGAGCTTCTAAAAATGCAACTTGTCTCATTGAACGCAAGTCGTGAACTCTACAATCAACACAACAATTAAAATTAGCATATACTGCAAGTATCATCTTATTAAAATCATTGCAAAAACTTCAACTAAATATTCAAAAAGTTACGAATGATGTTTACGATACAAACAGCTAAACCTTAGTACCTCAAATGACCGAACCTAGAGTGATTATTACCGATGATTGTATAGGATTTCTTCCATTTAGATCAAGGCTCGGTCCTTGGACCTATCCTGTTTCTACTCTACACTGCAGACGTGCTGCAGCTAGTGAAAGACCACGGACTTCTGCCCCATGCCTTTGCAGACGACACTCAGATCCTCGGCGTATGT
>Ga0209149_1000472_pt1 | contig 16934 bp, 7 predicted proteins | sample WorMetTyACAVOLI2_FD_187423 | JGI IMG/M metagenome (GOLD analysis project Ga0209149, IMG submission 187423) | Marine gutless worms symbiont microbial communities from Max Planck institute for Marine Microbiology, Germany - Olavius algarvensis... ... | reverse complement strand
TGACAACCAACCAACGACCAACCAACCAACGACCAACGACGTCACGACACAGCCTATCTCAATAAGCGCCTCTTTTACTAACGTAAAGTGAGGCGCTTAAAAAACGATCAAAGTAAATAGCTTAACCCTTTATGGCTACATTAAAAGCGCAGAGCAACGGACCATTATACATCAATACGGTGATTGGTAAACTGGCCGTTGATGGGTGGGCTGTTACATTTGGTACAGCGAGGAGGGGCCTGGGCGGGCTGGGGCCCCACCCAGTCCCCTCCTCGTTATACCAAATTTAGCCCATCAACGGCCAGTGTACCAACTTCATATTTTTTGATGTGGCACTATAATTGCCTCTGGACTCTAAAGGGTTAAACTACATACACAATGGCGCAAAATCGTATAATGCATACAGGCCTATTGTAAATTTTACAAAACGTCAAAAGAGACAGAAACTGGATTAAAATTATTTCACACAATTTGATGAACGTTACTACGTTACGTTCGGCTTATGTCACGAGCCGTCCGTCTGTCGTCTGTACAGTACACTGTAGTCTGTCTGTCCGTCTGTCTGTAACGTTGTTGCATCCTTGAACTTTTCGACAATATTTTTGCACAGCGTAATAGCTCAGGGACTCGGATAGTTTGTGTTAAAATTTCAAAAATTTGAAGGGGTTCTAGAGGATCGTGCAAGTTAAATACAAGGGGTGCGAAAATTGGCGTTTTTCGACTAATATATCGCTTTATTTCGAAAACGGTACAAAATACGGTCATAGTTACAATTACAATGGAAGATGTACTCGTATGCGATCTATCGAATGGTACAATTTCCAATGACCTTCAATGACCCTTAACCTAGCTTTCAAGGTCACGATATTTTGAACGTGAAATAACTCGAGAATTGTTCACCATACAGCTATAGTGACAATGGCACTGCAGGCTAATAGAAAGTCGTATATGGTCTATTGAATGAATCTTCAATGACCTTGGATGACCCTTAACCCAGATTTCAAGAGCACGCCATTATTCTACGTTTAATATCTCTAATATCCTTAATACACAACTTTATTTCACCAAACATGTGGTAGCACAAAATACAACAGATTAAACAAAATAAATATCAAGGGGGGAGTTTTTCACCACGGGGGGGGGGAGAAAACGTGTGGTACACCCTTGGTGGCTGCCGCTGCACGCTATGTGGCGGATCGAGGCGAAAGACGAACAAACTAACAAACAGACAGACGGACAAACAAACATAATATTAATACTGTTCCTTGTGTTTACTAAATACTAAGAGGCTCAGTACGTTGACGGGGCATAACATTCTGATATCTAATCTAATCCACGAGACTGATTAGTTCTTGTTAAACATCTTTTTGGTAGGCCTGGTTTAAAATAATCTTTAACCAGACCTACCAAAAATAGACAACTAGCTAGTAAGCAATATGCATCACCTCCGAGGCAATGCAATACCGACAGGCACCATTGAGCTATTTTGACGAAAATTTGTTTCGTTAATGGATTCTTAAATCTCACCATTCTTATAAGTACAATTGTAACATTATGGGTAATTGTAACATGTGGGCTTCAGTAGCTAAAAATCGAGAAAATTTCGATTTTTTGGTAAAAATGTTCCCCTATTGGACAAATCCCCCCAGTGATTTCTACAATATTAAGCGCGGGGTAGGATGTCGCAGGTCCGTACCCTCACGCCAAATTTCACCGATGTCACTCTTAAAATGTGGGCTTACAATCCCCCCCAAATTGCTGAAATTGGTAATTTTTGGTATAAATTTGCCCGCAAAGGGTATACCCCTGAAGCGATTTTATAACATTAAGCGCGGGGAGAGGGTCACAGGTCCGTACCCTACGCCAAATTTCACCGTTGTCACTCTTAAAATGTGGGCTTACAGCCCCCAAAATCGCCAAAATTGGTAATTTTGGGTATAAATTTGCCCAAAAAAGGTATACCCCCTTAAGCGATTTTTAATTTCGCTTGTGGGAGGGAGTCCCTGTTTCGCACCCTCACGCCAAATTTCACCACTGTGAGTTTTAAAATGTGGGCCTACAGCCCTCCAAATCGCCAAAATTGTTTTTTTTGGTATACATTTGCCCAAAAGGGGTATACCCCCTTAAGCGATTTTTACAAAATGTGGCTTGGTAGAGGGAGTCCCAGAGCCGCATCGTCATACCAAATTTCACCGTTCTGGCTTTAAAAATGTGGGCCTACAGCCGCAAAAATCGCGAAAAATCGCAATTTTTGGTATAAATTTGCCCCTGTGGAAAAATTTTGGGGGTCCACAGAAAAGTATAGTGCCCAACTACAAACCTTCCTGCGTGCAATGACACCATAATTGTTTTGATAATAATACTGCTTCATAGCGTTTCCGTTATCACAAACTTTGTAATTCCAAAGCGTGACAAACAGACAAAAAAACATCACACTTTTTCGTCTACAGCCGGCGCGCGACCCACGATCCTCACCATACTTCGCATGGTGATAGAGAAGGTGCGTACCATTTTTGCACTCCCTAACTTTTTTGATCCGATCAGTAGTTTCGCCAGTAGGGGCTATTGAAAATTTGAGGGAAAATGCCTCCACCGCGGGAAAATGCTTATAACTTGGTTGTTTGTCCCCAGAAAGCGACCAAATTAAAAAAGTAAAAGCTACCTGTAGATGCGTATAAAATCTGAGAATTTTGTAAAAACTGTGCAAACGAGTGACCCCTGAGGGGCAAATTTATGGCCAAAATTCGAAATTTTAACAGTTTTGGGGGCTGTATTCCCACATTTCTGCCCCGATAAACGTGAAATTTTACACGGGGGAGCGGACCTTCGGTCCGCTCACCCGTGCCAAATTTTACGTTTATCGGGCAACGTGTCGCCCCTGCGGGGCGAAAATCCTGTTTTTCGACTACTGAGTAAAAACAATACCGGCATGGCTACGCTACGCGCAGGCCTGCCGGTAACAATATATCAGTGCTACTCTTATCAATAAATCTATTCACTGACTTAAAGTAAACGCGTCCAAGAAGACAGTACAAGTCCTGTTTTCTGATTACACTTCTTTCTTTCTCTTTCTTTCTTTCTTATTTGGAGTGGCACACGCTACCTTCTCATGCCAGCGCTGAGGCTTGCCTCACAGATTGGCCCAATGCGCAACCCCAGGGAAGGGACTAGTGTTGCGCGACACCATCAGGCTAACATGATGGTGTGTGTAGTGTGTAGTTGTTCCGCGACCTCTCCTTATAGAGAGGTGTGTAGGGCTAAGGGAGGGATCGGGAGTGGAGAGACCTAGTGCCATGATATTTACCCTGCTCGGCCTATAACCACTGTTTCTCTGGCGACTAATACCTACTGCATAATGGACGGCCATAGCTCATGCGCACCTCGCACCGTGGGCCCCAGGGCACAATTTAGCGGCGCGTGTGAACAGAGCCATTAATGACCGGCCAGGCATACAGCAGGAGGCCACCTGTTATCAGTGGTTCAAGCAGCGACTAATACCGAGCGTCTCTATACCCAGTATTAGCCAACGGTCACAGATTAAAGAGGACACCGTCGAACCCTCTGTGCCTGCCCGAGAATTTAATTTCAAACATACGCCGCTATAACCTGACACAATGATCGGGCCAGCCTGGCCTCGAACCCAGACTCGCCGATCACCGTAGCCAGGCATCTCGTACTGCGACGCTACCAACAGCGCCACCGAGGCAGGTTTCTGATTACACAGTTTTGTGTAATTTTGTTCTCTTTCTTACAGTTCCTTTCTAATTCGTTCTTTCTACAAATAACCTTAAATTCACTACTCATTTAATTCGCCGTTAATCGTCTTATCTTTAGAATTCTTTTTCGAATCATTTCATTGTTTTTACTGCGCGACACGTATGCATAGCGCGCACTATGCCGTGGCAAGATGTTTGTCTGTCGTCTGTCCATCTGTCCGTCTGTCCGTATGTTACACGCCGGTATTCTATTAAAACGGCTTAACGTATCGTCAAACTTTTTCACCATCGGGTATAGTCACACCATTCTAGTTGTTCCATACAAAACAGTATGGCAATATTCTGAAGGGAACCCCCCCCCCTAACGGGGGACGTCGAATGCAAGGGGGTATGAAAAATCACGATTTTAGACCAATATCTCGCTTTCTCTCGCAAACGATGCAAGATAGAGCCATAGTTACTATGGAAGGCGAATAGGAAACCGCACACAAGCTTCCCAATGGCACCAGTTTAAATGACCTTCAGCGACTTCTAACCAGATTTCCAGGTCACGATTATTCAACGTCAAATAACTCGAAAATGGTACAACATACAGCTATACATACAATGGCCGACCATTAGAAAGTCAATTCTATCGAATTGCGTCATTTTCAATGACCTTGAACCACCCCTATACTTCCGGTTTCAAGGTCACGCCATTCTCTGACGCTGAACATCTCAGAAACGGTATGAGATACAGACATAACTTCAATGGAATACTAATAGGGACTTGCCCTATTCAACAGTGTCATTTCGAATGATCTTGAGTGATCTCGAGTGACTTAGCAAAATATTCAATGACACGAATCGTCGCGCGGTCTCCGCGACAGCTGAGCTTCTTGCACTGCATAATAATTCTTCGCAGTCTGAGATTTCATTAACATTTTACCGTAAGCGCCGGTCACAGTCGTGCACCGCGTTGAAACGGCTAACACATCAAACGTTTTCATCGCTTGGTCATTATCATCTTTACTGCGCGATGCCATGCATAGCGCGGACTATGCCGCCGCAAGATGTCTGTCCGTCTGTCCGTTCGTCTGTCTGTCACGCGCCGGTTAAAGGCTAACACATCGAAACAGTTATATGTATCTTCAAACTTTTTCACCGACGGGTAGCCACATCATTCTAGTTTTTGCATACCAAACGGAACGGCAATATTCCGACAGGAACTTCCCTAACGGCAGCGTCGAATGCAAGGGGTGTATGAAAAAATCACGATTTTCGACCAATGTCTCACTTTATCTCGGAAGTAATACAAGACAGAACCACAGTTACACAGTTATTATAGAAGGCGAATAGGAACCTTACCCAAGATTTGGAATGGTACCAGTTTCAATGACCTTGAGTGATCCCTAACCCATGCAGATTTCAAGGTCAGGATATTATTCAACGCCAAATAAATCGAAAATGGTACAAGATAGAGCTATACTTACAATGCCAGACCAATAGAAAGTCGTACATGATCTATCGAATAACGCCATTTTCAATGACCTTGAACAACCCATAGCCCAGTTTTTTAATGTCACGCTATTTTTACGGTGAATATCTCACAAACGGCCAAAGATACGGCCATTGTAGCTATGGAGTGCGAATAGGAAACCTATACCCAAGCTTTCGAATGGTGTCATTTTCAAAGACCTTGAGTGACCCCTAACCATAGCGACATTACTTAACGTCAAATAACTCGGAAATGGTACAAGGTAGAGCTATACTTATAATGGACGACCAACAGAAAGTCACATGTGGTCCATCGAACGGCGCCATTTTAGTGACCTACTGACCTTGAACGACCTCTAACTCATATTTCAAGGTCACGTCATTATTTGACGTTAAATATCTCAGAAACGGTGCGAGATACAGACATAGTTACAATGAACTGCTAATGGGGATTTACGCCCGTCTCAAGAATGTCGTGTACGATTTTGATATTAATAATAATAATAATTTTGAATGACCTTGCGTGACTTTGAGTGTCTTAGCGAAATATTCAATGACAAGAAGCCTCGCGCAGGCTCGCTGCCTCTCCGTCTTACACTAAATATTGTGGTACAATTCCGACGGAATCACCCTGTGGGGTATTCAAATGTGCTATAAAAATTGAGTTCGATACGAAACAAAACGATACGATACGAGATACGCACACGTAATCTATTGAAACCTTCATTTCCGATGATATTTCAGTCAGTGCAAACCTCTCCACACCCGGTACCTCAAAAACACGTCGAAAATTCACTTAGCAGGGCGAGGTTCGTTGTGAGTGGCATGTCTACTTGTTCTTTTTCATTGATTTCAAATTACTGTATCTTGCTTACAATATTTCTCTGGCCGTCTGACGTCTATTTCTCTGAAGACTTTCTCGAAGTGTCGTGCACGCAACGCGACTCAGACGACGCTGTAGTAAAGTCAGCGACCGAGGGATGACAAGGGCGAGCAGGACGGACTTTCACGTCTCATGTTCTCATCATCCATGTCGACGTCGACGTCGACGTTGTCGTGTCGTGCCGCGATCGCGCACACTTCACGCGATGCATGCTGCATCTCGTCGCTCAGGTCACTGGTCGTCGGACGCCCCGGCGAGCGTGCATGCGGCCGACGAATGGGCCCGTCAATAGATAATTGATGGACCGTTTTATTCCGTGTAGCTGAAAGCCACCGACGCCCGTAATGGGTCTCCGGTCGCCGCCCGGCACCCGACGCCTAATGGAACGGCAAGCCGTCGCTGGCTCGCAGACGATGTTGCTACGACTGCTGCGCTCTCTTCAATTACCCCATTCGCATGCTTACTGCAGGCGCCGCCGACGACACTGCTTGATGCGCCGGGCCGGGCGTTATGCCGACCGGCTGCTGCAGCTGGTTGGGATGAGGATCAGAGATGGGAGAGGGCTGGATGCGGCAGTATTTCTTGTAGCGTGTCGGTGCACCGTCATCGCGTAGCAAGCTGACAAGCAGTCAGCCTGCTTCAACACCGCTCATCAGTCGCTGCCAGCGGCACGCGCGTCTCAGTCCTTCCACTGTCGCACTAATGTTACCGTAGCACAAAAGCGTCCCACTTTCGCCAAAAAAAACTCGGTGAGTTGGTTTTGTAAATTTATGTTGTAGTGAGGCTCCAAGTCTGATTGTTACCGAAGCTCACGCAGTAGCATTAAAAATCGGAAATTACGGTCATTTAAATTATGCGACTTTTACAAGAATGCAAACGATGCAACAAGCAGCTATTAATAGTGTTGAAGAGATTTATTCAGTTGCTACAATCAATAATGCACAATGATCCACTATGTGTCATTGTCAGCTATTACATTATGCATTAACAGAAATGAAGTTGACTGAGAGGTAAAAGTAAATGAACGATTTTATTGTAGAAATTTGTCTGTCTGGTTACGGTAAAGGTAAAGTTAAAGGCCTGGACACTTGCTATAGCGCCACTTACATGAGTCAGACTCGTAACCAGCAGCGCTTTACAATTTCGGAAGTGGCAGCTGACATGGCATGAGCCAATGGTGCCGCAGCGCAATATGTGGCCATTCGCAGCTGCCCGCGCTAACGGACAATTGGACCCATGGTGCAGCTAGCAGACATACCATCGCCCCAATCAGTCCCACTAGGCCTTCACCCCGTAGCCGTAGCTACTACCCATTTCCCGTCCCGCTGAGTGTAGGAGGCTGAGTTGGCCTGAACACACACAATTGGTTAGCAACTTGCTCAAGGTTGCTTGCATGCAGTGGACCGGGTGTGAGTCGAAGCCGCAACCTCTCGGTTACAACTCCGATACTCAACCACTACACCACTGCACCCACTAGGTAAGCGGAGCAAAAACGAACTGGAACACAATGATCCACTATGTGTGATTATCACTGTTATGCAGCGCTTCCCTAGAAAGCCGCATTACGCGAAGGGTCTGTCTGTCTGTCCGTCTGTCGCGTGCCGGAATATCTTACAACGTTCAAACTTAGAGGAGACGTTATACGCGTCAGCAGTGAATGGCAGAGTAATTTTGAGGCAGCGCCGCATACCGTGTCGGCATGAGCTGCACTTTTTTTGTTTCAAGCACAATAAGAAATTAATAAAGCATAATTAAATGTCATTGATATCAGATCTACAACATAAATTCATTACTACGTTGCGTTCGGCTCTTGTCATTGCAATTCCGTCTGTCGTCTGTCTGTTTGTCGTCTGTGACCTTGGTGCACTCTATTCAGAAGGTTGAACTGTTCTGCAATGATATTGTGGCCTAACTGGCTCAGTTGTGAAGAAAACAGCGCAAAAATATTCCCAACCTATTTCTCTGCGTATATTATGTATAAAGGGATAAAAATCGCGATTTTCGACCAATTTCTCGCTTTATCTCGGAAATGATACAAGGTATGGCCATAGTTACAATGGAAACGAATAGGAACTCGTATACGATCTATCGAATGGTGCCATATGATTTTCTATGACTTTGAGTAACTCCTAATCTAGATTTCAAAGTCATAATATTTTGTAACGTCAAATAACTCAAAAATGCACGTATGATAGAGCTGTAGTCACTATCAGTAATCAGTAGTAAGTAATCTTTATAAAGATGTGTGATACGGCTTATGTTGTTCAGTGAGAGAGAGAATGAGTAACACAATATTGTCATGGGGAATTTACTTTCTATTTATTGCAACAAGTACATTTCACAGATTACTACATAATTTGGCGAGATGTTATCTACAGCAAAGACTATCCTGATCTGAGCTAAGCTACTTCAGCGACGACGCTACGTCCAGCTAATGCTAATGCTATACCCAATCAGCTACAGTCACATATATATATCTACCAATCTCTCAGACTGCAACGAACAGCCAGCGTTACGTAAGCGAACTGTAAACAATCGTAAGATAATCAGCTATAGCCTACACCATTTTCCTGTCCCCTAATACAATAAAATAATTATCATACAACTAATCTACAACTGATACCACAGATGTGACAAACGCACATCAAGATATATAAACATCATAAAATTATAGACAATAATACATGTAATACCAATGGCAGACTAACAGGCATATAAAGTTGTAGGCTATACAGGGTCTATCGACTGGCGATATTTCCAATGACCTTGAATGATCTGTAACCCAACCGTCAGATCCGAAATTTTTGATAATATTGTTTACTTATCAAACTTATTAGATCTACTTAGATGAATGTAAAAAACTGAAGTTTATAACGGCGAGTGACACATCTAAAACTGCAAAAATCACAAAAAGGTGATATTACGTACGGTACCCACCATCACTTCGCCTAAATGTAAATATGCTGCTGAGTAATATCACCTTTTTGTGATTTTTGCAGTTTTAGATTTGTCACTCGCCGTTAACTTGTGTATAAACTGCAGTTTTTTACATTTATATTTGTAGTTTTATTAGATTTCTGAGTTATTACAGCAAAACTGTCTTTTTGGACTGCCTTCACGAATCATTCGTCCTAACCGGACTTGATCATGCTAATCAGTTTTTAGTCTTTTTCCATTTAAATTTTATGTTTGATTTCACTTAGTAGACTAATCTGGGTACTCGTCAGTTTTTGATGGCACGTAGAATACAGAGTTGCATCATCATAATGGGGAGTGGAGTGGTACTCTCCTAATTCAGACCCTTACTTAGTTTGGTCCTAAAACTTGTGTTTGGCAAGGTAAACCTGAACTCATGTTGTATACCAATTTTTCATTCGCTAGCTTCAACGGTTGCACAAATAAATAGGAGGTCCCAATTTTTTTGGATGTTCCCGTAGCACAGGCCCCCGCCAATTTTGGTTCTAAACGTTGTTTTTTGGTAAGCTAGTCCCAAACCCAAGATATGTACCATATTTGAAGTTGCAACGGTTGCAGAAACAAGTAGGGGGTCCCAATTTTTTGGATGCTCTCCTAGCCCAGACCCCCGCCAATTTTGGTTTTAAACGTTGTTTTTGGTAAGCTAGTCCCAAACGCAAGTTGTGTACCAAATTTGAAGTTGCTAGCTTCAACGGTTGCAGAAATAAGTAGGGGTCCCAAATTTTTTTGGATGCTCCCCTAGCCCAGACCCCCGCCAATTTTGGTTTTAAACATTGTTTTTTGGTAAGCTAGTCCCAAAACCAAGTTGTGTACCAACTTTGAAGTTGCTAACTTCAACGGTTGGGGGTCCCAAATTTTTTGGATGCTCCCCTAGCCAAGCCCCCTCCAATTTTGGTCATAAACGTTGTTTTTTACAAGCAACACCCCGTACCCAAGTGGTGTAAAAATTTTGTAGCACATGTGCATGTGTGACGACGGGAACAGTGTGTTTCAAGCGAAAAAAGCAATATTTGTATATCAAAATTTGGGAATTTAGGGGCTAATGGGGATATGGGTTAACATTTCTAGTCGAAAATTTCATATTTGCAATCGCTTACCTTGATTTGCCTATCCACTATGCAACTTTTATGGGGCTACGTTGATGTTTAAGGGTAGTTTACTCTTGAGCACCCCCATTGTTAAACATTTCAGGCGAAAAAAACTTTTCCATCAGTTTTGACTTTTGGGCCAAAATTTGACGGTTTTGGGGATAAGTAGGGGTATAATATTAAATTTAAGTTTTATAACCCCGAAAAGGCACACCCTTTGGTGATTTCACGTTTAATGAGCTATCGCGCGTAAAAATCCATCAACCGGTCTAACCTGTACGAGTCTCAGAATAAAAAAGGTATACATACATAAATAAATAAAAAAAGCACAAAACGCTATATTTCGCCCATGTGCCCAGAAGCCCCAGTGGATGGATTTGTACCAAAATTTGGTTTCGGGTGTCCTCTTGCGGACGTAATCAATTGTGCGGAATTTTGTTGCAGTCGGCTCATGGGTTTCGATTCTGTGGGGGGGGGTCAAAATTCGCCATCTTCCATTGACTTGGCCGGTCGCCGTTAACACAGTGCTGGCGCTACCGCGCAGCCTGTGATGAGAATGCAGAATGCAAACTGGTACGTCGTGCAGAACGATGCGAATGAGGCCGTGTTATAAACAAACGTTAGAAACAATCTGATCACAGAAGTAGATGACAGTAAAATCGTCTTAAGTTGTACACAGCAAAAGCGTACAGCAAGCTAGCCAGACGCTCCGTTAACGTCATTTACCTTTTACTGTGTGCAATAAAAGCCAGCCAGGCCATTCCACATTATACAAGAAAACCCGTGGGCTAACAGAGGCGAAGAGGCTCACTGCATTCGAAGGATTTAGCGAAGCCTGTGATATTTTGTGGTGCAGCGATTGGATCGTGCAAGAACACATACCGTGTCCGGAAAAAAGGCTAGCTATTTTGTGTATAACTTTTAACAAATCCACGCATACCGTTGTAATAACGCCCTCCGTACTACCTCTTTTTATGCCACAGTCGGAAAGAATAGGAAAATGGCATCTGTGTATAACCGCTGCTACTCGATCTCGAAATTTAACTTCAACTTGATATTAATACGCTGCAGCAATTAATGAATTAATATTCTCTCGCGCAAGCAGACGAAATATTTCCGAAAATTAACGCGTTTAAACAAACTAAGCACGCAGGAATTTGTTTACCTCGCGTAGTAGCTGCGACGCAGCTGTGATGTGGCAGGCCAAATAGCCAAGCGTTGGTGAATGAAGTTGTGTGTGTTGGCTGTGGTTGGTAGAGGCTTCTACTACGAACTGTAGAAATTTTAACTTCAATAAAATGTTGCCGAACTACTAACACAACGAATGTCCACCTCAACTAAAGGCCTGGTCACATCTACGATACGTCAATACGATTACGAGTCTCGCATGAGACTCACGCGAGACGCGAGACGCAAGCGGAATCAACGACAATCGAGCATTAACGTCTTCTTTGTCGTACACTGTGTTCCAAAAAAATGCTGATTTTCTCAATGCTACAATACTAGGATATTAACTGCAAACTTGTCACCATATTATTTTGCTTACTTATTAAGCGCCTCACTTTACGTTAGTAAAAGAGGCGCTTATTGAGATAGGCTGTGTCGTGACGTCGTTGGTTGGTTGGTTGGTTGGTTGTCACGCGCGTGCACTGTGACCAAACGGTGCATCATAGGCCTATAGTTACTATGGAACACTAATAGGAAACCCTACCCCAGGAATTCAATGGTACAACTTTCGACCCCCTGGGGTGACCCTTAACTGGGGAATGGGCCCCCGTGAGGCGCTTTTTGTCCAATTACTTTGACCTCTTGTTATACAACTTACGGTTTATAATAGAACAATAACAAGATTTACCTATTGCAGACGATAACGTTGTTTATCAGTGAGTGAGACTGGAGATACGATTGGCTTCAGACAACAGCTGAGCACGGCATCATTTGAAGCACGTGAGCTGAAGATCACCGTGAATTATTTTTATGTATACATTTTGATTGTATACACTTGAACAGAGAATGGCAGTTTCATGCGAAATCTAACGAGCTGACCGTTGCCTTTTTGGTTTGTCCTCCTGATTGAGCACAGGTCCTTCACTGCTACGCGACAAACGCCCCGCAATTGTATCCGTCTTGTGGCTTCTGTTCAGAAAACTGTCGATGCTTCCAAGTTTCCAACCCTTGTTGGGCAATTCGCTCAACAGCCTTCGTTCACCATACTGCTTTGACAGATAGAGATTTTTAATCAGAATCACATCTTCCTGTGAAATTTTCATGATTTTGTTTAATGTTTGCTGATATTTAAGTCTTGCCAATTTCCCAAGGTAAAATAGTTGCACGAAATAGGTGAGGTGGGAAAATAAAAACACCTGTCGATGGCCTATACTCTTAGTAATAAGTGCGCCAAAAATCTTTGTAAACGGACAGTTCTACTTCAACGTTTCATCAAAAACGTAGTCACATGTTTTTGGAACACAGTGTAATTTTCTCGTAATTCGTATCGTAGTCGTAATGTAGATCATAGTTGTTCCGTACGTATTAAACGTATAATAGGCTTGGGGAAATATACACGTATTTTAACGTATTTTATAATGGACATTGTAGATGTGACCAGGCCTTAGGCCTAACCGGTATACCGCTACTTTACTTCGCGAGACAAAACGTTGCAATTCAAACGGACCAAGTGTAGTAGCAACTGTAGCCTTCAAATTTGCCGGATTTAAGTGCGATCGATTAGCCTACAGCGTGCATGTGGGGAATATCGCAATAATGAAACAATGCAGAAACTGTACGAAACGTGCATCGCTGATCTGGATAACGTAAGACATCCCCTAAAGTGGAGCGAGCCAAGCTGGACCACGTTGTAACTGCAGCAGTCAATTTGTCAGAGGCGTCGTTCTCTCATGCAGCGTGCGTCAAAGCCGGTAGTGCATATTTAAACACTGTTAGGTCTAGTGACTTCAACATTATGTCAATCAAAAATACTTCGCTGTTGTTACCATAGGCCTGTATATTTTATTGTAGGCCTACTTGGACAGTCTTGATGTCGTGGAGTGATAGTATAATAAGAACATTCCGTTTTGAAAGGTAAAGTAGCAGCACTGGTTAGGTCAGGTGAAACGTGCTTTGTATTACATTTTTCAGCATTTTCACCATGTTGCTTGCCAAAAAATTACAACCACATGTTTGGATTTGTTAACGTTATGTACAAAAATAGCTGTCGTGGCATCGGGACACGGTGTATTTACAGTTACCTCGGGGACTTGGTCGTAATTATTCTCGAGTTAACTACATATTCGTCCAGCCATCTGCTGCTAAAAAGTACAAAACGTTTCAAAATTGAAGTACAAAAAATCTCAAAATTGCAGTATTATCAATCACGTTCATTTATAGCAGGCCACAATATAATTCTACAAGTATAGCCGCAGCATAGCAATTATCTTTATTACGCCTGTCGAGTAGATTTAACGTCATCAGTAGGCGTGAAAGCATACCTGAACACGTGACTCAGTGAGACCAACGCGAAGTGCGAGTTCCTCTCGCATGAAGATATCTGGATAATGTGTCTTGCCGAACGAGCGTTCCAGTTCGTTGAGCTGAGCCGGAGTGAAGCGTGTTCGATGTCGTTTCTGTTTTACCGGTTTGTCAGAATCCGCCGTGACGGACGCGGCCGTCGGCGGCTGGTCGCGCCCGGGCCCGGTGACGGACGGCTTCAGCGGGTGATTTCCAGAGCCTGCCGCCGTGCCCGCGGTCGTTCCAGCACCGCTGCCGCCCGAGTATCCAGTCGACGGCAGCGTGGAACTGTTGGGCTGCTGCGAACCGGCGTCGACGCGCCGCTGTTGCCTCTGCTGCTGCTGCTGCTGGTCGTGTTGGTGGTGATGATGGTGATGGGGAGACTGAGAACGATGACTTGGTGCAGCTGGCGGTGCTAGACATCGCGTCGAGTTCGATGTGGACAACTGCTCAGCGGCAGCACGCTCATGGCGACAGTCTTTGTATTGTCCATAGTGCAGTCCACGATGTTGTGAGTCCAATAGCAGATCACGACATCCTGACACCAAGCCAACTTCAGCTGCAACAAAGACGATATATAATATGAGGCACCGTCATAAAGAGGACACTTGAGTGACAGCGATAGATCGGCCATCTACCTAGGATCAAACAAGAAACTTAGCTATCGCTAACAGATGGCGCATCATGTCAGAGACAGAAATAATGCAATACAGTAGTAACTTTGGTCGCATTTTCAATCATTTCCGACGTAATTGCATCGCAAAGTGCAAACATGGCTGACTTCACACTCACAGACCCTGCTGTCATTCAGCCGTCATGCGTGCGATGCCCCTATGCCGTTTTTGCCCACCTCAGTCTCGTTTAAAGTTTTTGCAAGGCAGTGAAAGAATTTTGAAAATCCGTTAAGAACTGATAAAGTTATCGCCACGAGTTTGGTGTAGTACTTTTTTGGGACACAGTCGCCACTTTTCAGTTTAGCGGTTAGTTTCTAGTGCCGTAAGCTTTCATTTGAGTATCTTTATAGCATCCAAGGCCTTCTATTAAAAATTTTCCCACCAAATGGTTCGGATGTTATTCCACAGAATTGCCATAGATAGTTATCAACAAGAAACTGATCAGTAAGTAAGTAAGAGTATTTATAAGGCGCAGTAATCAAAAAAGTCACGATGAGCCCACATTTCGCCCAAAAAAATTGCGACTCGCTTATCAGATAGGCGAATGTTAAAGAAAAATTGAGTATAGGGTGGTGAAGTTTTACAACGATGGTGTGGTTCAGGCGGTATAACGTTCGCCTATCTCATCTACTGACGAGTATCTTGTTCATTTTTATCGCGCGTCAGCACAGTGACGCACAATTCCTTCTGTTTGTCTGTCCATAACGTTCCGGTAATATCTACGGAAACGGCTCGTATTGTCATAGTTTCTGCACGACACGACCGCAGACAGCCCAATATGAGTATCAAACATCTCCGCGAAATTCTTACGGGGTCGCCCCACTCGGGGGCGCTAAATACAAATGGGGTATAAAATTACGCAATTTTCGACCAATAACTCGCTATATATCTCGCAAAACAATACAAGCGCCATAGTAACTGTATACACCGTGTCGGGATAAAAAGGGACCGACAGTATTTTGGCGGTAACTTTGACAAAATTAGACAACGTTTCATAATTTTCGGCACGAATCATTCTGACAATCCGTGTAACTGAAAAATTGTAAAATTCCCCATCAATACTTCCACGACAGTACGTAATAATGACGTAACAGTGACGTCATTGAATAATGCCGTTTTCGCAAGAAGAGAAACGTCAGAATTCATTCTGCCTCTACTGTGGCCTCCAAATTCGCCGGATATAAATCCAGTTGACTAAAGTGTGTGGGGAATACTGCAAGACAAGGTGTACAAAACATGTATGACTGATTTCGACGACTTGAAGCACCACATAAGAACTGAGTGGGCTAAGCTGGATCGCTGTCATTGCAGCTTCTGCGCATCAGTGGCGTCGTCGTCTCTCAGGGTGTGTCAAGGCCGGCGGCGGTCATTTCGAGCACTGTTTTTGATTTAGACATTGTGTTTTCAGCGATACGACTTTTCTTACGTTGATCAGTCGAACACTTGCACGCAAATATCTAGGCCAGTTTGGTTTAATTGCAGTTGTCAGTTATGACTTTGCGCTTTGTAATAGGCCTACAGGCGACTGTCTAACAGCTGAGGCGCCCTTTTGTTGTGTTAGGAGTTTCACATTACCATCACGATATTTCTTGCAGACAAGAAGCTCAGCTGTCTCAGAGAGACCGTGTCATTGAATATTTTGCTAAGTCACTCAAGGTCAGTTGAGGTCATTCGAAGTGACACTGTTGATTAGGGCGTGTGTAAGTCCCTATTAGTATTTCATTGAAACTATTATGTCTTATGTCGTACCGTTTATGAGATATTCAGCATCAAAGAATGGAGGTGGGGGTCGTTCAAGGTCAGTGAAAATGGCGCCGTTCGATAGATCATATACGACTTTCTATTGGTCGGCTAAGTATAGCTGTATGTTGTACCATTTTCAAGTTATTTGACTTTGAATAATCGTGACCTTGAATAATGTCCCTTAAGGGGTCGTGGTCACGGTCTGAATAGCAGTGTGAACAATAAATAATATTAGATGCGTGAACGTGGTCTCAAAGAATCAGAGTTCAGTCTTGATCGATACCGCGCATATATACTGTAGTTGATAATTAACTGTGAGTTTTCCTAGATGTAATTTAAGTTGCACGTGGCCGCTGTTAAAATGCACGTGATAAAGATGTGTCAGATGATACAAATGATTGGCCGATTATGAACATCTGAGACGAAATTCAACAACTTTATTCTACACCTTAATCGCCATAATATTTTGTCACGGCCAATCTTTGTGACTGATTGTTGCTCTACGCTGATGCCAGCAGTCTGACAGAACGCGCTTCGATGTCTTGACAATATACTTTTTGCTGCAAAGCTCCTCACACAAAGTCAACCGGATTGAGGTCCGGACTCTTCGGTAATCGGTGGCCAGTTATCAAGTTCGTTTCCTCCTCGTGGGAGCGCAGGTAAGCGACGGAGTGACGTAAACGGTATGAACTGGCATATCTCACTGAGCAACTATATAGCAGGCTATAGTTGCTCAGTTAGATATACCAGTTTTCGTACAGTCATGGACTGAAACAAGTGTATTGGAGACGATACGAAAGCTGCCGCTCGTCGAAGGCTAAACTGCATTAAAAACCAAAAAAATAAAATATGGCGAAGAACGATTTTCAAT
>Ga0209149_1000471_pt1 | contig 16937 bp, 16 predicted proteins | sample WorMetTyACAVOLI2_FD_187423 | JGI IMG/M metagenome (GOLD analysis project Ga0209149, IMG submission 187423) | Marine gutless worms symbiont microbial communities from Max Planck institute for Marine Microbiology, Germany - Olavius algarvensis... ... | reverse complement strand
GTGACGTCGTTGGTCGTTGGTCGTTGGTTGGTTGGTCGTTGGTTGTCACGCGCGTGCACTGTGGCCAAACGGTGCATCCTAGGCCTATAGTTACTATGGAACACTAATAGGAAACACTAATACAGGAAACACTAATAGGAAACCCTACCCCAGGAATTCAATGGTACAACTTTCGACCCCCTGGGGTGACCCCTAACCGGGGAATGGGCCCCCCGTGAGGCGCTTTTTGTCCAATTACTTTGACCTCTTGTTCATCTGTCAAATTGTCTTATTTACCTATATCTGCAACACGTAGAATTTAATGATTTTCATCAATTAGCGAAATTGAGTGCTAGCGATATATTCTTGATTTTTTCAGTAGCCTAAACGTATAATGCGGTATTTGTTTTCACACAGTCTGGACGAAAGAGGGGGCAGTGTTCTGTTAGTGGGAATCTTGGTGCCCGTGGCGTGCGTGTTGGTGGCGTTCGCCGTCGTCGCGACCTTCTTCCTGCGTCGCCAGTGGACGCGCGCCGAGACGAGACGCCTCCACCTCACCGTCAAGCTCAGCGGCCTCGCCACCGACGAAGAGGTAACACTACGTGAACGCGAGTTATGATAGAGCTATAGTTACAATCGCGGACTAATAGAAAGTCATACATGGTCTATCGAACCGCGTCATTTTCAATGACCTTGAACAACCCCAAACCCAGATTTCAAGGTCAGGCCATTCTTTGGCGCTGAATATCTCCGAAACGGCTAAAGACACGGCCATAGTTACTATAAAAGGTGAATAGGAAACCTTATCCAAGCTTTCAAACGGTACCACTTTCAATGACTTTGAGTGACCTCTAGCCCACATTTCAAGGTCACGATAATATTTAACGTCAAATAACTCGACTAATAGTAAGTCGCGTATGATCTGTCCAATGTTTCCGTTTTCCTGGACTGACTCTTAACTTAGATTTCAAGGTCACGGTGTAATTAGGCCTATAAATGCCCTCAACGTATGTGTGCATAGCTTACGCGCGATCTGTTTGCGATAGCTAAGTTCTTCTTTAAATATCGCGTTCTCAAGTTTGGTAACAGTCGTATGAATGAACGGACAGGTTGGGAACGTTATGCCTCCGCCTGGAAGTCTAGACTTGCGGAGCCATAAAATTTTCGTGGATAGTTTTGGGTCTAGCTTTGCTATCTGAGGAAGATCTTGAAATTTCAATTGGATACTCTTCCTGACGCTCGACAAACGGTATAAATGCGAGGCACTAACAATGAGGTTGGCGGTTTGGCTTACTGGTAACGCGTTGGTCTCGATCAACGTAGTTATTCTACACTGAGCCCGGTTAGTGCCTGGATGGGTGACCGTCTTCGGGAGGGTAAACTATCTCGGTGATGTAACCAGCTACCCAGGTCAACTCAGCCTGGCCATCTCTCTGTTGGTAGGTGCAATGAATACCAGCCTAGGCTGGGAAGGTTACCGTAGGTCTGGCGTCGCACTGCCATGCGTCACAGACAGTAGTGTTTATCTACCTACGGGCTCAACGGCTTACGAAAGGGAGATGAGCAGCCCGCCTACACTCCTTCTGGAGTATGGCCCTCCTTCATCTTTCGCTTTTACTAATAATGGCAACAACGAATGTTAATAATAATACTGCAAAAATATGTGATGTACATTGTGACTGTATACGCATTGTGCTGTCAGTATTAGTGCAATGAATTAATGCATGCACGTTGTCAGGAGCTGTCGCCTGGAAATGCAAGTCCGGACATGGCGAGTTTGAGACTGTGTAAAGAGTCGGAGTTGCGTCGCGGTCAGATCATTGGTTCAGGAGCTTTCGGCACAGTCTACAAGGTATCTCACGTGCCACGCGAAACTCGTAGTACATGCCGTTGTTGTAGATCTAATAGTACTGGTGCTGGTGGGTGGTGGTGGTCGTCGTAGTACTGGTAGTAGTAGTAGTAGTAGTAGTAGTAGTATTAGCAGCAGCAGCAGTAGTTGTTATGTTGTTGTTGTTGTTAATTAGTGATAACAGTTAACATAGACAAACACACAAACATATTCAAACATATTCGAAAACAAACTTAACAAGTGCGTCAGCAAGACGCATATCGACAAACGCGGACGGACCTTTTCAAAGGCAACATTTCCGTCGCTCACTGCACGCCTCTATCTACTCGACTCAAGGGATCGAGAACGATTTCTCCGCCAGGCTTCCAAACATAACTTCGGCCTCATGTGACCTTTATTAATAATAATAATAAACAGATTTGTAAGGCGCGCAATGTCGGATCGTGGGAAACGAATCTGAGGCGAATCTTTGACCTCCTGACCCTCGAGGTCGACCGATCATGCCCTTGTCCCAAATGAAAAGGAGATTTCATGTCCGGGACCGATATGTACCATCGTGCAAAATTTGATGGCGGTCGGTGTCACCGTCGCCGAGATATCTGTATCCAAACAAATAAGAACTTAGCTGTCGCAAACAGATCGCGCGTCAGCTGCGCACACAGTACGTCGAGGGCATCTATGGGCTTAATTACCCCGTGACCTTGAAATCTAAGTTAAGGGTCACTCAAGGTCACTGGAAACGGAACCATTGAATAGATATTACACGACTTACTACTAGTCGAATTATTTGACGTCGAATATTATCGTGACCTTGAAATGTGGGTTAGAGGTCACTCAAGGTCATTGAAAATGGCACCATTTGAAAGCTTGGGTACGGTTTCCTATTAGCCTTACATAGTAACTATGGCCGTATCTTTAGCCATTTAGGAGACATTCAGCGTCAAAGAATGGCCTGACATTGAAATCTGGGTTTGGGGTAGTTCAAGGTCATTGAAAATGGCGCGGTTCGATAGAACAATCACACAATGTTGAACATTGTGTGACTTTCTATTGGTCCGCTACTGTAATTATAGCTCTGTCTTGTACTGTTTGCGAGTTATTTGACGTTGAATAATATCGTGACCTTGAAATCTGGCTTAGAGGTCACTCAATGTCACTGAAACTGGTGCCATTCGAAAGCCTGGGTACCATTTCCTATTCGCTTTTCATAGTAACTATGGCCGTATCTGTAGCCGTTTGTGAGATAGAATGGTGTCACCTTGAAAATAGGGTTAGGGTTCGTTCATTAAGATGTTTGATGCTGACTGTGTTCCCAAAAAAACATGTGACCACGTTTTCGATGATAAGTTGAACTAGAACTGCCCGTTTACAAAGATTTTCGGCACACTTATTACCAAAAGTATAGGCCATCGGCAGGTAGTTTTAGTGTCCCACCTGACCTATTTAATGCAGCTACTTTACCTTGGGAAACTGTCGAGACCTAAATATCATGAATTTATCCTTAAAATACTGATTTTCTCAATGCTACATTAACATTAACTGCAAAACTGTCACCATATTATTTTACTTACTTATTATTTAACTCATTGTTTATAAAGAACAATAACAAGATTTATTGCAGATGATAAGGTTGTTTATCAGCGAGTGAGATGAGAGATGCAATTGGCTTAAGACAACAGCTGAGCACGACGTCGTTTGAAGCATTTGAGCTGGAGATCACGGTGAATTATCCTGTGCACATTTGAACAGAGAAAAGCAGTTTCATGCGAAATCTCACGAGCTGATCGGTGCCTTTTTGGCTTGTCCACGTGACTGAGCACAAGGTCCTCCACTGCTACGCGACGAACGTGTTGCTGGACAATTGTATGCCCGTGTTGTGGATTCTTAAGCAGACTGTCGATGCTTCCAATTTTCCAACCATTGTCAGGAAATTCACGCAGCGTCCTTCGTCCACCGTACCCTTTTGACAGATAGAGATTTTAAATCAGAATCTCATCTTCCTATGAAATTTTCATGATTTTGTTTAATTTTTACAGATATTTAGGTTTCGACAGTTTCCCAAGGTAAAGTAGGTGTATGAAATAGGTAAGGTAGGAAAAAATATCTGTCGATGGGATTTACACTCAGTAATAAGTACGTCAAAAATTGTTGCAAACGGACAATTCTAGTTCAAGTTATCATCGTAGACGTAGTCACATGTTTTTTGGAACACAGTGTAGAATGATTGGGCTACCGTACGGTGAAAAAAACTATGGCAATATCTTAAGCCGTTTTCATCTAATACCGGAACGTGACGGACAGACGGACAGACAGACGGACAGACGGACAGATTTCCTGTAGTAATATCGCGCGTCAGTATGCTGACGCGCGATAAAAATACAAAGTATACTAGCGTTGCGTTTGTCGATAAAAACACTGAAAATCTGTTATGTAAATATCTGTTGTAATTTACTTGCTTATAACTATTGATTACATATATGTGTTATGTTTGTATTATGTTTTTTGCTATGTTTATTATGCCCCCGCCACCAAGGAAGGGGGGCAATAAGCGTTGCTTTTGTCAGTCAGTCCGTCAGTCCGTCCATCTGTCTGTCAAGTCCGTTGCGTACATAGCGAATAATTCGAGAACCCAAAGGCCTAGCGTGCCCAAATTTGGAAGGAAGGTTCCCCACCTTAGATGCGACTCGCACGTCAGTTTCAAGGTCAAACGGTCTAACGTCAGGGTTACCAGGCCCATTGATGCTGACACACATCGTGCGCCATGTCTTCCGAATGGCAAGACCTACGAACTTCAAACTCGGTGCACGATGGAGGACGACCACCCGCATCAGCCACATGCCATGATCTCCAAGGTCAAAAGTCAAGGTCACAAGATCACGTGATCACTCTGAGCCGTGTTGGCCCAGTGGCCCATAAATCGAAAACGATTAGTCTAGTCGTAGTATCACCGAAATTGGCAGGAGAGTACCCATGACACGTGCTACATTGTGCACCAGTTTCAAAGTCAAATGTTCAAAGGTCAGGGTCACAGGCCGACTAATGCAGACACACAAAATGTGCCATATCTTTCGAACGGTAAGGCCTAAGAACTTCAAAGTCGGTGTGCGGATGGAGGACGTTGACCCGCATCAGCGGCAAGTGCCATGACCTCCAAGGTTAAAGGTCAAGGTCACAAGGTCACATGGTATGTCTTACCCGTGTGGGCCATATTACGAAATTTGCACTTGGTACTCTGACAAAGTACCAATAGACGCGTATGATCGACAATCTCAAGGTCAAAGGCCAAGGTCATAAGCTTACATCGTATGTACGTCTCATCTCTGCCAAACTTCTTTTTTCTTCTTTCTTTATTTGGGGTGGCACACGCTCTCTTTGCATGCCAGCGTGAGGCTTGCCTCACAGGCTGGCCCAGTGCGCAACCCCAGGGAAGGGACTAGTGTAGTGTTGCGCGACACCATCAGGCTAACCTGATGGTGTGTGTAGTGTGTAGTTACACTACACACACCCTCTCCTCATAGAGAGATGTGTAGGGCTAGAGGAGGGATCGGGAGTGGAGAAACCTTGTGCCATGATATTTACCCTGCTCGGCCTATAACCACTGTTTCTCTGGCGACTAATACATACTGCATGAGGGACAGTCATAGCTCATGCGCACCTCGCACCGTGGGCCCCAGGGTCCAATTTAGCGGTGCGTGTGAACAGAGCCATTGATGACCGGCCATGCATACCGCAGGAGGCCATCTGTTATCAGTGGTTCAAGCAGCGACTAATAATGAGCGTCTCTAAACCCAGTATTAGCCAACGGTCGCAGATTAAAGAGGACACCGTTGAACCCTCTGTGCCTGCCCGAGAATTTAATCTCAAAGCATACGCCGCTATAACCTGACACAATGATCTGGCCAGCCTGGGCCTCGAACCCAGACTCGCCGATCACCGTAGCCAGGCAGCTCGTACTACGACGCTACCAACAGTACCACCTAGGCAGGCTCTCTGCCTCTTCTTGATTTGGGAAATAAAATGCTGTACCTGTGTCATTACAGGCGGGCGGAAGCATACCGTGTCGGCCGAACCCGGCAGCCACACTTCTTGTTTTTTATGTGTTTGTAACGCTACCACTAAATGTATTTGAATAAATATTACTATATCACTAGTAGTACAAGCTTGCAGCCCGTGCATAAGTCTGTATATCGCAATGGTTTGTTGTAGGGCGTTTACATCCCAGAGCGTGAGAACGTAAAGATTGTGGTCGCAATAAAGGAGCTGAGCGAGAGTTCGAATCCCGGCTCGGACACGGAGTTGCTGGAGGAGGCGCGCATCATGGCGTCAGTGATGCATCCTTGCTGCATCCGTATCATGGCTGTCTGCGTCACGCGACAGATGATGCTCGTCACGCCGCTCATGCCGTTCGGATCTCTGCTCGACTACCTGCATCGAAACCGCTCAAACATCGGCTCACGATCCATGCTCACCTGGGCCAAACAGATCGCCGAGGCGAGTGAAATGTTTAACCGCAAAGCTGCAAGTTTTAACCGTCCATTGATGGATTATTCCTCAAATACATTTCAATCCATCTTAGGCTATAGCCTGATTGATAAAGGTTTTGAACACTCCAGTGCACTTGGCATGTGCGAAGTCGTCCAGTCACAGTTAAGAGAGTCAGCAAACATGAGAGCGAAGTAGAAACTTATTTACTAAAAGTAGTGCAAAGATTGGAGAAGTTAAGAGAATGGGACCATTCACAAGTAAAACACTGTTGTCAGCCGGAACCACAAACATGATTCAACAAAATGTCTTGAAGCATTTTTTCAACTGAGAAACCTATTAGTCCCATTTATTTAAATTACTCAAACACAACCAAAATTATTACCTAAAAACTTGACGTTTCGACCTCTATCAGAGGCCTTCATCAGAAGAAGCTGGTACTCAGTTCTTCCGGTTCTTGACACAACAGGAAGACGCCGTGTCAAGAAAGCCGTCGTATGCATGGCTCAGTTGGTAGCTGCCCTCATTACGGTTCATGGCCTGATGTCCTTCCTTTCGGATGTGTATGGCCTCTTTGATCCATCTGGTAAAACGCTCTGGCTCTGTCGATCACCGTCGCTTGAGACCAGTTGATGACATGGTTCTCTTGGGTTGCGTGGTCAGTGACAGCGGATTTGTTATGTTCTGTTAAACTTGATGCACGAAGGCTTCTAGTAAATGTGCGACCGGTTTTGAATTCCACTTCAGTCCTATGTGCCTGTAATCTAACTACTAGTCCCAAGTCTCAACAATGATGCCTCTGCCAAGCCTCCAAATCGGCCTCGTGTGATCTTGATCTTTGGCCTCCTGGCCCCAAAGTTCATCGTTTCGTGCCTTTATGCCGTTAATCGGTTCAATCATTTACAAAATATAGTGTTCACAAGTTTGATAACAGACGAATGAACGGACCCGTTGAGAACATTGTGCCGCTGCCTGCCAGTCCGGCCTGGCAGATCCGCTGCCTGCCAGTCCGCCCTGGCAGAGGCATAAAACATTAAAACTCGAACCTAAACATACGCCGACAACAAGCGAAATCCTTGTAATCAGTTCAGCACAGTACTTAAGGATAATCGTTCAGTCTGGGCCCAAACGAGGAAGGTGATTGAACGACTAGAAAACCAACCCGACCCAAGGGAGTCGAGAATGATGCCTCTGCCGGGCCTCCAATCTATCTTCAGCGTCGTGTGCCTTGACCTTTGACCTTCTAATCCCAAAGTTGATCGTTCCATTCCCTTACCCCGTAGACCACTCGTGCCAATTTGCATCGAAATCAGTTTATTCGTTTTCAAAATATCGTGTTTACAAGTTTGGTAACAGACGGACAAACGAACGAACGAACGGACGGACTGATGGAAAAGTTGAGTACATAACGCCTCTGTCTGGCATTGTGGCCTGGCCGAGGCATGAAAAGTCGAAAGAGTATGGATAGAGATACGACGAAATATGATCGTCATTTGTTTAACTGAAACAGTTAAATTGTAGCCAATAAATCGTAGTAAGTCTAGAAGAATAAACTGTGAATTTGATGTAGTGATGTGCGCGACTCGTGTTGCAGGGTATGAACTACCTCGAGAGTCGCGGCATCGTTCATCGAGATTTGGCTGCAAGAAACGTGCTCGGTTCGTACGTCTACACTGTGTCTCGAAAAAATCCGCCCGCTACGTTTAATGAAATTAATAATTAATATATTAATTCACAACATTTACTAATTATTTTGAGACCTTATTCAATTCTCAATTAACAACGTTAAAAAGTTTTTAAATTGGCTTAGAACCAGCTGCATGATTTCCATAGCAACAGTAGCGACTTAACGGTATGTGTGGTAAAACAACCGGACTGTACGATATTTTGACATAACTCAATGGGAAACAAACAAACCCTATATAGCATACAGGAGCATAAATTGATGAAAGGTCTGAAATCGCATTACAAGCTGCAGATAATACGACAATTTCCTGAACAAATGAGCATATCGCTAAGAGAGTCTGCCACTGGTCACTGGCATTTTAGCCATATTACATTTGCGTACGCTGATAACATAAGCGCAGCTGTTTAGTCGCCTGTGCGTTTTGCTTTCTGTTCCGTGTCTCGATAAATCGATGAACTTGTACTGAACTTTTACTGAATGTTATGGACGCAGGCTACTGCCTCTATGTCCACATCTTTATGAAGAACATTAAATCACTTAAACCATTTAATTTTTACAATTCTAATCAACTCACGCCAGACCTCCGGTTTCAGCAAAGTCGGCGTGATAATTAAATATAATATCATGCATTTTCCAGTGCTTATCAAGACGGTTCTTAAACTGGTTTACATTATTTGCAAGAATCACATTATCCGGTAAACTATTCCACATGTTAACAATTCGGTTAGTAAACAATACTTTCTTAAGTCAAATCTACATCTCATAACTGTTAGTTTCCGGCTATTACCTCTCGTATGATGTTGTCCTATGGTAGCCATATCCAACTGAAGTGTAACCTGCTCATCGTATAGTCCATATAGCAGCTTGTAAGTTATGATCATGTCTCCCCTGTTCCTACGGTAAGCCAAAGTCGGGAGATCTAATTGAAGATTTGTATTTTATCGCGTGTCACCATAGCAATGCTGATGTTGCTGACGCGCGATAAAAATTGATAGAGCAATTGTAATAGCAATTTGTATAGCATTTCTGTCTGTCCGTCTGACCGTCTGTCTGTCTGTCACATTCTGTTATCGTGTCGAAACAGACTCACGCACCAGGGCAAATAACAACTATAAATACAAGAACATCTCTACTTCGTCATCGCTACATAAGAATTCATTTTTCCGTCGCACAATACTCCGCTGGAACTCTCTGAATAAAGACATTGCTGAGAGTTCATTCTTCGACATCTTCAAGAACCGTCTACCGTGATCTGCTGCCTGTGTACCTGCCCATCGGCGTGATATCCCAGCTACTGGCGTGATAGCCCAGTTGGTTGCGTGGCACAGTGGTAGAACGTCGGTCTTTGACTGGCGAACTTTCGCTGTCCTGCGCCCGACCTGCAGCTGACGGATGACCACTTATGTGGGTAAACCGTCCGCTGTAGGTCAGCCAACCAGGCCGGCTCAGCCTTTCATCCTTTCGGGGTAGATAAATGAATAGTAGGCTGCAGTTAGATGCCCGCAACCTCAGTCTGTGGAGGCGCCATCTGCTGAACGCTTACGAGGTAGAGGCAGGTACGGTGTAATTTGCAGGTAACACTGTGTAATCCGTACCTGAGCGCCTTGAGTGTGAGTTACTACAATAGAGGCGCTACATAAATTCACTTCCTTTTTTACCTTTTACCTGGGGAGTTTGCCGATTATCAAGCAGAAGCAGAAACAGAAGAAGAAACAACTTAACGTATCGTCATACTTTCTTCGCAATATGGTAGCCCCAACATTCTAGTTTTCCCAGTACGTCTATGCAAAATTCTGAGTGGATCACCCCCTACAGGGAGTTGAATACAGGTAAGGTATATTAATGTCGCGATTTTTTGTGTCAAATCTACGCGGCCGCCACGAAGGGTGTCACATATGTTTCTTCCCCCGTAAAAAACTACTCCACCGGTGAAATTTATGCTTGCGAGAGCGGTCGCCGCCACCGGTGGGTGTCCCATATTCTTACCCCGTGAATAATCTCCCCATATGACATTTATGGTAGCGGCGGGGGCTTACACATGGCGTGCATAAACGCGCCACAATTATTACGAGTTGGTTACTTTGTGTGAGCAGCTGACGCGCGATCTGTAGGCAACAGCTAAGTTTCTTGTTGGTTGCATGCAGAAACTCACTGATCTGTTGTGAATTGCAGTGCATGGTCCAACTCAAGTCAAAATCACTGACTTTGGCCTCTCTAAGCTGCTGGAATGTGACGAAGAAAGCTATCAAGCAACCGGCGGAAAAGTAAGTGCTATTTTAGTCAGACAAGTCAGAATTATTTGGCGTACGGACTGATTTATTATAGCCAAATGTTTATGTTTCATAAATTTGACGCTGTGAAAGTATGTAGAAAAATTTAGTAGATTTGTCACTTTAAATTGTTTAAAGCACAAAACTCAGCAATTGGGAGCGCGTTATTTTTTTGATTTATAATGCACTGATTTTTTAAAGAATTGGTTTTAATTGCATCGTCATCGATATAAATATCGATGACGATGCAATTAAAACCAATTTTCAGTTCAGAGACAAGTTAAGTGTTTTATTTTTCTACCACTGTTTGGTGAAATGTGTGATAGCCGCTGAAAAGTTGTCTGTAGAAATAGTAAAAAAAACGTTGTTAAGCCCAGCCGCAAAGCGGCGCCTTCACGCGATGTTATATCATTCTGTTTGTCTGTATATACGTTTGTTCGTCTGTCGCCAACGCGTACTTGTCGGGCACTGGCATGACTGGATCAGCAGCGCAATAGTGCTGGCAGCCGTGAGAGGCCGGAGCACTGCTGGACCAGTGAGGTCTGTGCCTGACTTACTGATGGCGGCGGGGAATTATCGCATCGGCTCAAGTAGCTACAACGACTTGTTTTACTGTTGTTGTTGTCTGTATTAGTTGACCCTTTATAGTTCAGAGGCAATTATAGTGCCACATAGAATAATATGAAGTTGGTACACAGTACACTGGCCGTTTGTGGGTGGGTTGTTACATTTGGTACAGCGAGGAGGGGCCTGGGCGGGGCCGCAGCCCGCCCATGCCTTTCCTCGCTGTACCAAATGTAACAGCCCACCCATCAACGGCCAGTGTACCAATCATCTATTGTTGTATACTGGCCCGTTACTCTGCGGTTTTAATGTGCCCATAAAGGGTTAATATTACAGAGTCAATGTTTCAAAAAAAATAAAATATTTCATCAACTTGTGTTATCACTGTGTCTGCACTGTTCTATGTAGTTACCAATCAAATGGCTTGCTTTGGAGAGCATTCGGCAACGCAAATTTACGCACAAAAGTGACGTCTGGAGTTACGGTCGGTCATTCACAAACTATCAGAGCCTATGTTTCTCTTTTAACATTTTCGTTCTAGAAAAGCATTTTCTATAACTCCGTTGTGTGAAGGTACTGTAGTAGCTTCAAGACTCGTTATCAACTTTCCGTCTGTGTAGATGCTGTGCTGTCGAATCCGCTGTTACTAACTGAAATCATAGTTCGAGAACTCGTGACAGCCAGGTTTAAAATTCGTGAAAATTCGTGAACTGAAGATATTATCATTCGTAAAAATTCATTGTACGAGGCCTATGTTTGGATTATTTTTCGCTAACATTGGAATACGTTAACATTGTAAGAGTTACACTATACAGCTTTTCACTGTATTACTGGTAGCAGACTTTAGTGTCTGGGTCTATTAATAGGAAGTCAAGTTGAATCATTTATGTGATGAAATTTAAATAGTCACTTTGATTTGACGTGACGTTTCGCAGCTGTATAAGTCTAAGAAAGATTACAAAATGAAAAAAATAGAAATATAAAAATAAATGACTAAACATTTTAAAAAATTCGTTGAAAATTCGTTAATTTTCGCGAACTTTTAAAATTCGAAAAATGCACATTCTGGAAATAACTTTTTTTATTCGTGGGTGGCCGACGGCGCGGCAGTTACACGTATTGTTGCTTTGTTACGGTATCAGGCGTGACGCTGTGGGAACTATTCACGTACGGTCAGCGACCATATGACGAAATACGAGCAATCGACATAGCTCGAGAACTGGACAAAGGAACCAGACTGCCGCAACCAACCATCTGTACCATCGACGTCTACATGATCATGGTCAAATGTAAGCTAATTCTAGTTCGACGTTACGGATTATACTTGCTGTCTTTTCTTGACCCTTTAGACTTCAAAGGCAATTATAGTGCCACATCGAATAATACGAAGTTGGTACACTGGCCGTTGATCATGGGTGGGCTGTTACATTTGGTACAGCGAGGAGGGGACCAGGCCCAGCCCCCTCCTCGTTGTACCAAATGTAACAGCCCACCCATCTACGGCCAGTGTACCAATCACTGTATTGCTATATAATTTTCCGTTGCTCTGCGGTTTTAATGTGGCGATTAAAGGGTTAAACCTTTTTCGCTAACCGTGTAGGAATCGGTTTCTGGACCACCACTTAGTCACCACACAATGACGGCCTCATTAACGTCATCGACTGCAAAATCAGTCAAACGTACTGATAACAGCTTCGCTCTAGGCATTAGTAGAGATGTGCATGGGAATGGGAACAACTGGGATCCCATTGGTCCCATGGGATTCCCACGGGAACGGGAGTGACAATTAGTATGTCACTGGAATGGGAGTGGGAGTGGGAATAAAAGTACGGGAACGGGAATAGAGCTATGGGAACGGGAATGAATTACCATTGCAGCTTTTCAACGTAGCATATGAGATTCTGTTCAGTAATACGTGAACTGAGAAAGCACAGCCATTTTAACTTTACGTTGGCCAGACCTTCACCCGAGCATGTCATTTTCACTTCATTAATGTGTACTGTGACTGACTAGCGTGCTATAATAGTGAATAATTTTGTGTGTTCATTCTAACGAAAAGCATTCTTCTCTGTGCACTACTATAAGAGTTTGAAACTCTTCTTGTTTCAGTGGGAATGGGAATGGTAGGGAATGAATTGGGATTACTTTTCGGGAATGAATGGAAATATTTCGGGAATAAATAGGAATTGGACTATAGTCTAAGATTTCCCAAGGTCGGGAATGGGAACGAAATCATGGGAATGGGAGGGAATGGGTACGCGAAAGTTATTCCAGCACATTTCTAGGCTGAAGGTAGTACCAGCCGGCGTTCACATTTTTTTACCGCGCGATGCGTATGCATAGCGCGGACTTTGCTGTCGAAAAATGTCTGTCTGTCTGTCCATCTCTCTGTCTGACACACGCCGACCTTGTGTCGAAACGGCTAAACATAATTTACACCATTCTTGTTTTTCCTTACCAAACTTCGTGGCATATTCCGACGAGGACCCCCTAACGGGAGCGTCGAATTCAGATGAGGTATGAAAAAAATCGCAATGTTCGACCAATATCTAGCTTTATATCGGAAACGATACACGATAGGGCCATAGTTACCGTGCAACTCGCATGTGGCCTATCGAATGCTGCAATTTTTAATGACCGTGGATGATCCCTGACTCAGAGTTTAAGGTCACGCCATTATCTGATGCTGAATGTCTCAGAAATAGTATGAGATACAGACAGTTACGCATGCCCTACTCAAGGGTGTCATTTCAAATGATCTTGAGTAACCGTGAGTGACTTAGCGAATTATTCAGTGACGCCAAGCATCGCACGGCCTCTCTGCGACAGCTGAGTTTCTTGTTGTTGTTATTCTGATACCCTTGAAACCCAGTACGGTAGTCACTGTGAATCAGTTTGCTGTAGTAATTACAATTATGTAATTTACTTTCCAAACTATACTGGACCGACGAAATACAAGTAACGTGCAATCAAAAAACTGACGGATAGCCAACTTACTCTACCACATGGGATCAGAAACTAAAATAATAATAATATGAAAATAAAACAAACCGACGAGCATAATAAGTCCGAAAAGCAGTATAAGTCCGAGAAGGCAGTGCAGGAGTAAGGTACCAGAAGTTTAAGGTGGGAAAAACTTGTGAAAAAGGTGGGTTTTGAGCCGAGAGTGAAAAAAGAAGGCGTTACTGATATTGTTTTTGTGGCAGGTTGGTTTGTTGACACTGGAAGCCGTCCATCATTTGCAGAATTAACAGCAGAATTTTCAAAAATGGCAAAAGATCCAGGTCGCTATCTTGTCATCGAAGTAAGTCTTCGCTCACGTACGATACTCGCTATTGACTGTTAATGTAGCAACTCAGTATTCATAACTTTCTCAAGTATGTAGAATTTAGCGACTAATAGAAAGACAAATGCCGGTGTCTTATAACAGGAACGCCTCATAGAAATTCTTTTCCAGTAAAAATCTCCCAGGTAGAGACAATGTGTGTGTGTGAGTGAACAATTTTCCTGCTAGAGGATTTTTATGGGCGTTCTAATTATAGAACACTGGGTGCATTCCAGGCCTGCGCCGTGTTTTCGTTTAGCACGATACGATACGATACGATACGGTGATGTGTATTTTACGTGCAATAAAACATGGGGGTAGCCAGCTTAGTCTACCACATGGAATGAACAAAAATTAAAATGAGAAACTACAACTAAACTGAGGAGCATGTTGCTGATATTTGCGTGCTTTGTCTTGCAGCATATTTTGTAACTTATGTCGTAGTTACAATTAAAACAAAACTGTTTTAGCATTGCTAGAAAAACTTGCAAAACTATTTCATTTTTCAATATATAAACATGCTGTCCGGGAGTTTTTATAGTGGTTTTATTGCAGAAGTGCTTACAAGTAAAATACAACTAAAATAACAAATTGTTTTATTTTTGTATTACTAAGCCCCACTCGCAAATGCGGGGCTTTACGCGATGGCGTTGTCCATTTGTTTCTCTGTATGTCTGTCTGTTCGTCTGTCGCATGAAATGCATATACAAAACCGCGGCTTTTAAAAAACTAAGCAGTGTAGACAAATAGGAACTGCTACATGGGCTTTTCAAGGATCCCGTTCTTGGACACCTAGGATGACATTGAGCGACAGCAAACTTTGCCGAGTGACTTAGAGAAAAACTTCGCACCCTGCCCAGCAGCAAACCTCGCCCCGTGCCCCGCAGCAACCCCACCCCCGTGAGAAACTTAACCCCTCCCTAGTGAAATTTATGCTAGCGGCGGGGGCTTACTCATGGCGCCTGTAAACACGCCACACGTGTTTTAGTTTTAATCACGACGTTATGTATGTTGTTGCGGGCATGGAACAGTCTGCCACCAGTGACTCGGGCCTGCTCCTCACTTCTGACATTTCGGAAGGAGACCAAGTCTCAACTTTCTCGTCAGTCATACGGCTGACTTGGCGCTGTCCATTCAGACCGTCCGCAAGCGTCTGCATTGACCTGTACAACAATTTTGCTTACAAACTTTCTAAAGTGCCCCCACAGCTGTGTGATGGTAGCACTATAATCCTGACATTTTTAGTAGTAGTAGTAGTAGTAGTAGTAGTAGTAGTAGTAGTAGTAGTAGCAGTAGCAGCAGCAGTAGCGTCGATGCATGTGTGTGTAAAAGAACGATGCTCTGATGAGGCTGCCAAGTATGACTCCTGACATGCGAGAGATGATGCGTAGCATGAGTATCGTCAGCGACGGATCGGACAACTTCGTCAGTGCCGACGAATACCTGCAGCCACAGATCGACGACCAGATCATCGGTGATAGACGCCCGCTACAGAACGTACGTTTACCGCTTGGTACATTCGCCCACGATGCCTGGTTTCCATCATTACGTAAGTCTTCCGTAACACAACGCAACGCACCCCAAGCGTTTTTCGTTCGACAAAAACGTCGGAAAAAAGTCGGTAACACAAGAGCTTGCGGCAAGCAATTAGAACTTTGTTGTATTTTTGCCGCGAGTCCGTAAGTGCCGGCGCCGTGCCGTCGGAATTGCGGTGCGGTGCGGTGCGTTGCGTCGCGTTACAGACTCCTTATATACTGATGGAAACCACGCGTTAGACTACCGAACAGTCAAGAGTAGACTGATAAAGCTAGAAATAACTTAATTTATGTTAATGAGAACAAAGTTAACAGTTTTGTTGAGAATGTTGCATGCTACTATAGTTTTGTCTCTTTTCTCTTTTCGAGTTAAGACTATTTTTGTTGTTGTTTGTTTTTCATTTTTTCTTGTAGGCCTACTCTGTGTACGACGATCTCATAATAAATAACAAACCGCGTAATGCTGTTTTGTAAAGTTGTTGAGGTATTGCAGGACGTTTTTATTAAAGAAACTGCTTGCTTGCTTGCTTGTTTTGTCAGAAAACGTAGACAAGAAGTTCACAACACAAGTTCCGAATTACTATTCCGCTTTTGATACTATCATCTGGCTGCGATTTTACAACTAAATTCTACTTTACAACTAGATCCATTTATAGTTCCTATATTAATGTTGACACACCCACCACTGACGTCACTCATTCTTAACGCTACGCTAAGTCTGTAACGCGCAACGTATTTAATTTTTATGTTGCTTAAGTCCAGAGATCCTTAAAGTTACGATAAATCAACGATAATGTTGATTATACTAGCTTTATACAGCCTCATACAGCTGTCCATAGCTGGCCGATACTGCTACATGGTCGATGCATAGCTATTGCTGTCAACGGTGATCTGTACGTATTTTGGTGGCCACTGGCCGTTGGTCTTAGTATGTTGAATTAGTCCCGACACGTCAATATCCAAGAGAGGGCGTGTCCGAAGTGGGCGTGACGTCATTTACTGATTTTTGACAGCTGCAAATTTGCTGCTAACGCCACGAAGAAAAGTGAGAACAACTGTTTTTCGGCGACAAAATTGCACATTTAGAAAGCGTTTTTTTTGGAAATTGGGCTGCGTTCCAGTGTTGCGGTCCCTCATTAGAATACTGCGTGCGAGTTTGGTGCAAATTGATACGGAAATGACCAAGAAATACTCCAATCAGCGTTACGCGGTAGATATGCTGTAAGCACCAATACACAAATGTCCA
>Ga0209149_1000470_pt1 | contig 16941 bp, 11 predicted proteins | sample WorMetTyACAVOLI2_FD_187423 | JGI IMG/M metagenome (GOLD analysis project Ga0209149, IMG submission 187423) | Marine gutless worms symbiont microbial communities from Max Planck institute for Marine Microbiology, Germany - Olavius algarvensis... ... | reverse complement strand
CAATGGTACAACTTTCGACCCCCTGGGGTGACCCCTAACCGGGGAATGGGCCCCCCGTGAGGTGCTTTTTGTCAAATTACTTTGACCTCTTGTTCTCTTATTCTCACAAAACTTGGCACACGTGACAATACAGAAAAAAACTGTGGTAGAGATTTTTGAAATTATGATTTTGAAATTTTTTGGCAAATTTTTTAAATTTCAAATTTGGACTTTGTCCCTGGAATCGACAGGCGTCACTAGTTCTTTGTTTTTTATCTGCAATTTGCTATGCATGTGCGAAGACATTGCGACACACATTGCAGTGATGTTGGTAAGTTGGTCATTGGTTGTCACATGGATGTGTTGTGGCCAAATGGTTTGCTGTTTAGTACAGGGTTAGCCTTGCCCTGTGCCCTGTGGCATATCATTATCACGAATTGGAGGGATCTTTAGGCCAAAACTACATAAGTAAGTAAGAGCGATTAACATAATGTCTTCCGCAGCATATCACATCTGCTGCGTCACTTCCTGTCTTTTGCTCTCGCTTGAGGACAAACTTCTTCGAACTCTGTTACCTGTAATTAGGCTACTGTTGTCTTGTCTGCAGAGTGACACTGTCAATATGTGTGGCCTTGGCAGTGAAAAGGTTGTTGTCTTGTCTGCAGAGTGACACTGTCAATATGTGTGGCCTTGGCAGTGAAAAGGTTGAGTCCATAGTTTAGTTTAGTTATGACAATTAGAACATAGCCCACATCAGGGTTTATTTTAGCACGCATAGTACGCATAAAAAATGAAAACGGTCGGAAATTTACGCATACAAAATTATGGCAACGGGTAGGCCTACACGTTTTAAATGGCAACACAGGTAGCGTTACGCATTCTACATTACTACATATGCGTAGTTAATTAGTAGTTTTGGGTGAATAATGGTTTCTTTTCGCGAGAAATGGCTAACAGTGGACGCATTATGCCACGCTAAATTCGCCAATCATCATTGTTGGTTCGATGCGTTAGCATTAATATTGCAAACTGGTTCGTTAGTTTGTTTTCTTTTTAATAAATATTTCACAGATAGTGGTGGATCAATCTCCTCAGATCGCTTAGGTGTTTGAGTGAATGTCAAACATCGTATGCTATAAAAACCACTTGGTTTCATTAGTGATCGATTACACGTTCAAGGAGTAGCTACCCCTTTTTTATATGTTCAAGGGGTAGCTCTACCCCTTTTTTACAATGGCAAGGGGTAGCACTACACCTTTTTTCAGAGGCCTAAAATAAACCCTGGTTCATGTTCACTGGTCAATGTATATGCTATAATTTCCAAGGTGTTAAGAGTCAGAAAAGGTTATGATAGCTGAAACGACTTTGGCTTCCCATCAGTGATGTAGACCAACTATGTCTCTATCTTGCGTATCATCAGGTCTGGTTTTCTTGATGTGAAACTTCAAATGAATAATCCAGAAATATATTTTTAAGCTGCAGTGTAGACCATAAGTTGATATTATTGCTGTTTTTGCAGGGAGCTGACGATGTCGTATAATCTTAGGATGTCGCTTAACAGCGGTAAATTTATTGGTGGAGAAAAGTCGACTGGCTTCTGAAAGCCATCAACCGATCTGCCCCTCTGCCTTCGACGGCCGCCGCTGCTCTGATTATCTATGACATTTACTCTATGTAATAATGTGCATGCTTGAACGTGTCGCTAATAACTCGTCGGTTTTGTATGCGAGGTTCATTATGTCTGTCAAATCGTGTAAAAAGGCAGTTGCCATCATAAATCAAATGTTGATGGTCGAGTGCCGTTTTATGAGTCATTTTTGCCATATCGTGACATATTATTGTGATGTCTTCAGAGCAATTGTTGTTAACGCATTATGCAGAGGCGGCTGCGGCGCCAGAGTTGGATTGTATCTCAGGGATACGGATGCGATCGAATGACAGTAGTAGGGATGGGCGCAGTTAACTGGATAAGCAAAAATCTTTCTGTTAAACGGTTAATAAATTAACCAAACTGAAACTGAAAATGGCGGCCAAAATGGCGACGCGACTAAAAAATTAAAATTCAGAAAAAGAATAGAATATTACAATCAGTTTAGTCACTTATTGTCTGTTGTTTGTAGCAAAAGCATCGTACATTTCATTCAGTCGTGGTTTTTGACACACATTATCGAATTGTGAATGTTGTCTTATAGCCGCTGTGGCTAAGCCTCACCCCCACCTTACAGTGAGTTGCCAACAACCTTGGTAAAGCTACAGTTTTCAGTCAACCGGTTACTAGCCGATTAGTAGTTTTGGTCAACCGGTTAGCAAATTAACCGAAATGCCCATCCCTAGACAGTAGAGTTGGGTGCCATTTTGAGTGTCTTTCTGAAGACCTGTATAGACTGCATGCGTCCCCAGAATGACCAGTAATGTGTTCAGTGGGATGCTAAACCCTACTGTACCGTATACACTGCGAAACTGAGTTGTGAGATTGCAGAAGAGCATGCTGGGAAAATGAGTGGTTGAAAACGTGGGAGATAATATCTGACAGGATTCCACCCGCTTTCAGTTTCCATTCCCACAGTTTATTTCTATTTATATTTCTTCGTATTTTGCCTGCATTTTTGGTTCAGTGGCTGGGGCTTGCTCATGGCATCATACTTACTGAATACAGTTCAAGGAATGTGTGAGATGACCACCGAATGCACGTGTCCCATGCTGAATGCATGAGACTCAATAGGTCGGATACCATGTCCATGCACTTCTTTTGTGGCGCACAGTGAATTATTACGTCTGGTGACGTGTGCATTTGGGTAGGACGCACGTACAGTAAATACATAGTCATCAAACTTGGTTTGACAGATAGTCCGGCTAACCGGTCTGTCGTAATATACAGTCTTACGAGACTTATTGTTAATGAGAATGCAACTTGATTGGTATCGAGCATATATTTTTCTATTTCAGCTCATAAAGCGAATGTGTGTGTGTGTGTGTGTGTGTGTGTGAGGGAAATTAACTGCATGTTGGAATGATTTGTTGTATTTAGAGATGTGCAGAATAGATTTTTTTATTTCTGTTCGGTTTTTGAAAAAAACTCTTGATTCAGTTCAGAATGAGTTCGGTTTGGTTTGGTTCAAAAAACGCGGTTCGTTTTGGATATTATAGTTATTTACTAGTCACTTTTTATTTGAATGGCGGATTGCACGCAGTTTCTATCGGAAAGCCGTGTGAACGGATGTCAAATTTTTATACGGTTCGTTTTTTTTAAACTGAATCCGAACAGAATTTCAGTTTTCCGCACATCCCTAGTTGTATTCAACTGTTCTTTGATTTAGTTGATTAATTATCGTATTTGTAATTATTACTAGTGGTGTTTTGCATTTTTGTATGTTGACTTAGAATTTCAAATAGTCATAGTGTTGGTGCCATTTAAATGACGAGTCCGTTAGGTTATTGCCATTTCACTTACTGTGGAATTCACATGCAGCTGTAAGCCGGTGTCCTTCAGTATGACTTCCTATATAATGGCACGTTGAATTATGGGTTGTGTCAAAGCTGTTTGGTACTACACGGGCCTGGAAGCAGACAGGTGGCAATCCTAGCGGTCTAACATGGAACTACCGTGGCATAACGTTGTTATATAACTTCATGACAACCTTGCTGAATATGGTGTTGTCAGTCACAATGACTCGAATTAAAGATTAAAAATAAATAAAATAAATACATAATTTAATACATAATTTAACACGTTAAAAGAAATTTTACAACTCGGATATTTACAAACACTCGCTGATGTATAGTACAGTATCTGATCGCTAGGTGGCAGTGTCTGCTTCCAGGCCTGTGTAGTAAGTATCAAACAGCCTTAGTTGTGCACACTTCACAGGTCATCTCGGCTTTCTGTCTTCCGTGAAAAGTGCTAACTGTCTTTGAACTGATGCAAGTAACTGCCAAGATGACGAGTATGACATGATGCTACCCTGTCCCAAAAACGCTCCCTTTCTATGCTCGTGAAAAACGAGCTAATGTCAGTAGTTTTTGGTATACGACTTTCTCAGGAAATTTGATGCCTGGTTGTAAATTGGCACCTCATCTGTAAGCTATAGGCACATCACCTTTTAAAGTGTGAACTCATTTTTAATACAGTGTGTTAATATGCGTTAATATTATCACTGATTAAAATGGATTCCGTCTGTCACAGTGCAGCTGAAATCAAAACAGTTTACTTACTAGAAAAGAAAAAAGGATCGTATCCGTCGACTGTGTAGTATTTTTTATTTCACAACGTAATTGCTTGATTAAAACATTTTCGTTATAATGTTACTGTTACAAACTAAACCAATTATTTATTTCACTAGGTAGTGCAGTGACATTTTTCAGGTGTGGTGGACATTCTTTGAGACACACAGTTTCGTTGATGGTAGGGCACGTGAACCTAGTCATTTGGCTGGTCTGAGATTGGCTGTCATCCCAGCTTGCATCACTTTTGTCAACTAATACTCAACCAAATGAAGAGTTCTGATATTGCTTAGTATTCCGGAATTTTTGCGCGTGCTAGCATCACGGACAGTGTTTGCATAGTGATATTTTACTGTTTTAGTATCGCGTGTCATATGTCGTTGGGCTACGTCAAACTCTAGGTAAATACTGGATGATTCTCTGATGCGATGCTCACACATATTATATGTTGTGAATGTATTTTTGCTAACTTATTATTTAATCGTCATGCATCGCATTTAAGGGCCATAAGTGACTGGCTGGCTGGTAGAAAATCACTGTTCGTTGAGGTTGAGCTTCACTCAGCTGGTAATCGATCCCTGCCCACAGTAATGCACACGTACATGCAACCAGTTTACAGCTGTTTTCTACATACAAAATCTCTACTACCATGCTGTAAAATAGTTCACAGTTTGACCATAGTATATATCATTTCGTAAACAGTATTTAGGAAATTGTGGCAAAGTTGAATGCCAAGGCCGTCACACAGAAACATTAGAAACATTTTCTAATATTGTACATGGGTACAGATATTAATCTGGGGTTCTCAACAATGGTATCCATTCCCCCTGGATGGATATGGGGACGATAATATGTAGTATGAAGGTTGTTCTTTTAATAAGTACAATGGATTCGTAAAACGAATCTGTTGATGTCTTTCAAAGTCATGCTGATGCCTAATAAGACTGCTACCAGTTGGACAGTCCAGCAACAAGACACTCGTGTTTCTCGTCCTATGAATGTGTGGGGCCTTGGCAGTGAAAGGTTGAGTACTGCTGGGTTAATTATCGATATTTGCAGCTAAGCTGACGCAAAGTCAATTGCATATTTTAGTTCATCTCGTGTGTGCATTGTACATGGAGAACTTTTGCCTTCTGTTGTCAGTAATGTATAGCACAGGCCACTGATAGGACCAAGGCAGTGAGTGCCAAGACCGAGACAGTGATCATCAAGACCGAGATCAATAACCTTCAAGACCAAGGCAGTGAAAATACCGTTTCAGTACGACAGTTTCTTGAGTCTTCCTATCACTTTCTGCAGCAATCTGTAGCGACTGGCACTCTACTGGTTCCACACACCCGGACTGCAACTGGACAATGAAGTTTTGCAGTCAACGGACCAGCCACATTGAACCGTCTGCCACCAGCACTACAGTCACCGGACCTGTCGGAGAGTGCCTTCAAGCGGGCACTGAAGACGCACCTGTTCTCGACTGCCCGGCGCCATTGAGACGTCTTCATGATTCTGGCACCGGATATAAATATCCAGACTTACTCACTTACTTACTTTAATCACACACGGTATCGACATATTATTGAATCCATTTTGGCATCCATTTCCAGTCAACGACAAGCACTAAATGATGGATGTGACCGAAATGAACGAAGGCGAATTAAGTGACAAAATCGCTGGACATCAACCAACTGGTAATGACAATAAGTCTTGAGTGATGCGTCTTTTGTCAGTCGTCAGATGTCTCGAACTGTCTTTGTCTCGAGAGAAGAAAGACCAAGGACAGTAAGGCCAAGACCAAGAGCGAGACTGTGATCGTCAAGACCAAGACAGTCAAAATACTATCTCGAGACGAAACAATATCTTACTGTCACTGAGCCCAGGTCCGAGTAAGTTGAGCACTATAGGCCGCATTCCATTATTCTAGCCAGCTGCAAACCTGGTTTGCGACCAGGTTTGCAGCCAGGTTTTCGACAAGTTCGTGCGTGTTTGCGACACGCTTTCGACCAGCTTGCGACTTTTTTTGTCGAAAACCTGGTCGCGAACCGCAGCAGTTTCGCTGGTTCGTGCGCGTGCCAGACAAATGGAATGTAGAAAAAAACCCGTTTTAAGCAAGTTCGCAGCTGGCTTTTGACCTGCTTGCGACCAGGTTTTCGACCAGGTTTGCAGTTGGCTATAATAATGGAATACGGCCTTATGCAATTTGCCAAAATCCAGCGAGTTTTATGGGTGGGGTGGAGGTAGTCAGCTATTAATGGGTGTGTGTGTGTGTGTATGAACTACTGTAATATTTTAATGTGAAATATGTAGTCCAAAGTGCATAATATTGTTCTGCATGATATGATGGTCATTGTCCTATGACCTATGTCCTAGTGAGACTGATTTCTATTAGCGAATTAATATATCATAATAAGTGTTGTGCAGCTAATACGAGTTGACAACAATTTTCTGTGCTAATTTGTATATGATTATGATGCATCTAAACAGCAGCGGCTTGTAGCTGTGTGGCTAGGAGTTGACGTTCACACCAGTACTTCATTCCTGCTCGTTTTCAACTGGGTACTTGTCTGCACAGTGACAGTTGTTATGCCTTCGCCAGGCCAGTGAGACCGACGGGCGGAGGTGTTGTATTCTCGTCCATCCTTCTGTCCGTACGCAGCAGTTATTACCAAACTTGTGAACGTGGTATTTTGAAAATGAATGAACTGATTTTGATGCAAATTGGCACCTAGATGATCTACGGAGCAACGGCGTGGAACCATCAACTTTTGGGTTCAGCAGGTCAAAGATCAAGGTCACACAAGGCCAAAGATAGATTAGAGGTTTCACGACGTTGCGCTATATAAATCGACTTACTTACTTACTTGGAGGCCTGGCGGCGACACCATTCTCGGCCTCGTTGGGTCGAGTAGCTTTTTCTAGTTAATGATACTAGGGCTGTGCTAACCAGTCTTTTCTGAACCCGAGTTCTGTATCGAGCCCAGAAGTTGAGAATAAGTGACTACGTGTAACTATGGCTTACAGGTGCACATTACTACCTTCACTATTTGCTGATCCGTGCTTTTCTCGATTCTCTATTATTGTCATATTGATTTGCTGTGATCAGTTCTAAAGAATACGGTATAAATTTGTTGATGTTTTATTTGGAGTTGAACATTTTGTTTAATGAACTGTCGTTTGTTGAGTATGTAAATAAACTAGTATACAGTTGACGCATGCTCTAAGCCGCAGCATGTGCTGTGACACTGTTGGTTGGGTCGGCTGACCCGTAAAATCGTCTCCGAAATGACCTATAATGTTACGAGTGAGACATTAAACCCTGCTGTACCATACCAAAGCACGGTACAATAAGTTAATGAATAAAAGTAAAATACCTTACATAGAGGAATGGTTTATGAAACTGATGAGGATGAGGATGTACAGGATGAGGTGACAACGAAAGTGACTGAGATTTTTTAGCTGCGATAATGAGCTCGAGTGCTTGATGGAGACTCGGCACAGCCCTAGTGACAAATCAGTCCTGTTCCAGTCCTCAGTATTTACGTTGAAGGAGAAGCCGTACTGGGGTTAATATGCACTTCAAGGAACCAGGATCGATAACTGCCTTCACCCATGTCATCCTGCCAAGACTGATCACATGTGCCAGAAAAATGTACTACTTTAATACGTGGGCATATAAACGCAGTGATGTAGGTAGTCAAGTCCAAAATCTTAACCCTTTAATGGGCACATTAAAACAACAGAGCAACGGACCATTATACAGCAAGTGTGATTAGTACATTGGCCGCTGATAGGTGAGCTGTTACATTTGGTACAGCAAGGTGGCGGATGGGCGGGACGTGGCACTATAATTGCCAGTGCCTACTAAAGGCTTAACCCTTTAATGGACACTGGCAATGATAGTGCTATATCGAATAATATGAAGTTGGTACACTGGCTGTTGATGGGTGGGCTGTTACATTTGGTACAGCAAGGACGGGACTGGGCAGGGCCGCAGCCCGCCCAGGCCCCTCCTCGCTATAGCAAATGTAACAGCCCACCCATCAACGGCCAGTGTACCAATCACCGTATTGTTGTATAATGGTCCGTTGCTGTGCGGTTTTAGTGTGCCCGTTAAAGGGTTAAGGCCAAGACCAAGCCTGGACCTTTGAGGCCAAGGTCCCGAGGACAAGGCCAGGGCATAAAAAATTGTCCTGAAGGCCAAGGCCTGGTCTGGCGGACCATCACTAACTAGAAGAATGAACACAGAATGCACGACGTTAGCAGACGTCTTTTTTTTGTTCACAGCAAAAACGTCGATCGATAGTATTTTCCGTATGTAGCCGATATATTTGCATGCTGTTCATGGCATTGTGTGCTATTGCGTATATTATAGTTTAATTATACATGACACATTGCTTCCTGCAGTATTTTGCTTCTGTGCTGTTCATCATTACGTCTAGTGATGTATATTAGGAAAGACGTTGAAATCAAGTTTGACTTAAATGTGGCTTGTGTTCTGTTGTGGTCTCTCTTACTTCGTTCTGTTAGTCAAATCTGTCACCTGTACAGTGTGGCCGAGAAAAGTAAGCCCTTCTTGGTTTGTCGACCAATTGTGTGTCAATAAACGTGGTTTCGTTAGATTGGAGTGTCAGCAAAGCACATAATATTCTAAACTATTGTGAAATATTCTTTTGATTACATGTAATATTCCGTACATGAAACCAAACTGGTAAAATAATTTTAAAAATGTGGTAAGCTGTTTCTGACTCGGCCTGATCTGTGTTTTTGGTTGCATGAGAATATTAAACATTAGATGGCAGTACACATGATTTGGATAGCATTTTATTTCACGAATATACAGGATGTTTAAAAAAAGTAACCCCCCATAAAAATTTTCGGAATATTTTCACTTCGGTTAAATCTTTTTTTCGTGAAATTTTGCAAATTTGTTGGCAATTCATATCCACATAATGTCTACTGCATATATCTACAAAAATTGGCAGATATATGTGGATATGAATTGCCAACAAGTTTGTAAAATTTCACGCAAAAAGAAATATTCCAAAACGTTTTAGGGTGGATACTTTTTTTGAAACACCCTAGATGTGTGTAACAGTACCATTCCTTTTTCTCACATATACACTGTGTCCACAAAAACAAAGCCAGAGAATTTGTAGCATAATTTTACATAGAACTGATGAAATTTTTGTAACATTAGGAGGACTTATTCCTCAGTCTACTATAAGGACAACTTCTGTTGCATTTCCAACGAAGCCTGTGTAATATCCTTAATGACGTCTTGCAGAACTGAAACACAGAGTGTTATTCGAATGCAGAAAGATTGACCATTCGATTGTTGTTGCAGCCATCAGTCAGTGGCGTTGCCGTCTCTCTGCTTGTGTTAGGGCTCATGGTGGACATTTTTAGCACATTTTGTGGTGTTTTTATCAAATCAAATCAACTTTATTTCAGGCGACAAGGCTGGTTCAGTGTGTTAAGTTAATGATGAGAATTTTTCAGTTTGGGGTTATTTCTATTTGACTGTTTTTTATTGCCAAAATGTGACTTGTCTCAAACCTTTTACTGGGTATTATTGGCATTACGCAGGTGAGGTCGAAGACATAATCATAGCCAGACTCGCAGTTGTCTGTTAAGTCACTTTGCCAAAAATTAGAGCGTTTAGTTAAAGTTTGATGACGCTATGCTAAAAGCAGTTTGCTTTGTCTTTTGTGCACACACTGTATAGTGTTACTAACATCATAGGATAAAAAGGCGGGGCTTACTTCTTAGGCCACCTTGTGTATTTTCTTCTTTATGGTTGGTCGCGCAGTTTACTGCACTATATATTGAAACTTGTTATCGATCTACGTGTAACTTCAGCGCTCTGTTCAGTTGTTTCTTATGCACTTAACCCTTTAGAGTTCAATGACAATAGTGCCACATCGAATAATATGAAGTTGGCACACTGGCCGTTGATGGCTGGACTGTTACATTAAATGTAACAGTCCAGCCATCACCATTCCCATCCCCGCAGTACCAAATTTTGGTACTGCGGGGAGGGGACTGGGCGGGGCCTCAGCCCGCCCAGGCCCCTCCTCGCTGTACCAAATGTAATAGCCCACCCATCAACGGCCAGTGTGGCAATCACCGTATTGCTGTATATTGATCCGTTGCTGTGCAGTTTTAATGCGCCCGTAAAAGGGTTAATCGTGTAGGCTACGTATGCGTCAGAACTCTTGTCATAAAGCCGTGATTGCATGTACACCAGGTTGCAAAGTGTACCGTGAAGATAATGTAAACTATTAGGTTTAGGTCTGTTGTAAAACTTACAATAAACGACCGCGGCTTCTGGTGCCTGTTACAGCCTGTCAGTATTTTATTTCATTTATTTGAATAATTGTAAAGGTAAAGGACTTGCTATAGCGCCGCTTACATGAGTCAGACTCGTGACCAGCAGCGCTTTACAATCTCGGAAGTGGCAGCTGATTGGCATGAGCCAACGGTGCCGCAGCGCATTATGTGGCTATCCATTGCCCGCGCTAACGGACAATTGGACCCGCGGTGCAGCTAGCAGACACGCCATCGCCCGAATCAGCCACACTAGGCCTTCACCCCGTAGCCGTAACTACTACTCATTTCCCGTCCCGCTGAGGGTAGGAAGCTGAGTCGGCCTGAGCACACGGTAGGTTAGCAACTTGCTCAAGGTTGCTTGCGGGTGTGAGTCGAACCCGCAACCTCTCGGTTACGATTCCAGTACTCTACCATTACACCACTGCACCCATAGGCAGAATTGCGTAAGATATTACTTCATTTTACTGCAATTGACATAGTTTAACGTCATACGCCGTCGTCGTGGTAGCCGTGGGCCTACTCAGTGTGTGGTGGTATTGGCGACAAGTTTACGGTATGTAACTCGATAAAGTAAGGGATCTGCTATTCTCATGCGTAAGGGGGCGTTCAATACAATATGTAATAATATATAAATTTCACAATTTTCGACTAATTTTGGTTATAAATATGTTGTTAACGACAGCAGATCGGGCCATAGGTACTGTGAAACGGTACTATCATATTCGCTCTGTCGAACTATGACATTTCTAGGGTTCCCACTCACCTGGAAAGGTAGAGAATTAATTTGGTCAGGTAAAGTCGGGGAATTTTGGTAGCTTGCGAACGAAAACGGCGATTTTTGTCTACGTTTCAGGTAGCTACTCGTTAATGTAAGTGCACTCAGTTTGTTATTTTCTTCATGCTTCTGTGTCCTGTTCACTCTCAGTGGTTTAAAATGTGGTAATGATAGCACAGGGAGTCGGTGTAGGGGAGGAGGAGCCGACTAAAATGTAGAGAAAAGTAGCTGTTGCATGTTGGTCAGGGAAAAATTACGGGCATGGTCAGGGAAAGTCGGGGAATTTAATTCTTCATAAAGAGTGGGAACCCTGATTTCCTGAGTGACCTTTGAAAGTCATTTCGATGACCTACTTACTTTATGCGCAGGTTACGCGCGATATGTTAGCGATAGCTACGTTTCTTGTAAAGTATAACAGTTTATTGAGAATTTCAGAACAGTGCACTTGAATAGGCTTATGAATGACCACTAGGCTATGTGCTGTGGTAATAGCCAACGGTACGCTCGGTTTGTCAGTAGTTTTTATTGAATGTCGATGTCAAAACGCCGCCGGCAACTAGACATCAACGAACCCGCACAGTACTGCATTGCAGTAGTCCTGAATCGACACCGCGAAACGAATATTCAGACGAGTGGCTACAGTACGGCTATCGTATAACAGGCTAGATAACAGCAGCACAGTACGCAAGATGGCGCCACGGCACACAACACCGACGACGCCGTCAAAAATTTGCCGTACAAAATACCTAACGACTATGAGAAATCGGCCAACGAACCAACGATAATGTACATGTACTACTGCAACGCACTAACCAACGAGTAGACCTGAAAAAAGCGGTAAAATTCGTTCCTAACCTGAAGTTCTGTACATGGTCGAACTGCAAAACGGCAACATATGAACGCACTGTATACAACGCGACAGTGGCCGGCCGGTCACAATAAACATGCACGGAGCAAATATGGCGCAAAAACTCGACCACAACACTAGAAAACCGTCACACATATGACGGCGTCGACTGGAAGAAAATGCAGGTCTACGAGAATGAGTAATAGAAAAGGCTTATACGGGACCAATTAACAGGGGGAGAGACTTGGAGATCACGAAGGCAAGGGACAACAAGGGTTGCCAGCACTGCAGTTGAAAATAACTGCTTTACGATATTCTCGATTGATGTATAATCCATTAATCTGATGTAGCCCTGTCAGTAAGTCAGTTACTCCTTATTTCATGACCTACTTTTATCTCGTATCTCTCAACACAGTGTCTGGAGTGAAATTACGTCCCATAACCCACTCCACTGAAGCGTGACTAGTTTATCGCGCTGTTCGTAGGCCCATGTTGGCCCTAGCACGACGGTCATGAAATAAGTAGGTTAGCCTTAGCCTATACCATAGTCTCTCGTGCTATACACTCGTGTATAACACTCCAGACTATGGTATAACCTACTCATGCTACAGATAAGACCCACCGACCCGGGTCAGAAAACGAAAAGGCGTGCACCTATTTACCGTGTGGGCATGTAATCTGAACGACCAAAATAAGTCATTTATTGAGACAATCACAAAAAAAGTATACTGGATAACGTGGTCATTGCTAACGGCAAACACATACATCGACAGGGTGGCCAAAAACTGAGGCAACTTCCGATTGCTCGCACCTTTAATGCGCCTAAATCAATTCCCATGATTTTTGAGTTAAATAAAAAAAATCAGTAAAACCAGTGTCGTAATTTATTTATTTATTTATTCTTTGATGACTGACAAAAATCACAAATCAATCGGGAAATTTTTAAAGATGTGAGCAGTCAAAGAAAGCTTCAGTTTTTGGGCCACCCTGTAAGCTGTCTGATTGCTCAACAAGCCGAAGTACACGTACTTTGTAATTCGAGTACAGCGCTAACATGCACATCAAAACATGCGAAACACGAGGAGTGATTTGCCGATGTTCACTCTCAGGTTGTTCAACTCAATAACGGCATCAGTCAAAAACTCAGCAACAACGTAACAGTGACGGTCAGCGCCGGCGCCAGCAGTACCATCACTAATGTAGCCGATGAACTCGTTACGCGGAGGAATCGCAATCGCAAATTTCACAATCTTTCGAAAACTTACAAACAGCAAACAGTATTATCCGATACGAAAAGCGGAGTCGCATGATTATCAGTAGCCCTACACGAGTAATTTGTACAATAAAGACGCTTCGTGTGGAACTGTCGCAACTCTAACCTAAGTTTCGGAACTGCAGTGTAAGCCTATACGGAAAGGGATGAGACGAACGGCGCATGCGCAACAGTACTACCAGACACGCTTGAACGCATACAGTCTGCCACTAAAAGCAGTGGATCGCATTCACTGGTCATCAGTCAATTTCTCGTACAAAAACTGGACAGCAGAACTTTGGCGATACACTATATACGAACATACCTACGCAAACTACCGACATTTTAAACAAAACTGCTATTACAGCGACGTTTAGCGCCATTCTACGGTCTATCAGACAGTTTGTCGAAACAACTGAATTAGTTAACCTAACCAAGAAAACTTTTTAGTTATAGCGAATAAAGGCCACTATTCTTAATTCAGGTCTAAGGTTAGTTTATAATTTTAAAATAAGTCGAAACCTTCAAACAAACGATATGTCATACACGTAATCCAGAGTTTATAGGACGTGCCAATCATTAAAACAGCTGCGTGGGCGTGGCTTAAAACGGTTCGTTCATTATGAAAATCTTTATTCACCATATAATGGTAGCATAAAACAAAAGAAAAAAAAGCTTAACTAAATTTTAACTAAGCTATTATCTCGTGTATTTGAGTATTTGACAACCGTCGAAACTGACGTTTGAAAGTGGAACGCTCAAGATTCATCACACCACCGCACTAACGGTGACCACGCCCTCATTATTTCAACAGGCGCAACATTCTGCAGTTAATACATTTCTATACAAAAACAACACTGGACGCTCGTTAATTTCGACGCACCAGCAGGCTCGCTGCTGCGCAGATTGCGTGGCAAAACTTGAACGCAGGGAAAGAGTCTTCGAATCATCCTTGCTGCAAACTGTAGAAGTTAACGGAACAGCATCGGAAAAAAATTAAATTCAACATGGATGATGGCGACTAGTCATTCGCGTATCTGATAAAATTTATGTAAACTACGTTATTATTATTATTATTTTTATTACGCAATGTCACACCGATATCAGAGTCCTGGAAAGATGCACATAGGACGGAATGCGTACTTCTTTAAGTGAGATACAGCGGCTGACAAAAAAAAAACAAATTTCGCCATTGGTGTTTACAACTCGTCGAGAAAGCAGTCAACGATGACGGATAAACGCTGTAGATTTTATCATCGTGTCTAGACGCTAGAACAGCTGAATAGAACAAACACTGTAAACTATCATCTAGTTACTGTCAGTTCCGTCGCAGACGCACCGAGCCGAGCCCACTCGTCACATCATGAGCTTCGCCGACAACGCCCTAACGCCCTGTACAATGCTCTATGGAAGATCACTCGATTCGCCTGAACGCTTATGTACACAAAAAGTCGAAGAAGTACGAGCTATACGCCTAGCAGCAGTTTTAACCCTTCGAAGGGCATACAGACGCCCGCAGCAGCATTTCACCACTGTGGGCCAATGTTTCCTTGCAGATTTGTAGCTCATCACCACCGAAATGCTTTTCCTACTCCCCGTATCAAATATTGCAACAATGGCCAATCAGAGATGCAGTACGTACTTTGTGTCCCTGCCATTATCACATTATGCCATACAGTTCACAAATGTCTGGGCTAGTATTTGCGGTTGAGATGTTGAAGAGATTGTCACGGACTATTACAAGATTCGAACATCAATATGACGGCTAACTGTCACTGTCCTTAACGGCTCAACGGTTAACTCGAGTTCGAAGTGGGATCTTCGCCGTGTTCTTCTGGTTTCGTCTCCTGGTTGCTGGTGTTCGGGGTAGGACGGTTGAAGACGGACGGGGTTGAGGTAGGAGCGACGACAGCGGCGTGCGGGGTATCCGACTCTGGACGAGGGGTCGCCGAGGCGGGCTGCTGCGCGGCGTAGTGCACCCGGATCCAGGCGGCGGCCGCCTTACGATGCGACTCGCCGGCGCAGTGAGTCTTGTACTCGGCGATCGTCGACGTCCTGACGCGGCACGCCGAGCACTCGTACTGCAGCTGTTCCAGCTTCATGATCGCGTTGTTCGGAGCGCCGCCGTCCCGGTAGCACTGCGCCTCCTGGTGCCCCGCGCACGCCGTCCGACCGGGGTACACGATATGGCATCGGCGACAAATATACCCCACGTCCACAGTTGCCCGCCTCGCCACGGTCCAATCGTCAGAGCCGACAGCCTTGCGGATATCGCTGAAGTGCCGGCAGTCCTGCGAGTAGTGTGTCACCGTGCAGTCGGTGTCTGTCAGCTTCTCCTGGATACGCTGGATCGACCGGGCAGGGATCTGCAGCAATGTTAACGGAGTCCCGAAATTTGCCGGATCGAGCATAAACATGTTGTCCTGCCCTACAACAGCATCACACACAACGGTTGGTTGGTTGGAGTTTAACGGCACTTTCAGCACAAAAAGGCTATATCGTGCCCTGCAGAAATTTAAGTTTGTTAAAGATCTTTATTTCATTTAAGAATTTAAAGATACATTGTTTAGGGGTATTGATTAAAATGTGAGAAAGCTGAGAATAGTGATAATATTTTTCTCACACACAACAACGAATATTACTCAACTGAATCATACCTGCACTACTATTACAAAGCACAAATAGGAAGTCATACACCCTCTATCAATTACCGTTGTCACTTAAGTACTGACAAAATTGTAGCATATACGACACTAATAAAACTATCCACTAATCCGAAATTCATATAGAGTCTTTGTGACCTTGAATGTTAGTTCAAGGTCATTTGAAGTCATTCAACATCAAAATACGAGAAAAAACAAAGTTTAATAGCAAGTGTATACGTCTGTAAAGTGCCAAATGGACAACTTTTGTGGCTTTTTATGCATAATAATATTTCAATATAATGTGCACGACCGTCGTGTGGTTTCTCTACATCAATTAAACTTCTTCAACTTAAACTAAACCCTTCATATGTTTTTTCCCGTGCGATGCTATGCATAGCGCGGCTATTTCCGTCACCCGGTGTCTGTCTGTCTGTCTGTCCGACTGTCTGTCTGTCACGTTCGTGAGTTGCGCCAAAACGAATAAAGATATCTTCTAAATTTTTCAACCACGTGGTAGCCTAGCCATTCTAGTTTTACCGTACCAAACGGGGTGGCGCTATTCCAACGGGAACCCCCCTAACGGGGGCGTCGACTGCAAGAGGGTATGAAAAAATTGACGATTTTCGACCAATATCTCGCTGTATCTCAGAAACGGTTATAGTTAAATGGGCACACGCATCGAGACAATTTGTAAGCATCGAATTCTCTTTCCATCCATACAACATTTAGCGTGATTGCTCCAGGGGCGTCCCCAGGGGAAACCAAAATGTAGTAAAAATAGCGATTTTTGGACTTACGCATTGACTTAAGCATCGTATAACTCGGAAACTATTGAAGATAGATAGGTACATGCTGCGAGGGGTTTGACAAGCATTGAATTGTCTTTCCATCCATGCAA
>Ga0209149_1000469_pt1 | contig 16958 bp, 9 predicted proteins | sample WorMetTyACAVOLI2_FD_187423 | JGI IMG/M metagenome (GOLD analysis project Ga0209149, IMG submission 187423) | Marine gutless worms symbiont microbial communities from Max Planck institute for Marine Microbiology, Germany - Olavius algarvensis... ... | reverse complement strand
CCGTTTCGGCTGTGAAGTTGAAGTGAACGTACCATAGGCGCATGAATACATGCGTGCAATACAACTATGCAATACAGATTTGTACTGCACTGTTGTGCCGTGTACTGCATGGTAAATTAGCAATAAACATTACTTTTGTATAAGTATTGGTTTTGTGGCTGAAAACAAAACGTGAAAATATTTTGCTTTCTGTTGATTGGATGTTGAGGATGATATAAAATTGGTTTCATTATCATAACTTATTAGTAGGTAATGTGTGTATTATGCAGAAGACATACAAATCGTGTACTGTGTATTATACACACTGGTAAAATCTTAGAAATGTCCATCATTTTATTACAATAATTAGTGGCAACTTTTTCAATTATTAATGGCTTTCATTTGCAAAACTCTTGCTGGTTGGGTTTATTGCATTGGGCCACAGTGACCTGTTTTCTAGGAGTTGACGTATGTATTGTTTGTGTGTTTTTAGTTAATAGCAGAAAAAAACCCACTCGTGCTTGGAATACGTGACACAGAGACAGTTGTGGTAGCTATGTGTTACTGTTTTATGTATGGCAGTCTAAAAATTCTGTAGTCGTGATTTAATGTGAGATATTACAAGAATATAATGTAATTAATATTGCATTATTAATTTTTGGACGGATTGCCCAGCTGCTGTTAGCTTTATATTTTTTTGTAGTTTTATCTCTCCATTTCTTGTTGTTAGGAATTTCAGAAGAAATTGTCAGGAGCACGACGCATCGTCATTGTGGGCAATGGCGGCATAGCAACAGAGCTAGTGTAAGTCTGTGCCATAGCAACAGAGTAGGTGTAAGTCTGTATCATAGCAACCAAGCTAGAGTAAGTGTGTGTGTACCATAGCAACAGAGTAGGTATAAGTCTGTATCGTAGCAACCAAGCTAGAGTAAGTGTGTGTGTACCATAGCAAGAGAGTAGGTATAAGTCTGTACCGTAGCAACCAAGCTAGAGTAAGTGTGTGTGTACCATAGCAACAGAGTAGGTATAAGTCTGTATCGTAGCAACCAAACTAGAGTACGTGTGTGTGTACCATAGCAAGAGAGTAGGTATAAGTCTGTATCGTAGCAACCAAGCTAGAGTAAGTGTGTGTGTACCATAGCAAGAGAGTAGGTATAAGTCTGTATCGTAGCAACCAAACTAGAGTACGTGTGTGTGTACCATAGCAACAGAGTAGGTATAAGTCTGTATCGTAGCAACCAAACTAGAGTAAGTGTGTGTGTAGCATAGCAACAGAGCTAGTGTAAGTCTGTATCTTAGCAACAGAGTAGGTGTGAGTCTGTATCATAGTAACCAAGCTAGAGTAAATGTGTGTGTACCATAGCAACAGAGCTAGTGTAAGTCTGTACCATAGCAACAGAGTAGGTGTAAGTCTGTATCATAGCAACCAAGCTAGAGTAAGTGTGTGTGTACCATAGCAACAGAGCTAGTGTAAGTCTGTATCTTGGCAACAGAGTAGGTGTAAGTCTGTATCATAGTAACCAAGCTAGAGTAAGTGTGTGTGTGCCATAGCAACAGAGCTAGTGTAAGTCTGTACCATAGCAACAGAGTAGGTGTAAGTCTGTATCATAGCAACAGAGTTATTTTGTAAGTCTGTACCTTGGCAACAGAGAAGTCTGTACTATGTATCAGTGTAGAAATGAACATTTGTTTCCTGTGTGTTTTTGACATGTTATGCCGCCAGTTTTCACACGACATTACTCCTCGTTTTCTGTCTCGATGTTAAGTATATTTATGTTGTTCTTTCATCTCACTAATAATATATTTTAATGTAAATGTTGTTTTATTGCTGAAAAGAAAAGAGCAGCTACAAACATCTCTTCAGGAAAGCGTAACGAATGCACTATTGGTAGTTTTTACAGGTCTTGACATCAAGCCGTCAATGTCAATCTGCTACGGCCACAAAGCACTGAATATACATATTAACATTGTAGTTTAGTGGTATTGGTAGCTTTGGTCGGTTATAATTTTTTTATTTTTTATACCAAACATAATACTGTGTTCATTAACGTTAATTACGACAAAGCAGCTGTTGCAGTTACAGGATCACGGACTGCGAGGTGGTCTGGGCAATCAAAGATGAGTCAATTGTCAGCACGTTCGTTGACGCCGGAGCAGCCAAGTTTTTCCTGCCGTCATTAAGTAGTGAGGCGGCGCCGGTCGAGGGACCATTGAAACGACCGAGATACACGCTTACAGGTTCTCTGAGTTTCTGTTCTCATCTTTCGTTCTGTCTGATAGACTGGAAGGACTTTGAACTGTTCTTGCGCTAGTCTGTTTCCGTATCTCTCCATATGTTTGATTCTCTGTGTTTGTGTGTTCGTCAGTCTCCAGGTCTGTCTGTCTGTCTGTCTGGATCTGCCTGTGTGTGTCCAAAGAGGAATGCACAGGGCCAGGAAAAAAGGAGAAGGAAAGTGAACCTGACAACTTGCAAAAAGAGGTTCACCTGGAAAATGTCCATTAAATGGTGTGTTTGTGTGTTGTTTGCCTATTTCCATTTGATTGTCATTTCAGGAAACGTATAGTCTGATAGTTTTACTGAATTTAAATTGAAAATATTCATATAGTGTCATGTGGTAAGAACTGAACAGGTATCAGGCAATTCAGTGTGAAGAAATTGTGAAGGATACGTGCATACATATAGTTATTTTAGAGGGCATTTTGGAATTTATCTGGGTTAGTTGTTGCCCCTGGAAAGGTGTGATGCAGATTTTTTTACTCTTTGGATGCCCAACCAATAGTGTCAGTGCACTGAAAGTGATAATGTGCCCAAGATTGTTACATACTCTCAGCCTCAGATTGCAAGTCAAATACCTTAAGCACGGTGCCGTACATGTAATATGTACATGCCAATCAGCTGCCACTTCTGAGATTGTAAAGCGCTGCTGGTCACGAGTCCACTTATGTAAGTAGCGCTATAGCAAGTGTCCAGACCTTTATATTGTACTGTATTTTCTTTGCAGCATAAATATCGTAAACAGATAACGTGTGCAGTTTAAAGCAGCTCGGACAGTTTCGTTTGACTCTCAGCGAGTTGTGTGACCAGGTAATGTATGTAGCATCCGGCGCAGATTGTTCAGATACTTATGTCGACTGGTTCAGCACTTTGATGTTGCTGGTTATGTGTCGGGATTGGCTACTGGCCGGGGAAATTACTCCTTCACTGTTTCCGCAGGTTTGCATGGCGAACCTATGGTAATAGTAGGAAGATAACCAGTTAAATAGAAACTGAAAGTAGCAGCAGAAGTGCACTATTTTAACATAATGGGTAGTCACAGGCTGTCAACAAGAATTGATGAAAAGAAACTTAAATAATAATAATAATAACAGATTTGTATAGCACCTTTAGGTCCGAAGTTACAGAGGCGCTTGAAAACAAAAACTGGTGAGCTTGAGAGAACCATGAAGCTGTCAGACAACTTTCAAGAAGCAGCCGATTTGCTGTCATCGACCGTCGCAGATTGTTGCCAATTCAATGATTTGCATAATTTTTTGGTTATTAAAAAGTCATGGTGAATCAATGTTGAAATTTAGGGGACACCCTGTAGATAGTTTGTTGATGATGTTTGTCAGATGAAACAGCTGCTGATGGTAAATCTTGTGGTGCTGCACTCGGTCCTGACTGGACGAACATTCTACCAATTCATGGCAGCAAACAGGCTCGTTGAGCAGCAGTGTTATTTTCATTGTAGTTTCAGTTTCAGAGTTAAGTTATGTTGTTGCTTTTTACTTTTTAAGTGTCATTCTCAATTACAACATCTTGAAGTTAGTTGCTGATATGTTGTCACCACCAAACCTACTGTAGCATCTCTCTTGTAGCCAGTTGAGAATGCTGCCATAGCTAGACATAGTTAATAAAACAATCTGCTTGTTCAACGGTCTTTCCCGAGGACAGCCGAGGTAAGTTGTCACCAGATCAGTTAAACTATGCATCACCATCTGTCACCACTTTCATCGCCACTAACCTGTCTGCCTCTTGTTAATTTTCTCTATTTCTTACAAGCCGTAGCATCACACTTGTCCAAAAGCAAACTATTCATATTATTCGCAAGCACTTAACTCCTGCCAAGTCTTTTTGGGTTCACCTGTAGGCCTCACACAAGTCTTTTTGGGTTCACCTGTAGGCCTCACACCCTCCACCTCATAAGCCATACATCTTTTCACTCACTGACTCTCATCCGTTCTTGGAACATGTCCACACCATCTTAACTTTTTTTGCGGTAGCAACGAAACGTTATCGTTGGCTAAGATGAACCTGTTACTCAGTTCAGTGTTCAAATACTTGTCTACACTACACATTGCTCTAATCATTGTCATTTAGGCGTGCGCTCGGACTGTTTTGCTTTCTTTACTCACAGGCATAACACTACATGCTAAAACATCTTTGCACTCACCAGAAGTGAAAGAAAGATGAGATTTCAAGAGGTTAATTTATCACTTAATAACTATTGGTTGCTGAGATTGCTACATGATTTGGTTGCTGAGAGTGATGCATGATTAGAATGAAGTTATAGACAAGGTCAAAGTGTAGTTTCAATTGAACGACTGCTTTTAGTTTTTTCAGTTATACTAAAAATGCTGCATTTTTTAATAACACTGTTTACTGCTGTGGAACAATTGTGTAAACTCAAACATGATTTTAACAATTTTACATTTACTGTGGAGTCCGATGACACTGATTGCTGCAGGGTTCACACAGTGTACATGTTGAATATCAAGTTGAAGTTTCTGAGATATTGTCTCCTGAACAACTAAAGACCATGGGAGACAAAACAGCTCAGCTAAAGACTGTGGCAGACAAAGAAGTCAATGAAGGTATCAACTTTGTGTATCATCGATGTGATATATGTATTCTGTGAGTCTTTTTGTAATCTTTAGTTACAATTATCATTTCAGTTTTTACATCACCCCAGCAATGGCCGGCAAGATTTAATTGTGGTCGACACTGTTACAGAATTTTTATTTCACGATGTCGCTATGTCTGCTACCATGGCAACACAATTGGCAGTGATTGCAGCTGTTGTCTTGACAGGCAGTTTACGTAGGATCAGCAGGTGGCAGCACCCTGCAGTGAGGCACACAGCTCGGTTTTGCTGTGAATGTCAACACTTCTATGTATACCAGACGGTCTCTACCTATGTAGTGTCTTGCTCATATTCAGCTTTCTGTGTTGATTATTATTAGATATAGAAGCTTAGATTTCTATTAATGTTAGTTTTGTTAAGTGTTGGTGCAACACTGTGTCACGAAGCCATGTAACAAATTGCGCCTGTATTGATGAAACATCGTAACTAGGTTTAGAGGAAGCGGAGATATTAGCGAAAAACTTGTTTCACACATAAAGCCTGTGCCTTGAATTAATATGTTATTAAATGCAACATATTCAGGTTGAATAAGTCACTTCGTAAATCAGCATGGTTATTTGAAAAGCGTAAGAAAATCGAAATTACGTTGCCTTTTTCCACGTGCGTGCTGATCGCTGTTTGACGCAATGAAATGTCATATTACACAGTTACAACGGTTCTCGACGGCAACGCAGCTCGTAACTTCGCTCGATGCTTGCCAGCAATCATTAATAATAATAGTAATAATCTTTATTTGCATAATAATAATAACGAGTGCATTCGTAAAGTGCAAAATAAATCGCACTGGCATAGAAAGTTTTCATTTTCCGCGCACATCATTACCCTAAATACACGCCCAGACTCGCCCAAAGTGATGTTTACGACTTATCTCCATGTCATTCTGTCTGTGAGCACTGAGCAGGATAATTCACAAACGTGTTTACGGACGTCGCCCAAACACAGTACGGTAGGCATGGGCAAGGGTGACCCTCTAGTAGGCATGGGCAAGGGTGACCCTCTAGTAGGCATGGGCAAGGGTGACCCTCTAGTAGGCATGGGCAAGGGTGACCCTCTAGTAGGCATGGGCAAGGGTGACCCTCTAGTAGGCATGGGCAAGGGTGACCCTCTAGAAGTGATTAAATTATAAGATTACGAGATATACTCTGATACTCGCAGAAGGGTGCCGCAGCGCTTCTCTGCAACACCGCAGCAACCTTTGTGGAGGTTTGCACTCTTTGAGGACGTCTAGTTGTTTATGTTGTTGTTGTTGTTGTATGCATGACAGACTGCAGAGACTGGCCGGTGTACGTCGAGTTGACAAATGGACACATCTATGGCTGTGACTTTGTTGTCAGTGCAACGGGAGTCACACCGAACACAGAGCCGTTCACTGACTGTGGACACGTGAGTCAGTTTTAGATAGTTAGTTGTACGTTGTGTCCTACAGTTTGAAGTGGATGGAATGAACTGTTATTATTAACAATAACAGCTGTTTTATGGCCGTTTTGCAAGGACAACCCGCTTATCCACCAGATCCACCTCCCGGGTGAGCCAGTACCAGAAAACAGTCTTACACACTAACTCACACTATCTCCTGATTGGTCCTGTCCATTTACTGTGGACACGTGTGTCTTCTTATTTACCTTCAAACTTTTTATATACCCCTCAATGACTTCTTTCCATGTTCTCTTTGATCTACCTCTGGGCTAGCACTAATTCATACAATCTTAACCCATCCACTGTCATCCTTTTATAATACATGACCATAACTGTGTAACCTGTTATGTTGCAATATTCTCGAGTCCTAACCACTCTGTCAATTTAATATATGCTACCTTATCATACAGTTTCACACCACATATCTGACCATTCTCATCTCTGCTCTTGATAATGTTAACTCATTTTCCCTAATCACAGGTCAAGTTTCACTGCCATATAGCATACAGCTCCTTATACATCTACTGTGTACTACCATCTTTAATCATTAATAACTTCAGCAGATTAGTATCTTTCGCTATAATATTACACAGCAGTAAATGTACATCAATTTTCTGTGAATAACCAAAATTTTGCATCAGTCCAGTGTCATTTTCTTATTTTACAGTGTAATGTAGCAGTTTTACCTTTGCACATGCTGCTAATGACAACGAGACCGTTCTTGCCAGCAGACTGTTATCATGTCTCTGTCAGTTTATTTGTCTGTATACAACATTTAGTGGTTAAAACGCTGATCAAGTGTTGATGAAATGTGTGATGGCGTTGTGTGCTGATTGTCTGTTACTTAGCCACATAATGTGCACAGTTTGTAACTTACTTACTTACTTACTTAGACTTACTTACTTAATGTGCACAATTTGTAACTTACTTACTTACTTACTTAATGTGCATAATCTGTAACATTCAATGCAGGTGCCCAGTTATTTGTCTACTTTAATGAGATGAGATAATTTTTTCCATAAATCCCGAAGCTAGCAATACTGTGGTGTTTGGAAGGTTAACTCTAAATGGATCAATGGGTTTAATCCCAATTGGGGGTCAAGTGCAGCCTAGGCTGGTACACGGAGCCAATAAATTGAAAGTCTTGAATGCTGAATGGACGTTTGTACATATGTTTTGTAAGACCACCTTTACTGTCATGTTTACAGTGGCTACTGGCTAGTCTGTAGTTAGCAACTGTATCATTCAGTTGCTCGTCATCGTAGATTAAGGTATTCACACACCTGTCTGTTTACTGACTCAGGTGATTGTGTCATTCGCCTGTTTATCTGTCGTGATAATGATAATGGTGGTGGTGGTGGTACTGATGATGGTGATGATGTCACAGTTCTCCGTGGCGAGTGATGGAGGTATTGAAGTCGACGGACGTATGCGTACGTCAGTAGCTGACGTGTTTGCTGCTGGTGACGCCTGTACAGCTGCCTGGACACACTCACCGTACTGGCTGCAGGTAATAATTACGTAATGAATAACGGTAATAATAAATGTTGTAATTGAAAAGCACTCAGAGAGAGTATACCTCTGCCAACGATGATCAAGAGTGCTGATGTCAGAAGTTATTAGCACATTTCAGTTCACGATTCGAATTGATTCTTTGATTCGTTTTGGACAAATCAATTCAAGTCGATTCATCAGTTGAAAAAAATTGGCTATTCAGTTTGTACATGCATATTTAATTTAATTCCGTTCTGCTCAGTCATTGTCTGACAGCACAGCCAACGTCTGATGATGATTGAGTGGACTATACACGACTACAACGGATACAACGGACTAGTAGTACTCAGTAGTCACTGCTCAGTTGTGCTCAGTAGTCAGTAGTCAGTACTCATTCTTTGCAACTGTTCGAAAGTTCAAAGCTTGCAATGCCATAGAAGACCATGGTGAATTGAATCGTTTGTGCGAATCAAATCGAAATTATTGTCTTGTGAGTTGGAATGCTCCAGCAGTTATCTCACCTACAAGACTTGATCCACCGGCACCTCGGCTTACCTCAGTCATCTCATTCGTGACTACCAACCAGCATGCACGTTACCGTCATCTGACAAGCTGTTACTGTTCACACTGCGGATGATCCTTACGTTGTTGATTAAAGCATTCAGCATCGGCGCTCCTTCAGTCTAGAACTCACTCACATATAACACTCGTTCTGCTGACTTACTTAGCACTTTTAGGTGTAATTTAAAAACCGAACTTTTTGACATTTTTTGCTGTGAACATGAAGACTCCACCAGTCCACAGTGAACGTAAACAGTCTGCCTAGTTTCATACCGCCATGCGCCACTGATTCACTTGCGACATGGCGCTATATAAATTTGTTTTATTGCTTGATTGATTGATTGATTGCTTGATTGCTTGATTGATTGCTTGATTGATTGATTGATTGATTGATTGATTGATTATTGGGATGGCCCGAGATTACTTTTTCCCGTTGCTTTACATCTGTGTGTGTGTGCTAGCTGCGACTGTGGAGTCAGGCGCGACAGATGGGTTACTATGCGGCCGAATGTATGTTATCAGCCGAGTCAACTCAGTTCTGTCCGTCTGAAACGCCGTCAAACTTTGCCTTTGAGCTCTTTGCACATGTCACAAAGTTCTTTGGATACAAGGTTCACAGTTTCATTCTCATTTTCATTCTGTCTTCAAAATCATGATTTGATTTGGACAAACAAATATTTGCTGTTTGCATATTTAGTGTCATGTTGCTTTGTTATAGATGTAAACTGCTATGTATGTGTTTATATGTGAATTTTTTAATGCACAAAATGATGTTAATTTGACTCATCAGCCTGATGTAAACGTAAATTTAAATTGTCCACTTATGTAGCGCATCGTCGCAAAAATAACGCCTGTAATGCGCTCAATGTGCCGAGTACTGTTCAGACAGAAATGTTTTCAGTGTACGACGAAAACAGTCAATTTGTATGTCCGGCTCACACACATTGTTGATGGTCAAGAAGAGTAGATTGAAATGGCTGTGACGTGTGGAATGTAAAGATGATGGTGACTTGGTCAAGTGTTGTATAACGATAAAGGTAAATACAAGCAGTTAGCATCTCCCACATGTGTTAATGCAGGCAATGCACACCTTGCATTGCGCCATATAATAATAATAATAATAATAATAATGCCATTTGTATAGCCCAAATTCGCAGAAAGCAGCAAATGGGTGCTGCCGTCTAGCGAACGCATATGAAATAATGGCTGCCAAAGAGAAGCACTGTCAACTACTGTCAACTTAAGAAAACCACATTTTTGTCTCCCTGGCAGACCACGTGACAGACCTCCATCCCTGTGCAAAATTTCAGCTAAATCCATTTAGCAGTTTCGGAGGAGATGCATCACAAAGAGACAGACATACACACTGTGAGTGTTTGCTTGGGTGTGTGTCGTGAGTGTGTCATTGTGCTCGGATGTGTACAGGGTGAGGCAAAATAAAATATCCCAACATGAAAATTGCTATATCTCAGAAATGCCTGAATATTTTTCCACCAAATTTTGCTCGTTTGTTTATTACAATACTGTGCACTAATGTATTGCTTTGTGCTGTATTTACTTGACATGTCAAATTGACGGAAACGCAAACTTCAAAAACGAATTTCACAACTGAACAAAAAGTTGATTTTATTATTAAAGTAACTGAGCAACAAGTACCAGCTTTGTTGTGACGTCATTATTTTTATGTTCACATGCAACATAGCATTGTAATAAATTCTTCAATATTTAAAGTCATAATCGCAGTTAGACCTATAACTTTGGTTATTGGTGAAAAAATCGTACAAAGATAAAGCTCGGATCGATACTTTACGAAAACTTTGTTATGGATACGGTACCGAACAATTTTTGCAAAATTTCTGGAAAGCGATCTGTAAATGAGTTAATGAGCGTGGCGAGCGTGGGTCAGCAATGGAACGAAAGCCAGGTAGCGGTCGGTCGAAAACAGCATGAACAAAGGAAAATGTTAGATACCTTAAGTTGTTGATTAGCAATAATCTAACACTGACTTTGATGCTGCGCCACTTCACCAAATATTAAGTTAATTGAGTAAAGTTAAACTGACTTGTGAAGACATATGTGATAAATAAATGTGGAAAATTTTGTGTAAAAATATTCTTGCATTATATAGATATTGCGAGTTTTGTGTTGGAATATTTTATTTCGCCTCACCCTGTATATGTGACTTGAAGGTGGTTCTGCTGGGACGATACAATGCTCAAGGCTTGAACGACGACTACGAGTTGCTCATTAGAGTAGTTGAAGGTATCAGCATTTACGTTTAGTGAGGCAACTTTTGCAAATTTTTACACAAATTTTACAGATTGATAAAAATCTGTTTGACTCTATTACGGTGCTATATGTGATCTTTTGCTTTGTTGCCCTTTATGCTGCATACTCAGTGAACGTATCCATCCAGCAGAATTAGTTTTTGTTTTTATTCCTTCATTTTTACATCCTTTATTTCACATAAAAAGCTAGTTAGTCTCATTCTGTGTACACTGTGAGTCAAAAAACTGGACCCTTTTCATTAGAACATAAAATGGGCAGTGATTTCAGGGGAAAAAGGGGACATGTCCTCCCAATAATTGGAGTGGGGGGACGTCAATGGGATTGTCCCCTCAAAGTTTGTGGTATTTGTAAGCACGTTGAATAGTGAAGAATACAGTTCTACGCCAACATAACCAGCAGACAATGATAAGTTAATTCATATTTACATGTTAAATTGATTGAAACGTGTATAGGTGCTTGGTAGCGAACCGATTACCTACTGAAATGAACAACAATTCATCAGCCCAGCACATATCACATACATAAAGACCGACAGGTCGCCATAGCAGTCGCTGCTAAAGTTGCTGGCAGGACAACAACTCTCCAAAGACAGTTTGTCATTTTAACTTTGAGTGAAAAAATTTTAAGAGAAGTACTAAATATAAACGCAGTGAAATTTGGAACGAACTACCCATTGCAATGAGAAGCTTTCCATCTATAAACCAATTTAGTAATAAATTGAAGCATTGGTGCCCTCTGTAATTTTTTTGAGCAGCTAAGGCCACTTCTCCTTTTCCTTATCTTCCCTTTCCCTTTCTTTCCTTTCTCTTCTCTCCTCCCCTATCCACGTTGCCTTCCCCTCCCCGCCGAGCGGCCTACTTAAATCCAAGAGGGTTTGGGGAGGGCCGTAAGTTCCCGCAGCAGGAACCGCAAACACGAAATAAGCTGCTCAACGTGCTTACAAATACCACAAATTTTGGGGAGACAATTCCGTTGACGCCCCACTCCAATTATTGAGGGGAGGCGTCCCCCGGAATAGCCGCCCATGTGTGTAAGCAAGAATTATTACTTGAAATTGCATATCCAAAGTACCAACATAAAATGCTTTTCACCCGTTGCGGTTGACAATATCATCAGAGCCTTTGTATTCTGTCCAAAAATCCTACTACACGCTGCAATTTACAAAAAATCCTACTATGCACCTTGTGTCGCAAAACATGGTATTTTAGGCCCCGAATGGACACAGAACATTACAGCTTGTGGGGGCCCCCTACCAGGTCTCTGCCCCTGGACCTCGCTGGGGGACTGCCGTCCCAAGACCCCCTGCCTCGTCCCCTCAATGTTAGGCATAAATCGCCACCACTTTGGCAAATACTATCCGATTTTAATAATTCTTTTACTGTTGCGACCCAGTGTACCCTAAAATCTACCACCACACCCCAAATCTGCTAGTGCACTACCTTGTAAATGTATTGGCTGATGTTACTGGCATGATTTCGTAATGAAAGATGCAACAGTCAAACAAGTCGCACTCGTCGGAGACTTTTCTCCAATCTGCCTAACGACCAAACACAAAGAAGATTTATATGCAATAGTTTTCAAGTTGTCGTGTGCGCAGACACACACACACACCTCTGTCGAATGTGTCGTGCATGTGTTCATGATAATTGTAATGACAATCTAGTCAAATCAGAACAATAAGAGAAGCTTCAGGCACAAGGCAGACAGTCAGCTGAAAACAATACAACCACGCTGCTACGTCGCAGGTATTAACAAGGACATATTTCAGTAAATGTAAGCGATGTGTGTCTGGATCACTGTAGGTGTTAGAAGTGACGTTCCTTTGCCTTTACACATACGCGCAGCTGTGGTTGCCACTGGTCGATGATGCCCTGAGGTATACGGTCCCAAGTGTCAATGCTTCAGCTCGTCAATGTCGCGTTTCAGTTTTTGTGTAATGTGAGGTAGTGGGGGTCGTTTTAGGTCAGAAGTACCTGAAGGTGGTGTTGCGTGGAGGTCGAATGGTCGGCGCTGTGTTGATTGGTGAGACGGACGTCGAGGAGGCGTTTGAGAATCTGATACTCAACCAGCTGGACGTGAGCGTCTACGGCGAGGAGCTGCTCAGCCACGACATTGAAGACTTCTTTGACTGACGCTGACGACGCCACAGACTTACCTGTCGACTTACCTGTTCACCTGTGATAATTGTTTCACGTGATCATTCAACCCGTTGTGTCACAGCAGTTAACGCTGTTGAAGCCCGTTTTTGCTACGGTTCTCGAGTCTTTCATATCATTGCATTTTGCTTTATTAAGCCGCCGCTCACGACAGCGAGCTGCGGCTTTATGCATTGGTTCTGTCCGTCTGTTCGTCCGTCTGTCTGTCTGTTGCCAAAATACGTAAAGAAAACGCGATTTTCTCAAAAGTTAACCAATCTAGAGCTATGGTCTATTTTAACAACCAATATGATGGGCTTTTCAAAGAACCCATTATTAAACTCTTAAAATTCAAGATGGTGGACATGTGCCATCTTGAAGATTGTGAAATCGCCATATCTCAAAGAAAAATCATCCAATTTTGATGAAATTTGCTACACAACAGTGGATTTGGAACTCTATAACAGTTATGTGACCAAAAATAAGATGAATTTTTTTTTGAAAATTCAAGATGGTGTTGTTTGGCGATAACTGAGCAGCTGATTGCTCAATTTCAGTGAAATTTTGCATGCAAGCAAGCAGTTTCTTTAATAAAAATCTGACAAACGCAGATAATGACAACAGCATGAATATGAGTACAAACATGGAAATGAGTCAAGTAAACAAACAACGTGCAAACTATGCAATACGTCAAAATAAACATACAAACACCAGTAGGTAGAGAAACACATACACCTAGTAGGTATCCATAAATAACTTTCTATGCAGAAAATTATTCCTGATCATATTATTGTCAGTGAAAGGCAAAGTAAGGTGATGGGAACGTGGCCGCAGGCTATATCCAGTATCCTTGTCATCCTTTGCAGAAGCAATTTTTCCAGAATTTTAGCAATGCGACAGATACCTGCGTGAGTTCCACATCATCGTATCCCATTTTATTTTGAAAATATTGCAAGAAATATGATTTTACGCACTTGACATCAGTAACAAAAGGAATATTGCGCATTCTTTATTTCAAGCGAAAACGGTAATGCATTAAATTTGTTTGATCAGTGTTTCTTTTGCGACAACCAATGCGTGACGCACGTAGAGCGCTATTTACTCGATTCTTATACGTTGGTGACTGTTATTATTCGATACTCACGTTTCAGGTGCGTGAACTAGATAACCTAGGATGCGTGTTCATTGCCAGCACGAACGAACTCAGTTATGGGAACATAGCAGGCGCGTAGACGCGGTAGGTAGGCCCCTATGTCGACCGTATAGAAACAACAGAGGTGTAAGGATTCGTTCACTTGGCTTTGCAGTTTTTATGCAGGCTCTGCACAGCGCATTGTTTTTCCTTGTCTGTCCCGTGACACCGTCGGTTCTCCGTGTGTGGGCGAATCCATTCCTATGCGAATTCGCCCGCCTATTCCCCTGTAAAAAATGGAATAGCCAGCAGGACGGGCAAGTCCAATATGCAAAATGCTGCTGCGCTGCAGGACAAAAAATGACCACGGGCGGTCTCTGGCTATCTAGTTTCAGTCGGCGCACCGTGTGTGTGAAATTCAACATATTCACGTGCAATAACCTTAGTCGAGTATAGGCCTAAGTTGATGTTCATCATCATCATCATCATAATAATATTCGTATATAAGAAGTTGTAAGACGCAACTAATACAGCAGTATACAATGAAATGAATGATAGTAAGTAAGAAAGTTCATATCAGACGAAGAAATAACGCGTAAGACTTAGGCCTACGCGATTTTCCTGAACTTAGTCCTGCTAGCTAGCGAAGAATAAGAAAATGAAATGCTGATTAAATGAGCAGAATTGACAAAAAATGTGCGTGCACTGTAAAGTGCAAACCTTCATAATTACACAGTTACGGCGAATTCTTTGTATGCAAAAAACGCCACTTTTTGTCGTACGGTGGGTGAGGAGGCTATAAACGCCATACTGTTGAGGTTTGTGTGCTTTGAACTCCTTCGTGGTATACGACCGAACTTGTGACTTTTTGAATTAAGTCATCGGCGTCTTCGTTGGTCGTGACGAGTCGAGAGTAAATAACGTCGCGATTAAGTACGCTATAATATACCCGGTGTAAATAATTAACATGTAAGTAACGTGTAGCCTACAAAAGGCAATCTTTAACACTTTCAGTCTTTCAGGGTGGCATATTTCGGCCTAGATGCATATGCATTAAATGTGTGACATCATTTCAGGGGGAGGGGTTGTGTCCGTACACAATGCGGCTATTAATTGTTGCTTGTAGTTGGAAACGCCATAAGTTGGTCGGACTATTGCTTGAACTATGGTGTGTTTACCGACGATGTAGGCCTATCTGTTGTAGTGTAAGTTTAATGCTTCGTTTTCATTTTTGATGGATGCGTAAAGCCAATAGCCTAACTGTTTAAACACCGTTAATAAACTATGACGCACAGCGAAAATATTCAAATATAGGCCCTAATAAAACGTATATCTACACAGGATTAATTATAGCCATCGGAAGAGCCTACAAAAGAGACATTGAACGAGAGTGAGAGCAGGGTAAACTGATAGACTCGGTTGATGCACGCAACGCCTCAATTAGCCATGCAAGAACTGTTACGTTGCACCTGACGTTTATTCCCATCGCAAAACAGCATCGTAAAACTGAATGACGTCCTGCCTACGAATAACTTTTTTGTTACATATGGCGCTTTATAAGTTTTTTTATATTGTATTGTATTGCCTGTCCTGTGGGCGGCAATGACTGGGCGACCGGTGACTGCTGGCGCACCTTGCACTTTCAGCCCGTCTTTTACACTCTCACAAACTATTACTCCCCCACACCTTTCAAGTTTATCGGTTTATTTGATTAATTTTCGGTTTTGTTCCGTGCGATAGACTACCGGTCTTTTTAGCACATGTTAAATATTCGTAATTTCGTATTTTATCGTATCTAGCCTATGTACGTCTTGCAGTGCTGATGAGAGCGGTTAATTTTTTACACGTAAAACGCGACCATGACGGAAAGAATCACTTTTCATTTCTTATGCAGAGGGGGGAGGGATGGCCGAGTGGTTAGCGTTACCGGACTGGGATCGAAAGGTCGTGGGTTCGAATCCCGGCGTCGCTAGGAGTGATGAGCAGTGATGGAATTTGTAAATATTTATCATGTTTAAGTTTAACCCTATGTTATTGTATGCGTGCGTTCTTTATTTCGGTTTGTGTGAATTAAGTTACGGCATTGTGGACACCTGGCGCTTAGTTGCAGCCTAAAGCTCCGTGCTAAACTTGTGTTCTGTTATTATTTGATTGACTTGAAGGCCTGCGTGCCAAAGCTTTGTGTTCTGTTATACAGTGCAGTGCTGGCCTGCGTGGCAGCTGTTTGGTGTGTCATTGTAACAGGTTGCGATTGTCAACTTGATTTCAATAAAGACTATTATAATACTAAGACTATTATAATACGGTGGCTTTGAATGCTCCTAAATCATCATACTGTGTGCCGGCCTTGGTCTGAAGCGCTACTCTTACAAACATAAATAACGACTTCGTGACGTGGTTGTCAGCCATTATGCTTACAGTACGCAGTCATTGCACGCATGTGCTGCATTCGAGGGTACGTCGGTATAGTGTACAGTCTAGAGTTTGTTGAGGCTAGGTGTGTTATGTGTGCCATGCGTGACTGATTTAGCAATTGCCTATTTCTCTTCAACTCGCAGTCCTCCTTCACATTGCAGATCGTCGCTGGGACCCTGCAGCCTGCACGTCTGTCGTCAGGCGGTATTAGAGGCAACCAGCGAAGCGTGACAGGTGCTCTTGTCGCAGCTGTTGTTACAATGTGAAATGGTAGGGATTTCATGTCGGAAATGTTGCGGGTAGTGCGTTAGGAGCAGGGCGGCAGGCGTTGCTTGGCCTGTATGTTGTAATGATGTCGCCAACATGACATCAAGACGACGGCTGCGGTCTTCTGCCTCTCATCGTCTAGAAGTACTGCCCGTTCGCCACGAACGGGCAGTACTCGTCTCATACAGTCGGCAAGCGTGACAGGTGCTCTTGTCGCTTCGACGGCTCTTCCAACTCCGAAGTGTTGTGTCTCAGGACGTAATGAAGTATCTAGTAACTGCGCTCGTCCTAGCGCGCATCGACAGCTGCAACTCTGTACTTGTCAACCTTCCAGCGTCTACAATCGCACCGCTACAGCGCGTTCAG
>Ga0209149_1000468_pt1 | contig 16964 bp, 10 predicted proteins | sample WorMetTyACAVOLI2_FD_187423 | JGI IMG/M metagenome (GOLD analysis project Ga0209149, IMG submission 187423) | Marine gutless worms symbiont microbial communities from Max Planck institute for Marine Microbiology, Germany - Olavius algarvensis... ... | reverse complement strand
AATTTGCATAAACTGCTAACATTAAACGAAGTCCATAAAGCAATATCATAAAAACAAAGACAGTAAGCCTGATATAGTTTCAGCTTAACATGTTCAGAGCATCTGCTGAATTTGCGAATTAATATAGACTATTGCAACGCACAAACATAGAGCGAATTTCCCTTTGTATGGAAACCAAGCGTTATTCGGCGTTTAGAGGACTCGCAGTACAGAGCAATCTAACGGTACACAGTGCTACAATCCACTAGAGATGCACTGCGTAATGCAATCTCCGGTCATCACAGGATCGAGCCATCGTCGATATCTTCAGCCTAATTGCCGTGGAGGTGCACGCATCCGCCACTCTCTGTAAGCCTAGAACACACTAAGGAGTAAGGACTGTGGAGATAAGCCCGCAAACCTGCAGCAAATTATCTGCACTGTATCAGTGCAAAGGCAACTATAGTGCCAATTCGAATAATAGTAAGTTGGTGCACTGGCCATTGACGAGTGTGCTGTTACATTTGGTACAGCGAGAAGGGGACTAGGCGGTGACGCAGCCCGCCCAGGCCCCTCCTCGCTGTACCAAATGGACTAAACACTGTTAGGGTTAACGTATTAAATTAACTGCCGGTGGTTGGTTGTGGAACACAGTGGTAGAACGTCTGTCCTTGACCGGCGAACTTACCCTATCCAGCGCTTGACCTGCAGCTGACGGGTGACCACTTGTGGGTAACCGTCCGCTGTCAGCCAACCAGGCCACTCAGCCTTGCATCGCTTTGGGGTCGGTAAATGAGCAGTAGGCTGCAACAAGATGTCTGCCGCCTCAGTCAATGGTGGCGCCATCTGGTGAACGCTTAAGAGATAATATGCAGGTAATGTGATCCATATCTGAGCTCCTTGCATGTGAGCCTACAATAAAGGCGCTATATAAATCCACTTACCTTTTTCTTTCTTACCTGAACAACTTCAATAATCCATAGACCTACTGTAGTAGGCTACGTGGTATGTGACAGAAATACTTTCGTAGTTTTTACCAAGTCAATTGCTTCGTTTCAAGTAATCTGAAACTAGTCCAAGACAGCCAGACTGACCTGATATCATTTTGATTAAAAAAGGACACCAGTATATCGCTTGGATATGGTTTATAATTGCACTAATTATTCGAACAATGAGCGTAAGCATGCAGCACGGGACATTATAGCGGTAGGCCTATTATAATGGCAAACAGAACTTGTCAAATATCGAATGTGAAATGTGACTACTCATAGCCGACAAAGAAACACACCAAATTGTGCAGACTGCACACAATCTAGGCTCATTTTGTCGATGACCTTTCAGCAACGACAAATCACCCGATAGTGAACTGCAGCTGTAGTGCGCTATTAAGACCTTTGCAATCTTTTATTCACTTATAAAGTATATAAACTGTTTGGTAGTCAGCTCGGTCTATCGCATGTAGCAAAAAACGAAAGATTAAAAAATAACAAGAAATAAAAATCAACTAGCAGGTGAAACTAGAAAACTCCGATTCCGCGTACTACGAATGCAGTCTGATGGTCTCAGTCCTATGACCTAGAACGACGGCAACGCAACACGTTACGCTATACAGACGTTTCTTTTTATTCCTGTCACGTTTAAAAAAATACTTTTCAATGCTTGTTGATACAAAACTGTGCCAAAATTTCTACAATTAACAATCTCAAAAGATCGTAACGATGCTTCTTTTGTTTAAATAATCAGTCAATGTACTCAATGCAACTGCGCATTCTGCTACGTACCCTAAAATAGTGACCTGCAGCTAGAACAGTAACAACAGTAACTGAATGATAGAATCTTTTTACTTACAAGTCTAGTCTCTTATAATGTTGTCAACGCTTCCTATCAACATTTTTTTATTTTGTCCACGTTTTTACTTTAAAAAAATTTCTCCCAAATTTTTAACATCTATGATCTTAGTCATGATAAAACACTGTCGTAAAGCAGGCTTGTTACGTGGTTTGTGCTGTGCATATTCCAGCGTTGATGCCCACTAACAACCAAGTAGGCCTACAATCTCGAACTCACAAGCTGTAACATACTGTTAACGTTTTGCCACTAGACACCAAACATAATTATACTACTCCTGATTCTGTTAACGTAACGACGTACAATACTGCAACTACACTCTTGGACATTAGATGGGTAAAAAAATAAGCGGATTTATATACGGCGCCTTCATTGTAGGCTCACTCTCAAGGCACTCAGATTATGGATCAAAGAGTTTTATCTGCAAATTACACCGTAACTGCCTCTACATTACCCTCATAATCGTATGTGTTCATTTAATTTCAAACAGTTCCAGAGTCATGTATTGCAGACAATCTGCAATTATAAGAGATACACAATAAAACAGAAAGATTAACTACACGGTGAGGGCATAATAACCGGACCCCCAGCTTTAACTGGCATAACTTAGTAAATGTGCAGTTTATTTAACAGAAATTTCAGACAATATAGCCGAGGAAATGCTGAATCTGTGTGTTTGAAAACAATTTGTCTTTGGATTAAACGTTCTTTGCTAGCAGTAGCCTAAAGAGGACATCAGTAAAAGTGCTGTTACAGCAATGTGACTGACTGTTAAGATAAATATTTAATCAAATGCTAGACAGTGAGTATAAAGTATGAAGGAGATTGCTTTCTAAGGAGGTGTTTCCTGGCACAGAGTAGAGTTTCGGCAGATTAAAAACATTCATCCTTGACTCTATGTCTTGGTTATGATCAACCACAAAGTGCCCATACAGCTGCAAAGATTACCAAAGTTAAAGGCCTTGCACTAATTTTTAGATCAGTATATTTAACCCAGTAAGACTTCATCTTCTATCAAAAAAAATATTTTGAGCAAGCATTTTTCTCCATAATATTTACTCAGTCACAACCATTTAATGAGATGTTTATTTTGAATGGTAAATTGCATTATTGTAATAATATTGTAATATTTAATGAAATGAAAAATATGTTCAGGCTTGCAGATTCAGCATTCCCTCAGCTATGTTGTCTGAAATTTTTATGCAAATAAGCTGCATATTGACTAAGTTATACCAGTTAAAGATAGGGGGTCCAGTAATTATGCCTCACCGCCATGCAGTACAATATTTCGTTACACAATCAAAAATAAGCCAATGAGCTAACAATGGCACGATACAAAGAGTTAGATATAGGCAGAATATCATGACGTATGTAATACGCAGTCACTGCTTTTGCAGAAAGTAGTGACGCTAACACCAGAGTGCCATAATGAAAGTACCACAACCAAAATCAACTGTTGTATTCACTGCATTTATCATTCACATCAACAAATGTGGGACTACATTGAAACCATCACAGACAACAGATATTTGGCATTCACGTCAACCTGAAATTATGGCATAAAATGCCGTTTCTAGAATGCTAATTGGCAGTTTAGGCCATAATTTCGGTGATAAAAATTGTCCCCACTGCCTGCTGCAATACAACGACTACTAAACTAAGTAGTGCACAATTCAACAAATACGCAGACTAACACTGCTAACAGCAGCATAAATAACCACAAAACACAACTGTGGCATTAATAATAATTATATGTACACTGTACAACTATCCTTTAACACAATGATACAGTGCGAAGCATCAGCAATTCAGATCGTACAATTTTCACATAATGTGAAAAAATACAAATTCAGTCAAAAAGTGTATGTATATGACATACTAGCAGGACACTAGTACATAAAGAATTTTAGTAACATAAAATTCTATTTTCAAATTATTACACTAAAATACAAGTCGTTCCATAAATAAGTTACCAAACATCATTGTTAATTTTCAAAATATAAAAATTCCGAAATATACACTTTGTAATTTTTGTGATGACGATGTCATTATTGTGATGTCATTTGTACTTAGAACACAGTCAGTCACTGCAATATTTTGCCAGCGGTTTTCTCTTACAACTCGCAAGTGTTCGAGTTAAAAGAAAAGTGAACAAATTCAACATGCATATGTTTAAACGTTAACCTTTCATTTTTCAATGTAGTGGAAAAATTCATTTAAACATTTTCACCATAACACACCGGACGTCAGACCGCACGAGAGAATCGACTGCTGCGATCCAACGATCAGTCGTCGAAACAACACGGCAACCAGGTCGTCCCTCATCAACAACACATTCTTGACCACGAGTAAAGTTTAATTTTACACCAACCATTGTATTCCTGGTCTCGTAAAATATTGGATGCATCTCAGACTTAATTAGATTTGCGCTAAGTCCTTTTGTCAACGGAAAATGAATAACAGAACGCTGTTCCTTACGGTATGCTTTCAGTGGAAACACTCCCATATCTAATGATTATAAATGATGTCACAGTGACGTCATCGTAATAAAACTCACAACTCGTACTCAGAATTAAATCCCCTACAAAACATAATTATATTTCGTAATTTTCAAATTTTGAAAAATAACAGAATGCCGCCATTTTGTAACTTATTTATGGAACAATCTTCGTATAATACAAAGTTTAGTGTTAACAAAATATTACCAGCCTCCGGTTACAACCAGCAGGCAGGTACTGTTATTTGGTGCGGCACATAATGGATCCTTCCATCTGTAGTTCCTCAGTTCTGTCCGCTATGCAAAATGGTCCAACTTACTTCAAATAAAGGCCAAAATGTTCGTCGACAGCCGCTCTATTGCCCTGCTGCATGTTGAAGGTCGAGTGGTCAAAGCTTAGGGAGTGAAAATGTCAAAGTCATTTTCTACAGTAACTCTGCCGCATGTGGTCTGATTTGTCACAGTGTTCTAATTCCACGGCGAGTATGCTTGCTGTGCTTTGCCCTGCAGATTTTCTTGTTGTGTCTAAACTTCTATATCAACAGTAATGTGCATTGCAAGTTCCTTGCATACACATCGAACTGGCCCGTCGCGCTTTTTCTGTTGCTGCTCCATCCACTGCTCCATCCTACCTGCTGACATCAGACTGTGCGAAAACATTTTCACTTTCAAATCCCAGTTGAAAACTCATCTGTTCAAACTCACTTGATCCTCCTGTGCTGCCTCAAGCGCCTCTGTATCTTCGGACCTATAGGTGCTATACAAATCCGTTATTATTATTATTATTATTAACAAAGCAAAACTAAAAATACTGAGAATGCAATGGATCCATCACAGTGGACAGATATCCAATCCACTGATCTGAATGCAGCTGCTGGGAAATCAACTCCAGCTGGATAGTGTGCCTCATGCCAGATCAAGTAATTTTCGATTTTCGGCATGCTTTGGTCAGTGAGTGACGGCTGAGTTGACATCACTCTGTTATCTCAGCCATCTCAGTTACCTGCATCTTGATATAATTTGCTCATTGATGCCAAAATCAGAGTGAACATTTGGACTTCATGAATCAGGTAACTCTTTGGCCATTTCAATGGCTATCAGCAGTCGACAATGTACTGTGGTTATACTTAAGTGATCTCGTCTTCACTCTGACGAAAAATCCAATCTAGCAAATATCAACCTAATTTTAGTTGCAGGATATTCACATCCAGAATGTAACTGAAAATCCACATCGACTGATTTTGTCTAGCATTGGTAAAATTAGTATGCCTCACCAGTAAAATGAAAAATGAGAACACCATCCACTATCCACAATCTATTAACATATCCTAACATTATGAACTGGTACAGATTACATTACAAGCATGTTACAAGTACAGTTTCTTAGGCTAATAATAATAATATTACAGTGTAATAAATGTAGTATGTAACTGGGACTCAGTCAAACAACTGTTACTCGATCCAATATTGATGCCGAGCTACTTTTAAGTGAACTACATAAGGTCGATAACTATAAATCCGATAAACCAGAAGCCCAATACAAAAATCCTGACAAACCAAAAACCCAACTGCAAAAACCTGACAAGCAACAAGCCCGGAAGCAAAAATCCCGATAAATCAAATGTCTCGTAGACGAAAAGCCAACTGCAAAATCTCTGGTAAGAGAGCATATTGATTTTTACACTGAGCTTTTTGATTTATCAGTTTCATGGTCATTAATATTGGCCTTATACCTGTTATTTTTGGTCATCACGGACAAAAATGTCGCTGCAAGCAAATTAGCAATGTTCAACACTCATACAGACTGATATCTGCAAATTCTCGTAAACAATGAGCAAACAAATTTGACTAAGTGAGCATCTTTTGATGCAGCAGTTTTGCTTCATTTTTAGACTGAATTAGATTACATTAAAAACATATAAACAGCTATGTGTTTTCCCCCTGCATGTTAACAAATAGCAACTGGCAAGCACAAAGCCGTCACATGCCTGTCAGTGGTGGCTCTGTGCTCGACGGGCATGTTACAGTTGTCCGGCAATCATATACAGTCTGCGTGCAAGCAGAAGGCAGATGCACAATATCAGAACGACGAGAATTACATTGCCAAACAAGCGCGAGATGTGGCTTGATGCTCTGGCGGGTAACTCGGCTGGCTGTCTAACCGTTCTCATGGTAACTGGCGAGCTGGTTCTCTGTCTTCGACGCAATTCGCTTGCTGATAACACTGGGTCGTCATCTCTATCAGCAGCTGTGGAGGCAGTGGGAGGTACAGTCTCAGTGTGACTTGTATTAGAAGTAGTGGTTGATGCTGATGTAACAGCAGTCACCTGTGCTGGTGAAGGAGTGGATGCTGGCAGAACAGTCGACTGCGAGGTGGACACTGTAACGACTGGACTTGAGGCAGATGCAGACGACGGCTGAACACCAAGTGAAGTGCGAAGTTCTGATGCAGAGCTTGACTGGACAGTTGCTGACGGGACTGGATGAGCTACTCCAGCCCAGACAACCGACGTTGGCGTCACACTGCTGGCTACAGTCGACTGCGGAGCCACGCTTGCAAACCCAGCTGGAAACATCGTCGAAGGTGGCATGAAAGGAAACCCTCCAGGACCTGGAACATAAGGAGGCATGGCTACACCGGTGGGTGGAAAGTGAGGTGGCGCCATTGGGCCAAAATACGGCATCATTGGCGGCATGAATGGCATCCGGCCAGCAGCGTACGCTGGATGCATTGGCATAAACGGAGACAGGCAAGGCATTGGTGGCACTGCTGATGTAGAGGTTGCAGCACCAGTCATCAACATTTGAGGATCAAACGGAGGACGAAAAAAAAGCGGATTTGGAAAAGGTGCAAACTGGGCAGCAGATGGTACTGGCGTGGCAGCAGCAGCAGCAGCAGCAGCAGCAGCAGCAGGCACTGTACTAGTTGACGTGGACGACGAATTAGCTTCTGACGACGATTCTGAAGATTCACTTGTTGACGGCTTCTCTTTCTCGCCCTACAACAATCATACAACAACACATACCACTGACTTCAACAGACAGAAACTAGATGCACAGTTGCAGTACATAAACAAGTGCACATTTACAATGTCACTGACAAACAGCAGACATACGCCGAAGTCAATCTCAAACATTGTTTATTGACGAGGTCATCAAACACTGGGTCTACCACTAGATGGTAGCAACAAAACTGTCAATCACAAGTACGGTTGCTGAAGCACGCTCAAACAAAGTCAACACACAGATGAAACGTGTCTGCATCACACTGAGCTGATGTTTGGCAGATCAATGTACGTAGTAGTGTACGTAAAAAATTTAAAGTTTCTACAACCAATCAAAAGCTGCAACATAATTGTCATACCTGTTGCAATCTTAACATGCAAAAAGACTTACAGATCAGACAGCAACAATAAGCAGAGTGGGAATGCTAGCCTGAAGTGTAATCTGTGATCCAAGTTCCTTTGCTTCTTTGTTCAAAGCCTGACTAGCTTCTGTCACCGGGCGAACAAGACTACGGATATATCCGCAGTGCTCACAATTCCAGTCCTGTGACCTGTACACATGTCACTCACATTTAGTGTGAAAGCCGAAGTAACACAGATGTTCAGCACAGTTGCTGCGTCAACATTCACAACAGTAAAATCTCAGCACACTTCACAGTGCTGTCAATTAGCAATGAAGCCAGCAGCGTCCAACTATTATTACATTTTTTTTTGTTCCAGATCATGCCTAATGGCTCTCAGATCACGCCTATTGATTTTGACCCAAAGTTAACATCACTGGAACAAAAAAATGTACTAACAAAGAAACAAAGTAACACGGATGATCAAAAACCAAACCTTGTCGGCTACCACTGTCAGTCAGATACAAAAATAAACTGATATAATGATTTACAACCGTCGATTAAAGCAACTGTGAAATACCAGCTACCAATACAGTCTACTGCTGCCACAGTGATAAAATGCAACTTAAACAGGGCCTTCATATAACTACAGTGCAAGCGAGTGACTGAGAAGAGTGTAATGTCCCACTTGACATATAACACGTCAATTTGGAGATGAGTGTTTCCAGACAATTGACTGCGCTCATTAAGGGAACCCCACTGGAATATTGCCATGTGACAGACAATAACATGTGACAGACAGACAGACACTGCATGACAGCATAGGCCACACTATGCAAACTGTTGCTTGTATAGTAGCTGAGCAAGTTGTATGTTACATGGGAGCAAAACACAGCCTGTGAGAAAAGAAAATGAACTAGCTTTGGCTTGTGCAGAGATGAGGATGGTTAGATGGATATATGGGCTACGTCAGATAGACAGGTATTCAAAAGTCGTACTGAGAGTTAAGTTGGGTCTTGATGAAGATATTATTTCCATGTTACGACGAAACAGACTAAGATGGTATGGGCATGTTTAAAGAAAGGACGAAGAGTGATTGGGTAAGAAGGCTTATGAGGTAAAAGGCCCTCGATCTAGATGTAGACCTAAGAAGACTTGAAAAAAAAGTTGTTGACAATGATTTATTAAAAGTGTTTGCATTTGCATGCATCTGATGCACTGTACCGTAAAAATGGAGGAAACTGTTAAGAGGTGAACAATCTCATAGTGATGATGAAAGTGACGACAGCGGGTGAAAGGTATATTTTTGACTGATCTAGTGCCGGCTCACCTGAGATAACCTGGAGGAAGGCTGATCTAGTGCTGGCTCACCTGAGTTGACCTGGAGGAAGGCTGATCTAGTGCCGGCTCACCTGAGTTGACCTGGAGGAAGGACCGTTAAACGAGTTCAATTAATGAATGCACTCATTTTTTGGCTCTTATTCCAATACACACTTGGTCAGCCAGTAGCAAATTTAGTGTAAAATCACTCTCACTCACTCACTCACTCACTGTTATCAGTCTGATAACCGATTATTAACCTCACAAATGACAAATAAAAACCACAAAATCTGTAAAAAAATAAAATAAAACAGCCTACTTTCTTGCAAGACGTTTGCGCTCCTCAAGTGTGTAGTCAAGTGAGCCAATGGCACCGTTGCCGTGTGTCGGCATGAAACCAATTATTGCCAGTAAAGCGGTCCGTACTGACACAACGCCATGACATTATATATTAGATCGCTGTAAGATAGCACGTACTGACAACAATGGCAGGTACAGCATATACATACTATTACAAAATGTGCACAATTTTGCTACAGATGTCAAATACATTATGGGTGTTATGTAATGCTGGCACACAATGGCAGGTACAGCATATACATACTATTACAAAATGTGCACAATTTTGCTACAGATGTCAAATACATTATGGGTGTTATGTAATGCTGGCACACGGTTACGTTAAACTAGTCAGGCCTTTCGACCTAGATAGCTCCGCTGCTGCTGCTGCAGAGACTAAGTCCAAATGTAAAATTTAAAAAAATTCGCCAAAAATTTTAAAATCAAAATTTCGAAAATCTGTTCCACTCTTTGCGTATTGGAACATAGATCACGTGTGCCAAGTTTCGTGAGAATGAGAGAAAAACTGTACGAGTAGCGATTTGGAAAAAAATGTTGACCACATACATACATACAGACAGACATCAGTCACCTATACAACAAGCTCCGCTGGCTACAAGCCAGCACTGGCCCAGCAGCCAAGCTAAACACGCTGAAAAAGCAGCACTGTCAGTAGGGATGTTAACGAGTCTCGATCGAGACGAGTCTCGAAATTCTTTCTCGTGCTTGAGAATTAAATTTCTCGAAGTCGAGTGTCAAGAAATGACATTAGGCCACACACAGTGCGCTTGAATGACGCATAGCATCTGACTGCCTGATTGTGGGTGACGAGATCCACACATCTCTAGTAGCCATCCGTCGTGAGAAGACATGCACTATGACATAAGCTCTGATGACAAAAGACGCATGGAGCTATAAATAAACGCTTTTATTTATAGTTCAATCAAAAGACGGCCGTCGGTGCTGCTTTGGTGTTGCTTTGTGTGGCAGGCTTGACCAGCTCACGTGGACCGGACCGCAGGACGCACATTTATCCAGGCACTTGACTCGGCGACTCACCCACACTGTGCATGGAGGGGACGAATATATTGCTACTCATTGCCACGCCTGTACGCACTAACCAGCTCCATGCAACGCCGACCGTAATTGATTCTTGGAATCTGTATCCGCAGAGCTAAGATACCCACCGAGACTCGATCGAGTTCCCGGGAATTTAAATTCTCGACTCGAGAAAAAAATTTCTCGAAAATTAACATCCCTAATTGTCAGCATCTTTTATCACGAACGCATTCAACAGCTTCTGCAAATTGCAGTGCTTATTTTGCCATCATCTGGCATATGGTCAGCATTCTGTGTACAGTGCACTAAGCGGACTATTCAGCGCTTTTCAGGTTGGAACACTTCAGTTATTGCATACCGTACAGGTATGGTACGTGTTTAGCCTTGCAGCTAATCACTCTGATGCTGTCTGGTGAATGTATCCGTATCGTATAGTACTCCGAACTGATAACGAGATGCCTCGTAAGTAGTTGGTATCGGTAAACAGCTAAGACGAAATTCTACTCAAACTGCAGTCAAACAAAAATACTACAAATTCAAGTGATCAGTTAACCACAACCAGTTACAAGAACTGCATTAAGAGATTATGTAACAAAGAGAAAATAACTTACGAGACCAAGAAGGCTGCCATGATTCGGGATGGTAACCTGAAATGCTGAGGCAAATTTTCTTATGAGTCTCAAATCTTCCATTTGGCTGCAAAACAATTATATGTAGTCAAAAGAAATTAAGAGCGCTTAAACATCATACTTTCAGTTATTCAACAAACAATAAAATTAAATGTCCTTCAGACAACTACTACAGCTGACAAAACATGTTTCAGTTAACAGCTGTAGTGCATGCAACAATTAAAAAGAAGTGCAGCCCCTCATCATCATCATCATCATCTGAAGGTTTGTTATTGCCTCTATTACAGTCAAGAACATAGGTGCATGACAACATGCTATGCAGACCTCAACATTTTAAGACTGCATTCTACTTTTCATACACCTCGATCTCTTGACTTTAGATTTCACTGAAATTTGTGGGGTAATAACTACCGTCAACATCTTAACTGTTTGCATCATCTTGACGCAAACATAACAAACTCACCAAGTTCGTATAACTGCCTGTTAGCTACTTGAATGCATTGCCTCGTATATGATATGTTCAACTTGTGATCTTAAACTTAAGACCTTTTGATCTTGATATGGTATTGCGAGTTCCACTTGCTACACAGAATGTACAATACACCGAATACAGTGTACATCGAATATGAACTTTCTAAGTTGTTTCATTCATGACTTATAAGCCCAACGGTACACACAGATGAACAGTGATATTTTAACCTTGTGGTTTAGACCTTGGCCTCCGGTATTAAATGTTAATTTAATTGCTTATGCCACTCCACAAAATCAATACCCGAATCAACTTTGAACTTGTATGGCCCTTTGTTGAGAAGACATGGCACATTTCCTGCTTAAGTATTAAGCAACCGTGTGGCCTTGACCTCTGATGACCTAAACTCTGCTTCTCCATTTACCAGTGACATGACCAAAGCCAGTGTAATGGAACTCGGACCTTAGTTATAGAGTCTACAATAAAACGGAAGTCAATCATATTAATTTTTATCGCGCGTCAGCATACTGACACGCAATATTGATATAGGAATTCTCAATATTGATATAGGCTCTCTCCCATTCCTGGACATTCTCATAACTCATCAGCAGAATGGACAATTAAAACTCACTGTGTACAGGTAAAAGACTCATACAGTACTTACATTTTGAGTCTCACCACCCTCTCGAGCACAAAATCAGTGTGATATGTACTCTGGTGGCCAGAAGTGAGAATCTGGTAACAGAAAAGTGCGATAAAGACAAAGAAATGGAACACATAAAGTCAGCATTAGGGGCGTGTGGTTATCTGTCTTGGAGTATAGCCAAAGTACAGAGAAAGATGGAGTCTGCCGCACAGCCACAAAGCAAAATGAAAAAGTCTCGGTTAAGTCAGCAAGTTGGGTCTGCCCAACAGGTAGTTATACCTTATGTTAAAGGTCTGTCGAAGGATCTTGCCAGAGTTTACAGGTCTTATGGTGCCAATGTGGTTTGTAGACCGCACATGACACTGAGGAAAATCCTGGTTCCCGAAAGGATAAAGTTCAGAGAGAAGAAGTGAGTGTGTGTACAAAATCCCCTGCAAGAACTGTGACAAGGTCTATATTGGAGAAACAGGAAGACCTTTTGTCACCAGGCTAAATGAACATAAAAAGGAGGTCGAGCAAAAGGACAAAACAAAGTTTACAAGGCAGCGGAAGCAGTCGGTCGATGAACAGCAAAACACATCCGCTATAACAGATCATGTGGTAAAGGAAAATCACGTCATAGGATGGGATGAAGCCAGCATCTTGGGCAGAGAAGGTAACCGCTCAGCAAGATGGATCAGAGAATCGATCGAAATTCGCAAGCATGATATTCAAGGACACACGATGAACAGAGATGCGGAGACATATACCTTGTCACATCTCTACGACGCACTTTTCTCTGCAACAGCGACATCTTGCGAAGAAAATCGGAACCGGAAGTCATTTCGACAAAGACAACAGATGTTGCCGAAACGTCAACAATAAAATAGAAAAGGTTTGATCTAGATTCAATTATATTAATAAGGAATTCCATCTGTCTGTCTGTCCGTCCGTCCGTAATGTTCCGGTATTGGATGAAAACGGCTCAACATATTGTCATAGTTTTTTCACCATACAGTAGCCCAATCAATAATCATTCTAGTTTTATCAGCATCAAACATCTCCATGAAATTCCGATGCGGTCACCCCCTGCGGGGGCACTAAATACAGGTGAAGTATAAAAATTTCCAGATTTTCTACCAATAAGTCGCTATATCTCGCAAATGATACAAAATAGCACCATAGTTACTATGGAAGGCGAATAGGAACTCGTATGCGATCTATCAAATGGTGCCATTTGCAGTGACCTTGAACGAACCCTAACCCTGTTTTCAAGGTCACACCACTCTTTGATGCTAAATATCTCACAAACGGCTACAGATACGGCCATAGTTACTATAGAAGACGAATAGGAAACCGCACCCAAGCTTTCGAATGGCACCAATGACCTTGAGTGACCTCTAAGCCAGATTTCAAGGTAACAGTATTATTCAACATCAAATAACTCGCAAATGGTACAAGATAGAGCTATAGTTACAATGGCGGACTTCTTCTTCTTCTTCTCGTATGCATTTCATGAGCCATAACTGGTCAGCCACAAAACAGCGTCTTCATCCGCAGAGTGTAGCTGAGATAAGCCGCCATTTAGTTTTGTCAGGAGACAGGATTCAACAATGTGAGACATCGTCTGGGTCTCGCCACAAGGACACAGATCAGTGTCTGTAAGTCGCCATTTCCTTCTGCAGGCACTGCAGTGTCCCTCTTCCATGCGAAAACGGTGCAGCAGAGGCCACTGTTGCCGAGGGAGGTCGAAACCCGGTTGCCGGATTGTGGGGTCACACACTAGGTGAGAATTGATCACCTGAGCCGACTTCCAGTTATGCCTCCATCGACTTTTGATGTCAACTGGTTGCAAATCTAGCCACAACGGCTTCCTGGATGTCAGTCGTAGAAATGGTGGGCTAAGGATATCAGGCTGGATTGGCCAACTGTCATGTTAGACGATTTCTCCACTAGCTTGTCAGTGGCAGCCTTCCTTCGTAAGGCTGGCAGTTCAATGTTGGAGAGCACTGGAAGCCATGGCGGACTGGAATGGCTGACTAATATAAAGTCATACATGATTTATTGAACTGTGCCATTTTCAATGACCTTGAACAACCCCAAACCCAGATTTCAAGGTCAGGCCATTCTTCGATGCTGAATATCTCCGAAATGGCTAAAGATATGGCCATAGTTACTATGGAAGGCGAATAGGAAACTGTACCCAAGCTTTCAAATGGTACCACTTTCAAGGATCTTGAGTGACCTCTAACCCACATTTCAAAGTCACGATAATATTCAATGTCAAATAAGTCAACTAATAGTCAGTTATTTATGATCTATCCAATGGTTCCATTTCCAGTGACCTTGAGTGACCCTTAACCTACACTTCAAGGTCATAGTGTAATATTTAGCACTACAGATGCAGCTGATGCATGATCTGTTTGTGATAGCTAAGTTCTTGTTGTAGTATTTTTAGTTGGTGGTTAAACGCAGCTATAATATATGCAGAATGAATGCATCTATACAGTACTGGTAACTATCACAACATATTAGTAATATGTCACATACTGTCAGTATGATGATGCTGGGAGGCTTCATTGGATATTCTGGTGGAAGAACAATTCGCCCATGATAAATGCCGCCATCAAACTCCGTGTCAGCAGGACCTCGTATAGTGAAATGCCACTCAAACAAATTGTCCTTCAACAATCAATAAATTGTATTTTCTATTAAAAACTGCACTGTCCATCAACACAGCAGGACATAACAATTCCTGTCCCTGTCTCATGATTAACAATACCCACTAGTGAAGTGAATTTAGTATTACAGATTATCATATTTGCAACATTTAAAGAAGCAAAAACAATAAATTTCCACTTTATAATTATATCAGTTCACGATGATCAGTTACCAACATCTGTCACAATATTTAACGTATTAATTGCAATTCAATACCAACTACTGAAAATGAAATGAAGATACTATTAAAACTATCTATCTATCAATCAATCAATCAATCAATCAAAATAAAATCAAATAATCAATCAATCAATCAATAAATCAATGTGCCACATGTCACAACCGAATCAGATTTTATCATTATTATTTTAGTTTAAACCATTATCTCTCACAAAAAAATCAACAAATGTCATGTACAGTACTTCAAGCGGTTGTGCATAGAACTGCTCGGTGGCATCTCGTAGTTCCTGCGCCTCCTTCATCAAACGCTTCACAGCTAGAAATCAAAACAAACAAGACATGTAGCAGCTCCTATTGTCAGGCTGTGTCATGATTCTACCAGCCGGTGCCAGTTTTCAAGCAACTAGTATGATCTGGAAGAAAGGTTTCCCATCCCTAGCACAAAAACTACACTTGCGATCGCAGTACTTACGGGTTCACATGAAAGAGCTGAGCTCCCTCGCCTTCGATATGACTTTGGTAACTTTTTACCATATGGATCTTGAGACTGACAAGGTCAAATTTTGGGGCAGTTACCATCTCTCAGGTGACACTTAAAGCTATGAGCTTCCACAGGTAGTGCTGCCATAGCCACACGCACCGTTCCGAACCCTTAACTACACCACAGCCGAAGATACCAGGGAAGACTGTTCTATACATCTTTGAGGTTCCCCGTGGAACCATTAAGACCAGTAAACACAGGTAAGGGGCGCCAAGGGCTTTTACATAAACCATTTTTAAACGAATCGATCTGACAGGAGCGCCGTAAAATGCACTCAAAGTTTAGACCAAATACACAGGACATCACAGGCCAATGAAGCCTAAGGCAGCAACAGAGCAGCAACGATACCACCCCGTCTAAAAATATGCCATCACAAACTCAATCGTGCAACCACTGCACACAGCTCCTTTAATACTTGTAACAAGAAAGAACTAACATAGGAGAGTAAGATCTCAATCAATGAATTTATTCCGCATTTTTCTGTTCGACAAAATACCCCTCCATCCTGCATCTTTTTCCGCATTTCAAATTCTGTATATTACACGTTGTCCACATTCCACATCAGTGTCCCTAAAACCGGACCGCACAACCTAACTGCTGTAGACGAGCGTATATGCATGAGTGAATGTATGACTGCGCAAACACGACATGCACCGAATGTCCGTTATTGCAAGTTTTCAAAAATGCCCTCGTCGCGGATCGGTTATGGTCAGGACGCAGCCTCATGAGTCGGGTAGGGTCAGGAGTACGGGTTAGTGACAGTTTTCACATTTTAAACTGTGCGGTCGTCCGTGCGGTTGCACGGTCAGTTTTTAGGGACACCCTTCCACATTCCGCGTTTTACTCTAGCTCACGGATAGCAGTGTGTATAGACACTTTGATAATTCTTCTGCTACAAGGTATAATGCACGCAAAGCATACGGCACAAACCTGGACTTCTTAAATTGTATTGACCCTCCATAAGAATTCTTTATATCCAGTAAATCCAAATGTTAATGAATTTAATAAACACGAAAAATACCAATACAACAGGAAACAGACGTGGCACAAAATGTAAACAAAACAAAGTACGTAACGTAACAAAGCAAAGCAACGCAAGGATGTGTAATGGGCGCAGGCATGTGCCTCTCAGTCTGTGCCCACTGCCCAGCGCGGCTGCAAAAAAACCGACGTTTTTGGATTTTTTTATAGGTTTTTAGGTTTTTTAAATTCTTTAGGTTTTAACGTACACAATGCCGAACACAGATATATGACCCACGACAAGCTACATGAAAATTGAAAATATATGTCTGCTATGACTGCTAATTCATTATTTATTACAGTGTGCCAAATTGCCCAATTTGAAAGTGATAGATGGATGAGTATAAGCCTATAAATGTGCATGGCATATTGTTAACTGCAGTGCATCATA
>Ga0209149_1000466_pt1 | contig 17086 bp, 14 predicted proteins | sample WorMetTyACAVOLI2_FD_187423 | JGI IMG/M metagenome (GOLD analysis project Ga0209149, IMG submission 187423) | Marine gutless worms symbiont microbial communities from Max Planck institute for Marine Microbiology, Germany - Olavius algarvensis... ... | reverse complement strand
CCGAGGTCTCGAACTGTTCTGACCGGTTGAACATTTGTGCCAGCGACGACGATCGAAGAGTTGGGAAGTTGCGGTAGCCTGCGGGTAGAGGAACACCACATCACCTCTGTCTTCTCACCGTTAAGTCTGCATCTCGGTGGCAAATGTCATGAGTTATCCGTGGTCTAATAAGGTCGTTAAGCATTGTGGACCAGTACCAGTATATCAGTATATATGTCAGTCTGTATGTCCATTCACCCATTCATCTGTCCTATGGAGGAATCTAACACAACTACAGAGATAAAGACCACCCATGGTCATCTGAAGTCCCTAGCAGCATCGGCATAATAGACTTGCCCACCCTGTGAACTGTTCCATTTTTGCACGGGAATGGACTTGCCTGTCTTGCTGGGCAGATGGCAAGCTGTTTCTCGCTGTGGGCTCATAGATTGCAAAACTCTGCTGTCTGACTGTATCGCTATTGGACACATACAGTTCATGCAGACCACGGATAACTCATGACATTTGCCACCGAGATGCAGACTCCCTGTAATTATGCAGGACCAACGCCATGTATGCATTTCCACTCATGGGTTAGATGGCCGTCTTGCTGTCACACCAGAAACCAGTGTAGAATTGGCAAATGTGGAATGTAGGCGGCAGCATTTTATGGACTGAGATCTACAGCAATTTGAAGGTCTAGAGACTACACACGACAAAAGTTAGATACAGACATAGACTGATTACTTTACTGCTGAAATTCTTCTGTATTTTAGGCTCATTAGTCCATATAGTCAGATGGCTCACCATCAGACGACGTGTTTTTGCTATGCATTTCTTTCATTATGCTGTCAGCCACGTGGCAGCATTAAGCAGCTGTATTGGTCAACTTTAGACAGTCACAGTCGGCTGTCTCGACCACACGTGAAGAATAATAAAATAATCAAAGAAACCTACTTTAAGTATTACGGGTATAGGATGAACCTGGTTCACTGCACAAGGGTGTGCGATGTAATCTCAGATGTCGTTAAGGCTTACAGTATATGCTTGTTTGCATTTAGTTGTCATGCATCTGTAGTTTAGTTGCTTTACTGCAAGTTAACAGGTGCGGTCCATGACATTATGCATACATCGTTAGTGTTAATAAGATGACATAGCTACAGTGTGTGCTGCTCTTGTACTGTCTTATGCTGCATCAAGCAAATGGATCTTCCAGTTAGCTATGTATGCAAAGATCTGATAACTGATCGTGACTTTGTGTAACCACCTGCTATGTGTTAATGACTTATTAGTATTATGACTTAGAGAGCTGTATTTCAAAAGAGAACTGGGAAAGTATTGATATTGATCTGTAGGTTCAATTGTGATATCTCTGCGTACATTGAGTTGCTGTAACTGTCATTATATAATGTGCTGTGTATGTGTATTTCTGATCCATTGTACTAATAACTGGTGACTCAAACTGTAACGTGCTGTGCTTGTGGATTTCATTCATTGTTTCAGCATAATACCAGCAGCAACAATAGAATTAGCCGTCACTAACTGTAACTGTCATTATATAATGTGCTGTGTATGTGTATTTCTGATCCATTGTACTAATAACTGGTGACTCACTGTAACGTGCTGTGCTTGTGGATTTCATTCATTGTTTCAGCATAATACCAGCAACAACAATAGAATTAGCCGTCACTAACAGGTTGTGCTCAGCATCATACAACAGTTATTCGGGTCGAATACGAACATGTGCTGGATGTCTTATGTCAAATTACTTAGGTGGGCTACTTGTGAAAAACACCGCAGAAGCGACATCTGGTCTATAGCCAACAGCAGCTCGTCCTCCTGTGTCATCGCTAAAAATAGCACAGCAATTTTATCCTACTTTACTCAGTAAGCATGGATGCATGCTTATGTGGTGTTTTTGCAAGCGGGCCTTTCCAGGGTTTGGGTTAGGAGACCGTGACCTAGGGTTCAAAGGTTGGTCTTAAAAAACTTAGTGCCTGGACTATCTGACAGTGAAATGCACACGATCCTACAATCATTAGTTTTGACTCATTACCAGCGTAAGTAAGTAAAAAGTAGATTTATATAGCGCATCGTCGTGAAACCTCTAATGCACTGTAACGGATGGACAGACACACCTCCTATGCCTGTGTCAAGCTCTAGCTGAGCATGACCAAAAGACTGTTTACGTCAAAACATAAAAGTATTGACAAGAAGCATAGCTGTCACAGAAAAACTGCACAACAGAATGTTTCATTTATAAAAGTTCCTATGCTGTAATACCTCATTTTTATCCACTTCATATTAAACTTCCACCTTGATCTTGAAGAGAAACGTAGCAGTTTACTGTTAGTAACTCTACGAGATCCTAAGATATTTGTATAATTACAGCATCATAGTCACGACGTCATACAAGCCATGTTGAAGATTTGTCAGGTGTTCTCGATTTCATCAAAAATCAGCAGTTTAGCTCATATAATTCATGTGACAGCTTGCAGTCCATCAGGTAGTTGGTCGTTAATGGCAGTATAGAAAATGCCATAAATTTTGGAACTAGTGCAAGTGGAACTGTAAGGATTTTACCAATACTAGCTTAAGATTCATCTTATTAGCAACATTTAACACAATAATCCAGTGTTGTATGTCAGTCAACGGTGTCATAAGCATCATCTACTCTCGATATTCATTTGTCAACACTGACAGACGTCAGTACTTGTTGCAGTTAACAACGTTCAATTCAGCAAGTGATTAAATGACACCATTTCTAAGCTTGCCAACTCTGGATTTAGACATTCCGGGACTCCCTCCCCTCTCTTCATCTCCCCTTCCCTTGCTTCTTTCCCCTCCCCTCCCTCCTTCCCTTTCCCCGGGGGCCCAACCCTGTAAACCAGCTATGGGGTCTACGGCAGCACTGCAAGCTCCCCCAGTGGGGTCTGGAGCGAAGCCCCAGCCGACAAATGATTTGGTGCATATCTGAGCCAAAAGGAGCAGCTCTGATGGCAACAGCTTTTGTGCATTTTCATCAGAATAAATTTCTGTACAAACACAAGACTGCTTAGCAGTGCGAGTCTGAGAGCAATATAAAATACAATACACTCATTACTGAACCATCATCACCGGTGGTCAACTTTCACATTTCCGTGACAAAATGAGTCTAGCCCGGGACACCGTGGGTCAATTCCGGGATGATCCCGGCCATTCCGGGACGGTTGGCAAGCCTAACTATTTCCCATCAGTGAAACAATATCTCAAACTTGAAACAGTACAACACAATAATGTTGCCATTATTCCTGTACATTTGTTAAAATGTAGTGTGTACTAAAAGACACATTAACGCCCAAGTTACATCACACACTGCAATATAAACTGGTAGAACGTCAGTCTTTGACCGGCAAACTTTCCCTGTCCTGAACTCGACCTGCAGCTGATTGGTGACCACCTATGTGGGCAAACCGTCCGCTGTAGGTCAGCCGACCAGGCCGACAGCCTTTCATCCTTTCGGGGTAGATAAATGAGTAGTAGTCTGCAATTAGATGTCCACAACCTCAGTCTGGGGCAGGGCTGTTTGACATTGGCTTTAAAAACCTAGGTTTTTTAGGTTTTTTTAAAAAACCTAAAAATTCCGAATTTAGGTTTTTTAAGCTTTTTTCACTTATTATGCAACTAATTTAATAGAAATGTCATCCAACTTTCCAATTAATATGAATTGCATTTTTTGCGTTCACATGGCCGAATCTTTGCAGTCAGCTCTTCATACATATATATTTGTCTGTGGTACAGTGTAAATAATAGACCAGTGAAACGACTCCCGTAATTGTCTCTGCAGTTTAGTGTCTAATCCGGATCAGACTTCTTATCATTGCTGGGTCGGTATTGTTGCGAGTGTGCCACTGCTGTCCAATTCTTCAAGGTCACGGAGCTGCTGTTTGGTAGGCAATAAAAGTGATTCATCTGGAAAGTACTATTCTTCACCTGTACCGAACTACCGCCATCATGCACTGCAGTTAACAATATGCCATGCACATTTATAGGCTAGCTCATCCATATCTATCACTTTCAAATTGGGCAATTTGGCACACTGTAATAAATAATGAATTAGCAGACAGATATTTTCATGTAGGCTACTTGTCGTGAGTCATATATCTGTATTCGGCATTGTGTACATTAAAACCTAAAAAAGCCTAAAAACTTAAAAAAATTCCAAAAAACCTAGGTTTTTTCCAGCCCTGGTCTGGGGAGGTGTCATCTGGTGAACACTTATGAGGTAGAGGCAGGTACAATGTAATTTGCAGGTAAAACTGTGTGGTCCGTACCTGAGCGCCTTGAGTGTGAGGTACTACAATAAAGGCGCTATATAAACCACTTCCTTTACCTTTCTTTCTTTTATAAACAGCAAGTCACAGATGACCTTGACAGTCGGTTGGGCTAATTACAGACATGACAATCGCGCATGCACGTACACTGTGTTCCCAAAAAAAACGTGACCATATTTTCGGTGATAAGTTGAACTAGAACTGCCCGTTTACAAAGATTTTTGGCACACTTATTTGTAAGACTAGGCCATCGACAGGTATTTTTAGTTTCCCATCTTACCTATTTAATACAGCTACTTTACCTTGGCAAACTGTCGAGACCTAAATATCATGAATTTAGCCTTAAAGTGCCGATTTTGTCAGTGCTACAATACTAGGATATTAACTGCAAAACTGTCGCCATATTATTTTACTTACTTATTATTCAATTTACGGTCTATAATAGAACAGTAACAAGATTTATTATGACGATAAAGCTGTTTATCAGCGCATGAAACGCGAGATGCAATTGGCTTCAGACAACAGCTGCGCTCGACGTTGTTTCAAGCATTGAGCTGGAGATTACGGTGAATTATTTTATTGTGTGCACTTTAACACAGAATAACAGTTTCATGCAAAATCTCACGAGCTGATTGGTGCCTCTTTGGCTTGTCCACCTGACTGAGCACAAGGTCCTCCACTGCTATGTGACGAATACAGTCTACCGCTGCCTAGTTGCCGGACATTATTGTACCCGTCTTGTGGATTCTCTTAAGCAGACTGTCGATCCAACTTTCCAACTACTGTCAGAAAATTCACTCAGCGTCCTACGTGCACCATACCGTTCTGACAGATAGAGATTTTAAATCAGAATCTCGTCTTCTATGAAATTTTCATGACTTCAATTTTTTTACAGATATTTAGTTCTGGACAGTTTCCCAAGGTAAAGTAGGTACACGAAATAAGTAAGGTGGGAAAATAATGTAATCAGTAATCAGTAATAAGTGTACCAAAAATTGTTGCAAACAGATAATTCTAGTTCAAGTCGTCATCGAAGACGTAGTAACGTTTTTTTGGAACACAGTGTAGGGCAGCAGAACAGTTTTGCTCGTGAATGTATCGCATTACACATTAACAACAGCGTACTGTCTAGTACAGTTAGATATACAGTACATCCACAGCAGCATTCTACAACTACAACTGCTGGATGCGAGGTGTCAGAATAACAAAACACTGCTACTACTCCTTGGGCATCTTGCACAACAAGTTCATCTGGAACATGTTGAGATTGCCGCGATCCAACTTGACTACACCCTCACAACCATCGATGCTCAGCAAGTTTCCAGTGAATTCACGATCCTCGCCAGCTATCACTTTCACCTACACAACATAATGTGTGACTGTATATAGCTGCTGCACTGACATGTAGTTTATACACACTACACAGCAAATGACTATGCAGGCACTTTCACTGACATCAGAGCTCAGTTAACAAAACAGATTAATTACCGGTACTTAATTAACAACAAAAACAAGCTTGTTCTATGGCCATTTCTCCAGGACACCTCAAGCAGGACAACCCAGGGACCCATCACCGGATCAATCAAAATACACATCACCCACTGTCACCAATTTCATTACCACTAACCTGTCTACTTCTTATTAATGTTAAGATCCACAATGTCAGACTTGTTCAAATGCATACTTTTCACATGATCCAAACTACTTCCTGCCAAGTTTTCTTACCTCAACAGATTAAATGATTAACCAACCAATTAAAACTAATAACTCTGCCAAGGTGTAGTTGTGTTTGTTTGTTGTTCGTTCTGTCTGTCTGTCTGTCTGTCTGTGAGCAGGATAACTCAAAAATGTGTTTATGGTTGTCCACCAAACATGGTAGGCCCTCTAGAAGTGATTGAAGTTTGGTGTTAATCCGGACGTGGATCTAACATCATTTTAATTTCACCTGCCTGAACATTAAGAGCACCAGTTTAGAGCAGTATCATCACCAAACACCGATATTGCTACTAAGTAGTGGATGTGAAAAAAGTGTGTAGACATGCTCACCCTGTCACCCTTCTCTGGACAGATCGGCTCGAGGTGTTCACTAGCGACGCTAATGACTTTATCCTGGTCTGGTATGAACAGCGTGCACATGCCACCCTACACACAGCAAAATTTAGTGGCAAACTTGTTTGCTACTCATCACTGAAAAATTGTTACATTATGAACCACAGTGAAGACTGTTCGTAGCGCAGTATATATGTTACAGTAAATTTGCATACTACATGAAATTCCTAATAATTTCACGTTTCGCGTAATTACAGATATTTATTGACAGTTATTACACGAAATAACTAATCCTAACTCTAACCCTAACCCTTACTCCCCAACCCTGTAACATACACAAATTTTACATTGCTGAAATAATATACAACAGTAACGGAACAGCAGTAAGCTACCGATATGTTTCTTATGACACCAGCTTGATTGACGAAGTCATCATCTCCATGCGATTCACGAATTCTCACTTCAATTTCTGTTGTTATCCAATCAGATGCACTCTGCTCCAGACCTGTTACATAATACCACACTTGACATCAACATCAACATGCCACATTATCATATACTCAAGATGTATTCAGTCACAGATCAGAGTTATAGTTATTATTGACCACAATTTAAGAAAGCAAAACTTCCTAATCTATACTAAGATACTGAAATGCTCTTTACTCTCTTCATTAAACTCATTGTCAAAAACACTGGCACAAAAGGTAAGTTTAGATACAGTGAGAGCTATGCAATTACCAGCTCCAGGTGTCTGTGGGGTGTACGGTGCTCCAGGAGTCATTGGACTGAATGCAACTGGTGATGGAGTTCCACCAAAACCAGTCGGAGATGGAGTTGTCTGGAAACTACCACCTGAACTTGGTGAAAACGTGCTTGGACTCAGTGCTACACCACGCACACAACATGCTGCAGACAAGTGTCAACACCAAACATGGAAAAACTAATCTCCACACAATGTGGCTTCAGAAAAAAGTATGAGACAATATGGCAAATTTTACTGCAATTGTGATAGTAATATGTAATAAAAAATATACTACCGCATTTCACAATAAAAAAAATGATAAAGTAAAACATAAAAAGAACAAGTTACCCTGGAAAGAAACAGGTGAAGGAGACTGATTGCTCTGGTAAGGTGAGTATGCACTGCCGGGGGTCTGAGGATTGTATGGTTCTTGTGGTGACGGTGTGTCCGCATGGTAGCCTGGTGTAGCTGGATTAGGAGTGTAACCAGATGAAGGAGGACCCTCATCAAAGTTGTAATCAAAGTCATTCGCCCTGATCAACACACACATAACGCAACTCTCAGTACTTCATCACACAACAAACAAATCAATTTAGCTGTTATCCAAGTTTAATGACTTATCAAGAAGATGCCAATTTATCGTACATTTATAGTGCTCTACAAATGTGATTACTGTTGTTATTGATAGTGACACAAAAACAGTAACTGATACCTCGTGGAAAAACATCACAGCACAGCAAACTGTTCTTACGATGTTGTTGATATGGGAATTCACCAAAATAATACTAGATAATTATAATACAGCAGAAACAAGGCTTGCAGTACATGTATGAATTACATGAAAGAAAACATTTGTAAAAACTACAATACACCGAGTGTTATCACTTTAATTATAAGCACAACGTATATACAACGTGTGACTTAACAGTAGTGAAATGATTCTCATACAAGCAGTGACAGTGATAAGCTGATGCAGCAGTAACAGCAGGAGTGTCAGAAAACGTTATTAGAGTGCTCAGTTATTTACTCGCATCCTTTTTTGGATCAAAATGATTTTTGACCTCAGGCCTCTGACTTGATCCATATGACAACAAACTCACTCTGAGAACGTTTTTGGACACTCCGAATAACTAGTTCAATCGTGAGATTGTCAACAGATACTCACCGAGATGGTGTGTTAGTATTAGCAGGATCCCATGCACTGGAGCGGCCTGGTGTTGACGATCCATCATGAGACGGCGTGGCTGATCCGTAGTGCGGTGTACGAGACCCATCATACAACGGAGTCTGAGAACCATACATCGGCGTACGACCGCCATATGATGGCGTCATACCAGTCATCGGAGTACGATCATAGCGTGATGAAGCTCCGCCCACTCGGCCTCCACTACACAACCAATCACAAGTCTGTGATCAATGTCAGGGATGTGAGAGACAGGATGAATTTTGAAAACAGCCAAACATTTCAGACTATCACAACAGCAAACAATTTTTCACCAGTTTGGTTTTTTGCACTCACTGCATATGTAACCAGAAACTATTACCACACTGCACTTGATATATACCACCCACTCAGCTGCAAACTTGCTGTCAATTCACAAAAAGTAATGACTACAACAATAGCTGGATCAACGGTGTACTAACGATATCGTGCTGAGACGAGAGATATCCACAGAAATAGTTTTGCAGTTGGTGTGAAGTTCAACACGAGCAGTGGTCGACGTAGCATCCTTCACAATGCCAATGTATCCTACACAGCATCAGGGCGACAAGCACCTAATATTACCACTCACAACATCCACATGACAATAACAAGAGGTCAAAGTAATTTGACAAAAAGCGCCTCACGGGAGGCCCATTCCCCGGTTAGGGGTCACCCCAGGGGGGTCGAAATTTGTACCATTAAATTCCTGGGGTAGGGGTTCCTATTAGTGTTCCATAGTAACTATAGGCCTAGGATGCACCGTTTGGCCACAGTGCACGTGCGTGACAACCAACCAACCGATCAACGACGTCACGACACAGCCTATCTCAATAAGCGCCTCTTTTACTAAAGTAAAGTGAGGCGCTTAAAAATGATAAAAACCCTCATTCTACCTTTATCAACTTAACATCTCTGAACAGTAACAGAATCACATTTTAATGTGTCGCTGTGTGTATAATATGGTATGAAACCACAATCAGCTCTTCACATGATAGCAAAAAACACAAAATTTAATGTTATATTAAACAATGTTTCATCATATTCGAATATCTGTCATCAAAACTAAAGCCAACACATCAATGTAATCTGCAAATTTGTAACGCATCAATATTTGTTCACTCAACAATTCTAACAGTATCTATCACAGGCACATAAAAAAATTTTTAAATCTTCACTTTGCTTTTATTATAAATGTGTAGACGACTGATTTCTTTAATGACTCTGGTACATGGCCGCCTTGGTTGTCCTGTGATGATAAAAAAAGCTGCAAAATGAGTTCACTGTTGTTGTTGTACACACAAATATGAAGCCAACGAAGTCGTTAATGTCTACCTTTGTACGGTCCCTGCACAATGCGAACTGTCTGGCCAATGAGGCCAGTGTTGCGACGGTCTTCTCCACGTCCACGTCCTCTGCCACCTCCTGCCACGCCTCCCCCACTGCTTGGGTGTGCCGGACTAGATAGCCGTGGAGACATTGGTACATATGGAGCCGTCATTGGACCAGCAGTTGTCTGCAGCAGACGCAGTCATTTACTCAGCATGAATACAGACTACATGCCTGAAGTACAAACATGTAACTGGCCGAAGTAAATGATGCCAACAGTAGCTTCCAGCCACGTTGAATTATGCACCACCATTTCAATTTACTGATCACTGACAACCACTGACAGTGAATAGAACAGACTGCCAGTCAATTGCAAAGCATTCCTACAACCATTTTATTGGCCTTAACAGCAGGTGACAACAAAGGTGAACATCATTACTGCATGACTGCCAGGTATTTGGTGCTGGCTGTATGATCAGAACATCTATCAGAACCAGTCAGCTGAATCATCAGTCACCACGGTTAATATGCAGCGGTTTGGTGAATTACAAAAATTAGCCACTGCTGCAGAATATCGACTAACTTTTTATATACATAAAAGGTGTAAAAACCATTGAAACATCTGAACCACTGCAATACTTACTTTACTTCCACCAGCCAACACCAGATGGCGTGTCCGGCATACAAAAATTCCACCATTCTCAGTCATCATTCGTGAGTGAATAAATGCAAAATGTCGATACAAATGCTTGATAGTACCTTGACGGCCCTGTCAACAAATTTATACATCCTGGCTCAGATGGCACGTTATCTTCAATACCAAAGAAATAAAATAAAATCACACCATTTCAAATGCAATGTATTTAACAGTTATAAATTGTTACAATGATGTCAAATTCAAAAAAAAATTTGCGAGTCAAAAAAACGGAACAAACCGAGTGTGGACCATCAACAACTTTCACGACATCCTTGACTTGTATTTGATTGTTGTCGGAGTCAAGAGCCATTGCTCGCAAGGAGTCCTTCTTCTTCGTCACCGATGTCTGCTTGACTGGCACCAGCTGACACGCAGAATACAGCGTTCAGTTGCATTTATCACGACTGACTAAACTCATCCAACACACTCACACACATACACCGTTTTAACAGCAAATATAATGTGAACGTGGGTCAGCTAGCTGCCTGCTTGGTTCTCTTCTCCATTTGTTCCGGAGCTATGCATCCACTTGGAAAAGGCCAAAAACTTTCTTATCCTGCTGACATCATTACAACAAGTCATGCTCAGATGTGCTCTGTCTAGTTTCATCTATCTCATTTGTCATACAACACTTGATCCGATCAGCATCATCTTTACGTTCAACATATGCAAACCATCTCACTCTACCCTTCTTAACAATTTTGGTACACATACAGTGCACATAGTAAAGAACGTCAGTATCAGTCACGTTATGTATGGTCACGTTCTTGGGCAACTGAGCCTTGTTAACTAGAGTTGAGATGGATATGCAGTATACACTGACTGTCCTTCAGCCACGACTGCATGGTAACGATGACCGATTTTGTGACCATTCTGCTTTATAGTCTTCTTCTTCTCGTATGCGTGTCATGAACCATAACTGGTCAGCCACAAAACAGTGTCTTCATCCGTAGAGTGTAGCCAAGACAAGCTGTCATTCAGTTTTGTTAAGGGTCAGTATTCATAAAGCGTATATATATATATATGCCTTATAGTGATTCCAAAGTACACGTAACTGTGATGAAAATTTAGATGTCCGATACAAAAATTAAGAGAAACATGTGTAAGAGCAATATTACACTATAAAAGTCTACAATAATGCAAATCATCAGTACTTATTACTTTACTATGATTGTAACATCACTCAAAAGTACCACATATACTCAATGTATAAACCGATCTGCGTATAAGCCGACCACATTCCCACAGCAATAATTCTGTCGAAGTTGGTGACCGACGTATAAGACGAGAAGGTAAATTGTACAATGGTATCACTACTGCAGTGCTGAATCAACAAGGAGGAGAATCCCTGTCCAGCCACCACTACTCACAACCCCATCCAGTTAGACAACATTCTAGTTGACAGTCCACCCGTGTTTGGAATCAGTGGCAAAACTAGCACTCATGAAATGAATGACCACTGCAGTTGATGCAATATGATGCACAGTAGCAACTGACAGCTTATAAACCGGCACTGATTTGACCAAACCACGGCCTCATTAAGCAGCCTGGTTTCAACAAAGCCAGCACACTGCAGGCACCCAATTTTATCAGGAAGTGTCAAGTTACACTATGTGACATGTGCACAACATTGTACTATTCTCATGCTGAGTTGCTGACATGCATACCACTCCATGATATGCACATCACGACGTCACAGACGTTTGATCGTCGCTGCCCACAGCTTAACATACACGTCTTTTAGCCTCATCCACATACAAGCCAACCCCCACGCTTTTAGTATCAAAATTTGAGGAAAAATTATCGGCTTACGTGTGAGAATATACAGTACCATATTTTCAGCAAGCTGCAGCAAACGAATTAACAAAAATCAAATGTATAAAAATACTTTTGTTCCAATACACTAACCACATATGGAAAAAAACAAGTCATCTTTGCAACATCAATAGTCATCAAATGAAGAATACCTTGCCGAGCATGTTTAAAATCTGAAAACTTTCACGTTCCAGGCGCACAATGACTCCGACTGACTGAGCACTGTGCAGATGACACACCATACAGCTTGATGACTTTAATGATTACTAACTCAACCAAATAACTAACAATGAAAAATGATATAATAAGACTAAGAAGAAAAAAATGTAACAGAGAGGTAGAGTAGAACAACAGAAAAACAGCTCAACTTAATACTGCTAAGACATCCGAGTTGTACAACAATTCACTGTAACATGGTAAAATGTGGAGAGATGAGCCACAACTTTGTCCTCATCATGTCCAGCAAACGTAAACAAAGCTAAGACCAGATTTACCAAATCAGTCTCATCTGTGCAATGCAGTACCATTTTTCTTCCATACTTTAAATTAAGAAAGAAATTAATTAAAGAAAGAAAAAAACTGAGAAAAGAAATGCAGTGCAGAAAAAGAAACAACAACAAGGGCATCAGCAAAAGCAAGACGCATATCTGGCAAACATGGGCGAGGAGATGCAGTTACAACTATATGCAACACCCCCGCCCCGCCCCGCCCCCCTTTTCAAGGGCAACATCTACGTCGTAGATTGTATGCCTCTATCTGGCCTACTGCAGACTACTGAAATTAATGACGGCATCCAATGCAGGTGGTGTACAAAAAATCATGTTTCTCGACAAAACGCATACTAGCATTGCGTGTGGCAGATAAAAAGATAACACACGAGTCCATAATGTACATACAGCCTGTTGAAGAAATAATTATGAGAATCAGTAAGTAATGCCAGCTAGAAAATGCCACGTACAAAGTCTGACTGCTATACACAAAAAAATGTACTGACTCAAGCTGAACAAGGTCGCCGAATGAGAACTGTCCGAGGGAGTCGACACCGGTAGCCATATCAGTGCACAACTGCAGGTCTTTGGGCAGTACTTTCAGCTTGTTAAACACACAAACAGCACAACATTATAATCCTTAATACAACAGGCATACACAACTAGCAAGACCAAAATGTATACTTGGACCAACGTCAGCAGATTGTGTTCACCACATCATAGCCACACTAAGTACACACAGCTCTGAAGCACGGCACTATCTTCATCAACTTCTCATTCACGTTGCATACCATCTACATTTAATTAACGACCGCTACTTCCAGTTCCTGTGTAACCAGCCAACTTTTCTGGTTAGGCCAGGTCCAGTACTCACAAGACAGAACAAGAAAATCTGCACTCGTTCAAACTCTGCAGCGGCAATGCATATAACTACATGTCAATGACAACAGATTCAAACTACAAATAGACCAGGAGACATATACCTCATGCATTGTGAGATCAGAGAAGAGAACAACGACGTTATCCTCCACACGGACTATCAATCCTGTGTCATTCTCATATCGGCCAGCTATCACTTTCACATGGTCACCCATCTTGAAGAACTTCTTCAGCTCATGAGCAGGAAATTCTAGCGGATCCTAACATTCACATAGAAGTGCAATTAGTGCACTGAGCCTAAAGTCAACAATGCCTCAGTATTGGAGCTACTATAAGCATTATAGCACATAACTATTAAATACAATGTGTAACAATTATTTATTGCACGGATAAAGTAGAGATGGGAACCGAACCCGAACCAAACAAACACGAAACAAACTAAAACCCACATTTTGGGAAGAACCGAACTGAACTAGAACTCACATGGAGAAAACATATATAGAACTCGAACCAAACCGAACCCATCAATGCGACAAACCCGAACCTTCTGACCCAGGTTGTGGTGTAGTTCGACAAATTTGTAGATTAGCCTCGAGAAACTGGTTTTTCTAAAGTACAATATAAAGTGACTTTCAGAAAATGATGTAGCCTACAGACTGTTGATGGAAGATGTGAATTTTGATGTCAGGCTGTATGGACTTTAGTGGCACACGATTTTAATGCTTGGTTTTAACTTTTTACATTAGTTTACAAATAGCATTGAATGATTTTGTGATCACTGACGTACAGTTAAATTTAAAACCGTCACACAGGCAAACTCGCATAGAACCAAACTCAAAACTGAGAATATAAGAACGGAACCCAAATTTTCTGTCCTTGTGAAGAACTCGAACCGAACCCTTACTTTTGTTATAACCCAAACAAAACCGAACCCTAGCAGCAATATAAAGCATTTAAGTGCCCAATACCAGCCATCCAGTAAATTCACGTATCTGATTCTAATAACCAATTATGTTAATTTAAGCCTAATAGCCTTTGTATTGATGGAGACTGTGATAATGAATCGGTCATGACGTCATGTTCATTGTTGTCAGCACCATTAGGCCTGATCATGTAGCTGAGTTGTATAGTATCTCAGTTTTTGTCATTATATTTGCTATCTCATAATAAAGTGCAATAAAAATAAAATGTGACAGACTAATGATATATAACCGTGTTACTCGTTTTTACCGGTCCAATATGGCACTTGCTGCTTGTTGAATATGGCAATTTCACGATACTGGAGTGGTAAAAAGTTGCATACTTGGCCGTATCTAATGTTAACTTTCATATCTTATGCATATACTGCACATAGACATAGTGAAGACATGCAATAACATTCATCAGCACTCCTAAACTCCTGTTTTAAATAATCTAGACTACATTACACAGATACTTACCTATTCATTCTGATGCAACATGAGCAACAGTTCAAACTGATTTGCCTGCAACATATGGTGCTGTAAATACTGATTGAATACCTGACGGAGTGACGTTATCAAATGTGCTAGTACAATGTTTTTCACTTCAAAACATACGGTAAACTGTTTTAATTCAGCTTCACTTTCTCCCCATTTATTTGCAACTAACTGTCTCATCAAGTCTGATAACAACAGTTTCACCATAAAGATAGTAACTAACTTTGAGATCTTCGTGTTTTGGCAACATTGTTATCTTGTTGCCATCAATGCGTATTATTCGGCCTTGAAGGTGGATCAGCTCGCCCTCACACACTTCAACCATGTCACCGGTGGCAAAATTGTGAGTCACTTCTGACTGCGGCTTTGTTACCACTAACAGACACACAACGGCAAGTTGAGTAACGTCGCAGGCATCATACCTCCAAATAACAGTAAAAATAATATTGTAAAACTACATACCATACACCGGAAAGAAAAGTATAGAAATACATATATCAAAACTATAGGGCTGAAGACCACCCCCACGGTCACCCATTTTATGCCTCTGCAGCAGCGTGTGTGTCCTGGACTTTCCCACACCACCGGCCATGTGGATAAGAGTACGTTGGCATAGGACAGACAACAATTCATGGTCAAAACATAATGCTTCTGCTGCAGAGGCATAAAAACTTTAACAGCAGTAGGCCTACAATTCTCAAAAAGTTCTCTGGTTGTCTACATAAAACTCGTTTAAGTCCATAAAATTCATCGAAACAAACAGACTCTATCCGTCTTCAACATTAATCACTTACTGGGTACGACTCTGCTATGAATTCACACTCAACCCGTGAAGGTCACAGTGATTGTCAATTAACCAACTTATTCACACAACAGCATACCAAACTGAACATGGCAGAAACCTAGACAGGTAAATCAAACTGCACCTAGTCCTCTCACCTGTTCCAATATCAAATGGACTATAACACATCTCACAAAACCTGCTCTATACTAAGTGATAGGTTAACAGCACGAAACACTGTCTCGCTAATACACAAGATCAGTGACAATGGACAGAGCTATCACAAAGTCAGCAGCACAGTAGTGACGTACATTCAACATTGACGCTGTCCGGCTGGTCTTCAAACTTTTCCAGCTCAGTCAGTGTCGGCTTTATACCATCAGCAATCTACGACGCAAAAATACCAAAAAAATGCCAAGGCGTAATATAACAAAACAAAAACAAACAAATACAACTGGCATACAGACTAAATGACACAAAATATATAAAAATTAAGTTGCCAATGTAAGCCAAGTGCCTAAGTTAGTAAAATTTGTTTCAGAACATAAAACCAAACAAATGTCAAATCAAATATTTATAAAGTAGCTATGAACAGTTGCAGCATCCTGTAAATGACATAGGTAGATGAAAGATTTACTCACAATCGCTGACATAACAAAGTTTTTGTACAGAAATCCACGACGGTCATAACGATTTCCCTCGAACAGCAGAAAATCTCCATCCTGAGTCACTTCTCCACCAACAGACCTATGCAGAAACACCACATGCTGTGAAACCATCAGTAAGAATATCTCCACAAAGATAAGTAGGATTTTTTCACTGATCTACACAAGACGAGAAGTAAACTGCAGGTAATCACAGTAGGTGATGCTGCAGATTATGATGTAAACACGACTTAAAAGTGATTTCTGGCAGATGGTGGTGCATGCATCAGTAGCACAAAGTGTCAATGCTGTGCTACTCTGGAACTAACACGCTGGATAGTAATCACAACAGCAACACTGAGTAAATCTGTCCACATCTTGTCACGGCTGTCACCACAAACAAAAGCAGAAACCTCCACTGGTATCTGAACTTCTAACGGACCACACTGCATAATTTATGACTTACAGTTGATTTCTATAATGTCAAGATGTTCACCCAGTTTGTTTCTAAGCAATCAGTTACTGGACTTTACTGCCTATGCAGCATACACATTACTTGTGCAGACCTGTCACCGGATCGAGACGGTCTGCGACCCGTGGCGATCTCGTGGTGCCAGCACACGTCACCGACTTTGGTGAACGGGCGTTTGCAGTGGCCGCACCCAAAGAGTGGAACAAGCTTCCAACCAGCGTCAGAGAGAGTCCGTCAGTG
>Ga0209149_1000465_pt1 | contig 17087 bp, 13 predicted proteins | sample WorMetTyACAVOLI2_FD_187423 | JGI IMG/M metagenome (GOLD analysis project Ga0209149, IMG submission 187423) | Marine gutless worms symbiont microbial communities from Max Planck institute for Marine Microbiology, Germany - Olavius algarvensis... ... | reverse complement strand
AAAAATTTGGAAATATATATTTTGCAAGGAATTTTACTGGGGACATACTGTGGAATTTTTATGACGATAACGTCATTATTGTGACGTCACTTGTACTTAGAACCCAGTCAGTCAGTGCAGTATTTTGCCCAGCAGTTTTCTCTTACAACTCACAAGTGTTAAGCAGTGTTGCGAGTTACGAGAAAAGAGAAGTTTGATAAGCAAACATGTTTAAATGTTAAACATTAACGTTTCTTTTTTCAGCTTATCCAAATTCATTCAAACATTTATCTTATTATACGCCGGTCAGACCGTGTGACAGAATCGACTGCTGTGATCATTGCATCTGTCGTCGACAGTTGAAACAACATGGGATCAGGTTGTATCTCAACGTCAACACTTTCTCGACCATAAGGAAACTTTTTACACCAAAAACATGTACTGCTTGTCTTGTAAAATACTTGTCACCATACACTGGATGCATCTCAGACTGAATGGCATTTGCGCCAAGTCCTTTTGCCCACCGAAAACGAATAACAGAACGCTCTTCCTTAAGGGATGCTTTCAGTGGCATCGCTGCTATCAAACTCACAGCTGGTACTCGGAATTAAATCCCCTACAAAATGTATATTTTGGAATTGTCGCATTTTGAAAAAATTGACATAATGACGCTGTTTTGTAACTTATTTATGGAACAACCCTTGTATTTATGCAGCTGTGCTAAGCTTTGTTGTAATGTTCACAAAACTGGTGCACCAGTTTTAGAATTGACAGTTGCCTAAACTATGCACTTCGATTCTAACTGGACTATAACGCGTTAAAAATCACTTACTTACTAATAACTGCAAAGAGAATGTCATTGTCACTATAACTTAGAAGCACTGCAGTTATCAACAGTTAGAGTTAAAGAGTAAATGTTCAAGATGTCCTCTGCCAGTCTTCTTGCACTCCCTCAATCTGTTCTGAGACTCACCACAGCTTTTATCATTTGGAATGGGATAAACTAGGGTAAGCTGTGTGGCTGCAGAAGGGTTAACACTACGTGCTTTCATAGAATGCCGAGTATGTTGATCGAATGCTTTGTGATGTGTTAGAATGCGATGATGCCGTTGTGCTGTCGTTTGACGTCACTTCTCTGTCTGTTCAAAACTTGGTCGTCACTTTTGAACATCCGGACTGTGCCTCTCTCGTGACCGGTATATTGTTTCATCGTTGTCACTGTCAACTGTCATCTGTCGGTTGTCTACAGCTGCTGATTGTTGCCAACATGCTTCGTCATGAAACATTACTTATCTCCAGTATTTTGGTGCGCTCAGCTGTGCTAGAGCACGACATAGCGACAGATGGTCCATAACACACTGGTAAAGCATCAAAACTAATGATCATAGGATCACGCACATTTCAGTGTGAGGTACTCAGATACTCTGGTTTTATGAGACAACTTTCATACTCTGGATCACAGGGCAGTCTAACCCTAACCTTGTTGCGGGAAAGCACCGTCAGAGAACAGGAAAACCCCACGTACTTTTGCAACCATGAGTACTGTGCACAGTATGTAGTGCATACAGGCAGATAATGTCATTGTGCTATTTTTAGCGGTGACACGTTATGGTGCACTGCTACTAGCTGCAGCCAGAAACCACTATTTAACTGAAATGGAGTGTCGTGCGGTTTATATGACAATTTGCGAGTGCATACTATGGGCAGAGGGCTTATTCAACCGGCTGAACTGTTTTTGTGATAGTTTTTTTGATTGACCCTTTTGTTTGTGTTGACAATTCCGGTTTCATTTTGATGCCGCCCACAGGCCATGCGAAGCATAGCCTGCAGCAGGGACGTTACATTTTCACCTCCTTCCACTGTCTGTCCCTTGCCAACATCGGCTAGCTGCACCGGATGTTGGCCAGTCGTGCTGGCCATAGCAGCATGCTGTTGGTGTGTTCGACCAACATGGACTCGCCCGCAGGCACTCTTTAGCTGTGTAGTTGTTCTGTGACATGCAGACTAATTTCAGTTGTAAAGTCAGACTATTGACATAGCTAACGTTTGTGACTTGACTAGAGTTCTTTGAGTCAAGAATAATATCAGTTGTCACAGTGATTATCTAGCTAGTAATAGCTTTATTGCGTTTTTGAGACAGGCAGTTAGTGAAAGATGCTTCATGTTGTCTGTTGTTGCAGTGGAGGTCGATTTATCTGACATTTCGAGTGTCAAATGTCGAATAATTTCCAGCTCGTCCGAGTTGACTTGTCCCGATGACTATGCTAGTAAGGTATTTCAGCGGTGAGTTTTTTCGTATCAGTTACAATTGCTGTAAAATCTCGCGTACCATATGCACTCGTGTGTAATAAACAGGGCGACTTTTCACTGCTGTCGATGGGGTAAATAAAAGTTCACGTGTATAATACACACCGACTTCTGCTCACATCCTTTCAGTGACGGGCGAGTGGCTTGTGTTGCTTCGGTGAGCATACTTCTCCTCTCATCCGTTGTGTGTGTGGGTGGTCCAGGTAAGCTGGTTAGTGCGGCGTCAGTCTGGATATTATGCAGCATGTTACTCGTCGGTGTGAATGGGCCAATGTACACGTGCATACTACACACCCCTTTCTCAGAAGCGCATTTTTAGGTCAAAATTATGCATATTATATGCAAGATTTTACAGTATAAACTTTCTGTCTATAAGATGAATACTTCTTCAGTGTGTCAGTGGTATCGTGTGGCTGACAGGACAGGCTTGCAGGTCGTAATAATCCTGCTTCAGGTCATCTCTTGGGGGATCCTACCCAACCTGGAGCAACTGTGGAAAGGTTGGCCAGTTAAAATCAATACTGAAAGTAGTAGTGCTGTTGATGAGATGAAAACATCTAGGAATAAATTCATAAGTACTGTAAACAAAAGCAGGTGTGGTCAAGAAATATGGTCAGTTTACTGTCATGTGACTGTAGATATAGTATAGGTGTTGGCAAAGCTTAGTACTTAAGTCAGTTTTGGTCTAGGGAGCATTGTTGGTGATATTGTCTAGAAATGAATTTTACTGTCTGGTCAAATGAAAGCTACAATGTATCCATACTTTAAGATGGAATTCACTATGCTGTTATTTGCCCCTTCCTTTGAAGTGTACCACACTGTAGTGGTATGCATGACTAAGGGCGCGTTTCACCAATCGAGATCTAATTTGATCTGGATCACAATCCGAGGTCAGCCGATTTGATCCACCAATTTTTGCTTCACCAACGCAGATCAGATCAAAATAGCTGTTGATCTCGGGTCAGATTTGATCGCAGGCCAATCGGAGGTCAAATTAGTTGATCCGAGTTTTAGACTGTCTGTGCATGTGCTGTTCAGTGGGTGTGGTTATCAAAAGAGCCAGAGTTGTCGCCTTGGTCAGCTGGAAACGCTCTATAAACTGGCCTCGTCGAACTTTTCAAAGGGATTCTGGCGATCACGTAGGTGCCGTGGTCGGTCGTACCTGGCCAGATATAACAGAAGCAATTGCTCATCAGACAGCCTGCTATCCATTTCAAACTTTATTAAACACTAAATGTCAAACGTGGCCTAAAAGAACAAGTCCGTCGCACCGAAGTATGCGTTTGTTTATGTCGAGTTTGTTTACGTTGAGTTGTTCCATGACAACCAGGTGGACACATCTAAACTACAACAGCCGATTGAGTCGAAACGATATTTTGGCAAGTTCGTAGCGTAGAATACAACTTAACTTAAAAGATAGATCTCGGTATTAAACAGTTCATTTCTGGACATATTCGTGTACCTTAAGTGCTACCATTGTGATTATAAATTGCAAAATCTATAATATTTTGGCTACTGTGTCTGATGTAATTTATGTTTACCGACTTTCGACTCTGATTGAATGAAAAATGACGTCATTTTCCCCCAACCAATCAGAGCCCGTGTTTTCTTGATCTCAGGTCAAAGTATGGGTCAGCTGATCTGATCCGCAAATGTGTTGGTGAAACTCTTTTAATTTGATCTGTGGATCAAACTGCAGATCAGATTTGATCTGGAGGTATCTGATCTGCATCAGTTGAACCGCAGTTTGATCGCCGTTGGTGAAACACGCCCTAAGAGTGTTGACAGGGTACCGATGTGGCTGTCAAGTTGCTGTGTGTAGCAGATGTTATATAAGATACTGATCCATGGCCTCCAGCTTCTGATGTCAATAACAGCACACATTCCAAGACCAAGATATCGTCTCTCAAGGCAGTCAATACATTCGGGTCATTTCACTTTTTGGATCAGTCTTTCGCTTAGCGTTTCGCTGAGTCCTAAATTCGGACTGAGACCACCAAAGATCAGCCAAAAAGTGAAGTCATTTTTTTGTTTGGACTCAGCAATTAGCTGAACATTTAGCTGAGACCAAACTTTGGACTGAGCGATCGCTGAATCTAAAGCTAATTAACACACCGGTTGATTTTGCATAGATTAACCAGTTGAGATTAAGTTTTGGTGAGCGAAAACCACTTCACTTTTTCACTAATTCAAAAATAAACAAAGAAATATGGCGAAATCGGCGATGAATTGCTGATGACGTCAGTGATGACACGTGCCTGTGATTGGTTAAACTCAACTTCGGACTGAGACCAACGCTGAGCTGGTCTCAGCGAAAGACTAATCCAAAAAGTGAAATGACCCATTGTAGTCAGTGACAGTCATTATCATCATCATCAAATCTGTCATAAAAGAGTGCTGGTGCTGTTGTCCTCTTCTGCTGTTCCTTAAAACTTACATGACATTTGTGTAGCAATGATGCAAATAAGGTTATGCAAAATGTAGGCAATACCAGACTTTTGACTACTTTTAAATCTTGCTCTGAGTGAATCCACAAGACCAAGACGAGCAGTTGTCCAGATGAATGCATTAGAAAACTGTCTCGGGACTGTCTTTAGCTCGTTTAAGACTACGTCATTTGGGTGTCAGCAGTGATAGGGTTGAATGTCTGAACGTTTGTGTTTAGGTGTCTGTCGCTGCCTGTGATGCTTCGCGCTGTTCTTAACAAAGCAGCCATTGAATCTGCACGTCAACCTGTCTCTCAGCCGATGTTAAAAAAGCCCTTGACGCCACCGACGACGACCGTTGGACCACAACGGACACCTTCAACATCATCAGTTATCTCTACATCTGTCTCCACATGTCAGCCATTGCCCACCAACACTCCTCTGCCGAAGTTAGCAGTACCAACTGAACGTGGGCAGCATAACCCGATGTTAACTAGTCTTCTGGAGTCTGAGTCGCTGGCCCCAAGTGGTAGCACGGAGTCGTTTGATAGTTTGCGGCAGAAAAGAACGAGCCTGTCGGGTGTGACGTCAGTGAAACGGCAGTCGTCAGTTGACGAAGTGTTCAGCACCAGTGCTGCGTTGACAAGACCAGCTGCTCCATTCCATGTGAATGCCACTCCACCAGTCTCGCGGTCCTACTCAGTGCCAGATCCAAACAGTTCTCCGCGCCCACCTGTCAAGCTTGAGCCCGTATCCTCACTGTCGTTTTCTAACTCAAAGCCACTCATGTCCACACCGGCGGATCACAGTCGGACCTTCAGCACACCAAGATCAAGCACATCAGAGCTGATTAATCTTCTGTCGTCCGATAATTTTGCCAGCCCCGCTGCTAGTATGTCTGATTTAAATGCCGAAAATCAGTTGGACTTTAACGGGTCATTAAAGTCACTGCCGAGTGTGTCGGCGGCCACATCTGGCAGAACGTCGGCAGTGAGCATTGACTGGAGCAATAGTTCAAGTGCTGATGTAAGTGTGGACTGGGAAACATCCAGCACCATGTCAGATGATTTTCGACAGAAGTCTGTGACATCTAAGAACAGTCAGATGATAAGAAACAGCTTGCTTTCTGGTGGAATTAAGACAGAACCTACAGCGGTACACGATGGTGCTACCGCTGGGTTAGTTGCAGCACAGCATAAGCCACCAATTACTGTCAAATTCAGTCGTCGTATTCTGAAGCCATCTTCACAGCGTCATTCCACTCCAGATTTGGATAGTACTTCTGATCGCACTGCAGTGAAGGAACATGCAAAAGCTAGCCAGGCTCCCAAGTTAAATTTTACCACATCAGACTTGGTACCGCCAGATAGTGTAGATTTTGAGGTGGACAGTCTAACATCAGGTGTGTCCAGTGTTGCATCGTCTTCACCTGGCCGATCGTCAGCATCACCACGACTTCCTGGTGGTGGCACCGGCCCACCAGAAATTTTGAAACCTGGGGAAAAGAGGCCACGGGTGGGTGGGAACAAGGTAATCGGTACCCCAGCTGAAAAGAAACGTCGGAGTGACGAGGGCAGGAAAATGAGCCGTAAAATTTACGAGTTTGATGACGACAACGACGTGTTTGTCAGTGGAGGTAGTCAGTCGGGAAAGATCAGCACCATTAAGATCACCAAGTCTGAGGGTCGGCTACAGATCCAGAAGTCCGACGCAGTGGTCAGTCTGGGGAGTCGTTCAGTACACAAATCGACGAGTTCTGCTTCTGGTCAAGTTTCTGGCTCCGCAGTGAGATTAGGTCGTCCACCTGGATTTCCGCTCCGACCAGTTGTTCGAAGCAAATCAATGATGACTCCGAAGTCCGACTCTAAATCTCCTGGTTTGCCAGTGGCACGGATGAAACCAAATCCGACAGTTGTTAGTTCTGGTGGAATAATGCCAGCATCCTCTTCCATTACAAAACCCACAGTTGCAAATACTACCAAGTCATCAACAAATTCCACAGCGGCTGTCACAAAGTCCAAATCTGTTCAACCGACAGCAAAACGGAAGGGTTCACTATCAGCAGTCATTGAGAAGTTGAGTAAGGGAGCATCGGCTGGTGCAGAGCCAGACAAGAAAGTACTTTATGATGACATTCGGTTAGCAATCATCCGTGAAGGCAACAAGCCCAGTACTCCCACACGCGAGATGTCGTCATCGTCATCCTCGTCATTAAGCAAATCTAGCATTTCTAGTATAAAACGGCCTGACACTGTGAAAGATTCTTCTATGAGATCGACAGTTCCTGTCCGTAAACCTCCAATTTCGACTGGATCGCAGGTTGCCGATGCTGGACGCAGTCAAGCAGCTATGGTACGCTTCACAGCCCCACCAGCAAGCCCGCCGTCAGGTGCAAATGAGCACCGACCTCAGCATTCACTCCCATGTGATGTCCAGCTGGTTCCCAGGATCCCTCGTGTGCAGACTGTTGTTGCTGACAGACAGCTGCCAGGCAGTCTTGCATCGTTACGACCCAACGTTGCAGTCTCTCGGATGTCCGAGGTCGAAGCAGCTGAGGCAGGTGGTCGTGGCATTTTGGCTCAGCCTGTTGTGCGGATGACTCGCCCACCAGTTAGTTGCAGCAGTCTGCCGGCGAAATCGTCACCAGTTAGCTGTGAAACTGCTGCCAGAACAAAAACTCCCGATGCTCATACTGGCCGAGGAGTTGATCCGACACTGTTGCAGACTGTTGAGACTTCCGAAGAAATTTTGGATCGTTTTCACCCAGCCCGACACTTCATGGATGCAATGGCACACAACAGTCGAGTGTGTGACAATAGCATTGTTGTTGAGCGAAGGCTGTCTCCACCACGGTCACCATCTCCACCATCTGCAGCAATTCAGTCTGGAACCTTGGACCTCACCAAGCCCACAGTCATTGATGCTAATGATAGTAACAGGGCATCATCATCCGAGCTGATGTCTTCTGTGACTGGGTCTGTTTCCAGTGCACTGGAGTGCTCTAACTTGCCAGTGGACCTCTCAGCTGACAGTGGCATCAGTTCGAAACAGACAGCTACTTCAGCAGCTCATTTTCGCACTCCTTCCGACATTAGTCTTCGGAGTGATTCTACCCGGAGTCCACCTGCTACAGGCAGCCCAGTTGCCAGCCTCATTATTGACTGTTTCCCTGGTTCTCCGGTTCTGTTATCGTCGTCCAATGCTGTATCGTCGCCAATAACGACGTCTATCAGCGACACTGCGACATCAGTGCCTAGTGACACAGACGACTCAAGTCGTGCTGACATGTGTCGCCGACAGTCAGTGTCACCAGTGATGAGTGTCGGCGAAACAGCAACAGCTGACATCGATGACGACTTAATGAATGAAGCACTGATGTTGTCAGCTGAGGTATCAAATGATCAGCTCGGAAAATTATAGCAACATTGGCGATGTCCCAAATAATGAGTTATAGTCTGGATAATATTTATATTTCCGCTGAGTGCCATAAGTACATGTACACGTGGACCAGGTGTGAATGATTTGAAGCAGTTCATTGAGACTGTTCAAGTGTTGAGATGGCAGCGAGTTGCAGACGGCATGAGCAGAACAGTGGTAATTGTGACATGTGAAGTCTGTCTTGCTACGTGTCTGGTACAGCAGCAGTGATTGTGAGTGAAATTCTGTATTGGTGATTACTGCCAACATACTCGGCCAGTCACATGTATAATGTACTGAAACTGTTGCAATTCGCCTTTTTAAATATAATATTCGTACTGTTGTTGTTTACCAACCAGACTGAATTTTTATTATCGTGGCATATCTAAAGATATACGTGTTCGTGATGTATCTGCTTATAGTTTTCATATTGTTTTCATTATGTTTAATTAAGTAAGTAAGTAAGTAAGTAAATGATTTATAAAGCGCCGACATCTATAAAGAATCAGGGCGCGTTGGGGGTGGGTGGTCATTAGGGGTTAGCATAGGCTGACTGAAAATAATGTGTTTGGCATATTCAAATGTTGCACCTCACTCCAGCAATGTATTTATTTTGGTCGTGTATGTTAATTACGATTGTATGACGTTTCTTACTGTTGTAATGGTAACAGTTGTCATTATGAGCTTTCATGACAGATCAGCAGTAATTGTACTGGAATTATGCTGTTAAATTCTCCAAGTGGCAGCACCTTGCAGTGATGCATGGGGCGAGGTTTGTTGTGACTAAAACTGCTTGTTTTCACTTTACTACCGGCATAGTTGTTAAGAATACCCAGATTTATATCATAAATTTCCATTTGTTGCTTTTAGAGCAGATTTTATAAGTCATCGATTATTTGCGTGTTATATAGTTACTATTGTTGTGCATCATCAGTGTCGTCTTATGCCACATGCAGGGCATTGTAATGTTGTACCATTCATTAATGCAATGTTTGGTGTATATTGGCTGTAACAAATATATGCCAGATAGTGCACTACGGTAATTGCTTGTGCAAAAAAGCCAATTACAGTAATGTCTGTTAAGAAGTGTTCAGCAGATAAAATTGACATTCATGAGTGTGCTGCATTTTGTTGTGTAGTAAAGCTGTCTTTCTATAAATGTAAAATATCATCCTGAGTGTTTTGTTTTAGAATTAATACATTCATGTATTAGAATCAACCGACTGTCGAGTCATTTGCACATACTGTAAAGTACTTACAACAGCAGTATATCTGGGATAAACTGATGAGCTGGTACTAGAAATCTCAGATACATTAACCCAATATACTACCCTCATTGTTGTCAAATTCCTCACTTCGAACCTTCCCTCCCAGGCCTCAGTCTACTTCTACGGTCTAATACTAGGGAGAACCCGAGGTAATGCCTGAAAGAAACATGAAGAACCCATGCCATGCAACCAAAGGTATTTTTATACCGGATTTCCTTCCTACCACAACCCTCCATATACACAAATAGAAACTGGTTTATTGTTATGTGGCAGCCAATAAGGCTGGATTAAACAGTCGCAAACAAATACAAATAGATGCAAACATACAAGCACTGCCAGTGACTAGCTCGTGGAGAAAATCGTCAAACAGTCGTGGAGGTGTGTTTTTGTTTGCTTGTATTTGTTATTGTAACTGTTAGCTGGATAATGAGTAATAAGAAAATTGTAGCATCTATCATCATGGAACTTTGATAATTAAATATCAGTGGTACAGGGATTGTGCTATTTAATTTTGAGCTAAATTTAGCCAAAATCCACATTGCTTAGTCACATGTAAATGCACAGAATGAATCTAAACACAGCGAGTCGACACGATCCCGTTACTATTAGGTCACATAAACATTGTGTCATGTCAAATGTGCATGGCACCCATGCTGGCTTTCAACAGTAGTTCATAACTGGGCAAGAATTGCTGCATCCATCACTACTGGTTTTGGCTTGTACTGCTGTTCGGTCTCATGATCTGTGTAGTCTCTCACCATCGATTGGTAGCAGTGGTAATGTCCAAGCCCTTGACTGGGTGGACACCAAGTTAACAGTTGGCTTTTTTCAGTGATAATTGAAGAAAGTGGGCGTCAGCAAATGAACTAAATGTTAAAAGCTTATGTAGATGCAGTCTACACATACTCAACTAATCTACAGTGTCTACAGTATCCGTGTCGACGATAACGGCTAACATTTCGCTCGTAGGTCTTGTTTAAATTTTGACAGTTACAGGTAAACTGAACAGTTACAGGTAAACTCTGGTAACATTATGACTTCTAGCATTATTAAATGTGCTGGAGCAGGTGACAGACAAATGACAAGTAACAAACACACTTTAATGTCCGATCAATATCACTGCCAACTCTCACTGATCATCTTTTGTCATAAACAAAATGGACCTTGTGGAAGTAAAATTAGTTATGAAGTCAAGAATAACTATGCCATACAGCACGTATATCATCGTAACAGTGAAAATACAATATTGCAATTGTACACGTACTTCAGTTGCAAATTTGCACATTAAAATGGAAAAATTAGTTTTAATGCAAAAACTTGCACATATTACACATTTTTCACTCAACTGCTCAATGCTGAGACAACACTGTAAAGTGTAAATGACATCGTATTTTTATCAACAATCCAAACAATCATGCATTCACTAACAAGGATACAATATCAAGCAACAACTTAAAACTTTAAAAGAACTAGGAAATAAATTCCATCCCACCGTCATTTCCTCACTAATACCGCTCAACGATATTATGTCTTAAACGTATATCATCTCAAATAAAAAGAAAATATTTAAACTAAGACACGTCACACAAAACTTGCTCTGGCGGAGATAAACTAGCCAAGTTATAACGTGATAACAGCAGCAATAATGACAAGATACTACAGAAACTATACATAATGTAGCCATTAATACACAAGAGTTCATATGTAGCCATGTGATCACACATCATTTGCTCTGTACATGACATTAAAACACGCCTTAAAACAATGCCACAACGACGCAGCATTCAGCTACGCAGTGTGTAGTGACGTTGGCTGCTCAGCTAAATCCTGCAGTCGTCAAGCAGTGTTGCAAATTTCTGCAGAGTTTTGCGTATGCGCAGTGCAGAGAGACGTGCAGCGGGTGCCTGGTACCAGCATTCCTTCATCAGCTGTGACATGACATGCAATACCTACAACACAACACCAGTGCTCATGCTAATGACGAACAGTAACAGCAGAACTATTAGTCAAAACATGCTTTTAAGTCTTAGGGCCGGTTGCACCAACGTCACTTAACTTATAAGTAGAGATTAACTCCGGCGCTGATATCTACTTAGCGAAAATTTTGTTGCACCAACCACAATTTGCCGCTTAAAAATGGAGAATTTATTATAAATACAAAGTTTTTGCAACTACATGTATCTGACAAGAAACATCGTACTCACAGACTAGTAAACCATACAATAATCATAAATTTGTACCATAAAACTAGTTATTTCATAGTAGATGTAATTCCTAATCTGCTGTCGCGGTAGCCAATGAGCCTATAGGTCAATGCAAACAATGGGCTGCCGTACGCTGTACGGTATGCATGCACTATCGGCAACTTATTATCATCTCTCATCCGAGCAGCCAATAGGAATTGTCGTAACATTGGAGGCATGCTTAAAACTCCACTTAACTAATCAAGCATTAATTTGCGTCGGTGCAACAAACGCGAGATAAGTGACGATTTAATCTCCACGTAAAGTTAATCAGAGATTAACTAAGTGGCGATTTAAGTAGCGTTGGTGCAACTGCCCTACAAAGCTTAATTTTGAAGAAGTATGTATTTAAGATAACATAATTTTAGAAGATGTAATTTATGCTAATTGTGGCTAAAAAAAAGATTAGCTGAAAGTGCTTACCATCAGCAATACCAGTCCTTACAGGTTATTAAATGCTTGAGATCCTTTGACTTTGGGTAGGCTTCGTCCCTAAACCATGGAGTCAAAGTAGACAAAGTTGAAAGATCTCGACCATTTCATTGCCTGCATGGACTGGTGTCAGACATACTGTGTTTGTACACTAAGGATTAGATCTATGACATCATTTAACTTTTTAGTCTGTCGTTGTATCTTCCGTTTTTCTTTGTTTTTCCTTGTACCATTTGTACAATTTCATAATGATTCCACAATCACTCAGACAGCACTTGCACTAACAGTCGAAAGCCAAAACAAAGATGTAAGAAAACGTACAAAATGTACACGAGTACACTTAACTGTGTAACTAAAAACACATCAATTCTAATAAAGTTGCGCCCATGGATGAATGACTGCAGGCGTCTATAAGAGATGAAATTATTACTTCATTGCTTTGCCATCTGTTGGCGATGTCAGGACGTCGACGTTCAATTGCCACCACTCGTCGCATCTCCTCATGTGTTGGGTCAGCCGGCACCATGTCATAGTACGGCAGCTGATACTCCTCACACAGCCCTATCAGCCACATCCACAACCACATTCAGGCCTGTCTGCCTAGATACCTACGCTGCTGCTGCTGCCAAGACCAAGTCCAAATGTAACATTTCAAAAATTAGCAAACAATTTTAAAATCAAAATTTCGAAAATCTGTTCCACATTTTTTTGTGTATTGGCACATAGATCATGTGTGCCAAATTTCGTGAGAATCGGACAAAAACTGTAGGAGGAGTAGTGATATGAAAAAGTTTGATGACATCCAGACAGACAGCCAATCATCTATATCTATCTATACTATAAGCTCTGCTGGCTGCAAGCAGCAGTGGAGCTAAACTGTACTTATTGCAGTGACTCTGGGACAGTTCAGTTGTTGTTGGCAGTGATCAGTGACGGCTCAAGTCCAGATATTTGTCATTCTCAATGACGCAAAATCATCCACTTCAATACCACGTCTAGGTAATACATAGAAAAGAAGTAACTACACTGACTTCTAACAAAACATGCCACTATGTCTTCAACGATAACTTAAACTAAAATTGTCTGTTCGCAACAATTTTTGGCGTACTTATTACTGAGTGTACAATGTACATTGACAGGTGTTTTTATTTTCCCACCTTACCTATTTCATGTACCTACTTTACCTTGGGAAACTGTCGAAACCTAAATATCTGTAAAAATTAAACAAAATCGTGAAAATTTCAGAGGAAGAGGAGATTCTATATTGTGTCGAGTGGGACGTTAAACCCTACTATACATACATACCTTTAAAATCTCTATCTGTCAAAACGGTATTTTGCATGAAGGACGCCAAGTGAATTTCCTGACAATGGTTGGAAAATTGGAAGCATCGAAAGTCTGCTTAAGAATCCACAAGACGGGCATACAATTGTCCGGCAACCAGGTAGCGGCAGACCACGTTAGTCGCATAGCAGTGGAGGACCTTGTGCTCAGTCATGAGGACAAGCCAAAAAGGCACCAATCAGCTCGTGAGATTTTGCATGAAACTGCTATTCTCTGTTCAAGTGTGCACAGGATAATTCACCGTGATCTCCAGCTCAAATGCTTCAAACGACGTCATGCTCAGCTGTTGTCTGAAGCCAGTCGCATCTCTCATCTCACTCGCTGATAAACAACCTTATCGTCTGTAATAAATCTTGTTATTGTTCTGTTGTAAACCGTAAGTTAAATAATAAGTAAGTAAAGTAATATGATGACAGTTTTGCAGTTAACATCCTAGTATTGTAGCATTGAGATCAGTATTTTAAGACTACATTCATGATATTTAGGTCTCGACAGTTTCCCAAAGTAAAGTAGCTGCATTAAATAGGTGAGGTGGGAAACTAAAACTACCTGTCGATGGCCTATACTCTTGGTAATAAGTGTGCCAAAAATCTCTGTAAACGGGCAGTTCTAGTTCAACTTATCATCGAAAACGTGTTCACGTTTTTTGGAACACAGTGGGTGACTAAGTTTTGCTAAAACTTAGTTCTTAACTTTGGTTTTAAACCAAAACTCAATTTAAAACCAAAGTTAAGCGGAAACTTTAAGTGGCAACGAACTTCGGCTTTAAACTCGGTTAAAACCTAAGAAGTAATTCTAAAACCAAAGTTAACAAGTAACTTAAGTAACTTTGCTTTTAAACCAAATTACTGGGCCAAAAATTCTCTTTTTACAAACCTCCAACATCACTGCAACGTCTAGCAATTTCCCAGAACACCAAACCAAGAGCATAGACATCAGCTCTCTTGAATGACTCAAAATGGCGGGTGTCTATGGTCTCGTCAAGCACTTCGGGAGCCATGTATCTGCGAGTGCCGACACGGTTGTTTGGAGCGATGTCTATTGAACCAGTGTTCACGTCGTGTTTCACCGCAAGCCCTGCACGTCACACACCAAACAACTCTCACAACCATCAACCTTTTAGGAATTATAGTTCACATGCTTCAACCCTTTAATGCCCACATTAAAACTGCACAGCAACGGACCATCATACAGCAATATGGTGATTGGTACACTGGCCGTTGATGGGTGGGCTGTTACATTTGGTACAGCGAGGAAGGGACTGGGCGGGCTGGGGCCCCGCCCTGTCCCTTCCTCGCTGTACCACCCATCAACGGCCAGTGTACCAACTTCATATTATTTGATGTGGCACTATAATTGCCTGTGGACTCTTAAGAGTTAATGAACAGCAATATTTCACTGACAAATAATTGTTCACTATCATGCAAACTTGTGCGATGTAACTGTTAATATTATTATTATTATTCATGCATTTATAACGCGCACAATTCAGTAGTGGTACTGAATCAGAGGCGGTGGCAGTCACTAGGTAGGCAGCATGGTAAAGGTGTTGATGGGCTATTTGAAAAGGTGAGTTTTCAGACGGCATTTGAAGGTGTCGAAAGTGGGTGAAAGTATCACATCAATCTATTCAACTGGTAAAGATTCTTCTCAAAACTGTCCTACCAAGATCAGCGATGCAGCATGTTAAGTTGTTCTTCACCAGTACGTTCTTGCTCTTCAAGTCACGATGTGCAATACCGGGCTTGCCTACAACAACACTCACACACTGACTTGACCAGGAAAACAGCACTCGATGAGTGCGCAGCAGAACTACGCTGCGACTGCAGTACCAAAGGCATTCACTGTACCAACTGACTCGCACCAAAAATAAACATCTTTTTTGTTGTCGGTGTTACTTAAACACTATCACATAATCTAACAATTTCTGTTTCCTGAATTTTTCAAACTCTAAGTTTTGTTTATCCGGTGTATTTTCTTTCGACAGTAAAGGTTAAGCTGGAAGATGTCCAAGGAAAGTTGAAAACTGCCGCATTTAAATTTTCTACAAGCCGAATGCAAGGTTAGTGATGCCCGATCAACCACAGCACTGAAGGCACGTTTCTTTAATTCTTTAAAGTATGTTTGTAATTGCCTCTGTTCAGTATTTATAGTAATTATAATGGCAGCAGGGATAATGCTGTATCAACATGGACAAAACATAGTACTTGTAAGCAGCAAGGCAGAACGTGCCATCTAGATCATCAATGATAACAAACGAATAAGGAGAAACAAGAGTTGTAAGAGACCTTGAGTGCCCATGATTGCCATGTGTAGATGGGAGAGTCCTCCAGCAATAGACAGAGTCATACGTGTCAATATCGGCACAGTGACTGTCGTCCGATTCAGATGATCAAACAGACTGCCGAGCTGATGGTACTCTGTGATCAGCCACAGCTGTGTCCATGTTCCATTGTCTACAGAACACAACAGTGACTGAGCTGCTTTGTCTAATAAATACTATATACAATAATTAAAATAATAACAATAATATTTGCTGGTATTCACTGTGCCTACCAGTGCAGGAATGACCAGGTTGGGCTAACCTCACTGCATGTCCCATAAAGAGCTGAGCTTCTTGTAAAGACTGAATTTCATATCTCAGTTCACAGAGAATCAATCTGACCGAGGCCCTTAAGTGAGACAGCATTTGCATTCCTGTCTGTTATACGATGAAGATGCACAACATGTTAGTGACAGCTGTTTCTTGTTTTCACATGAACTACAACTTATGTGATTACAAATGATCAGATATATCTAATGAATGATTGGGAAGTATCAGTTACAGGGAGTTCAAGCTTGGTCACTGGGGCTGAGTTGAATGTGAAACACGAACACTTGCAGAAACTTATGGATGCGACCTCAATGTTTAATAATGTACAAGAATTTAGTGAAATTTTAATGTTAAACCCGACACTGTTTCCGAGCATTTTAAGGTGACAAAATATGAAATAGCTACTGCTTATTTAGTGTAACTATTAACAAATTTTGGATTCGCCAACGACCCGCAAAGTTCGACAACATTCGCGTGTAGATGTGAAGATCGTCACACTCCTAGTAGTAGTAGTAGTAGTAGTAGTAGTAGTAGTAGTAGTAGTAGTACTCGTAGTAGTAGTGACGAACCTTTGTTATCGGCAGCAATAAAGCCGAGGATGTTTTCATGACGTAGCATCACAGTCTGATATATCTCAGCCTCACGTGTCCACGATCGTTCCTCTCGTGAATGAAAGATCTTGACTGCAACACATTCGCCGTTCCATGATCCACGCCACACCTCACCATAACGACCTTTACCGATGATGTCCTGCAGCTGAATCTGCCGTGCGATTGTTCGCTGGATCAACAACGGCAAACCTGCATGACACATAACAGGCTTTGGTGCACGACAAACAAGTGAAGCATGTAAAGAAACACAACATTGATAATTATGCCGGATTAACTCTCATATTCACTGAATGGATTATTGTTTTTATTTTTTTTTATTATTAACAAAGATATTACAGTTTCAGGGGCATTTTACATAGCCACAAACGCCATGCAGATACATTCATGTCCAGATGCACTGAGTCAGCACTTGTAGTTTCGCCGTCTCCGGACCTAGTGTCTGGAATAAGTTATCTGCGACTCTGCGT
>Ga0209149_1000464_pt1 | contig 17090 bp, 10 predicted proteins | sample WorMetTyACAVOLI2_FD_187423 | JGI IMG/M metagenome (GOLD analysis project Ga0209149, IMG submission 187423) | Marine gutless worms symbiont microbial communities from Max Planck institute for Marine Microbiology, Germany - Olavius algarvensis... ... | reverse complement strand
TTCAACGTAACGTCTTATCTGCTTCAGTCGCCGCAAGTGAAAATAACACGACTTAATACAGCTACAGCTACGCGCCTGATCATCAAAACTAAGTCGCTCATCAATCACAACGCCAAGGTTCTTGTCAGTTGTATACGAGCGTACCAGTCCATCTGGAAGCTGCAACGACTTGTCTGCTTCACTGAGTTTGGCCAGCTGCTGTCGACTGCCAAGCCAGATGACTTCAGACTTGTCGGGATTCAGTTTTAGTTTGTGAGCGAAGCTCCACTGACTAATGTCTGCGATTGCCGCTAACATGTCCCGCTTAGCTGAGCTGATATCGCCGAGAAATAGATGTCTAAACAGCTGTGTATCATCGGCGAAGCCGTGCATACCGACACCGTATCGTCCAGTCAGATCATGGAGTTCGGAGGCATACAGGATGAACTTCAGTGGGCCTAGGCTAGAGCCTTGAGGTAAACTACATGGAAGGTGAATAGGTTTATGCTCGTTGAAGTCTCGCCAGCAGAAACAACAGCGAATGAACGTAATGTCATAAGCTTTCATTTGAGTACTGTATCTCTATAGCATTCTAGGCCTTGTAATAAGAATTTTAATTCGTACCACATAGTTTGTAGGTGTTGTTCCATATAACTGCAATTGATATTTATCAACAAGAAACTCACCAGTAAATAAGTAAGAATACTTATAAGGCACAATAATCAAAAAAGTCACGATTCTCTGATGAGATAGGCGAATGTTACAGGGAAATTGAGTACTATGGGCCCGGGGTGATAGTTTTACAACCATGGCATGGTTCAGGCAGTAATTGAAATTTGCACGTGACAGGGAAGTGTTTACGGAGCCCCGGAGAGGACGTGGCTGTAAATATTTCTTATCTTGTATATTCAAGATACTATCTTAAATATACAAGATAAGAAATATTTACAGCCATGTCCTGTCCGGGGCTCCGCTCCGTAAGTGTTGCTGTCGATGGAAATGTAGTAAATCATGTAGCTGTTGCCTATTGGCACTAGTTTGCCTTGATGCAAGAAAGCAAATAAGATCGCATGTGCTCAGGAAATAGGAAGGAAAATAATGTAGTGATGCCCACGTCGTCGCTCTGGGAATCCTAGAGCCTAGCACTGCGTATAGTCGACCGCGTGACCGTATTTCACCAGCGGCGTCGCGTTTTAGTTTCCTGTTTTCGTGGCGACTGCGGCGCTATCCTGGTTGCTATAAATAGCGTGGATATTGATCGTGGCCTGCTGGCTAGTGTTACGCAAGTGCCTCGTGGTGGGCTAGACATCGACCCCTGCAGTGTGTGCGTGCGGCTGGAGGGGGCCGGTCGGGTGTGCATGTGTCATCGTGGTGCGACCGCCTGACCAGTCGATCTGACCTTGAACGATGTCAGGCCGTTGCGTATTTACGTGTGCATCTAATAGTTACGGCTCTACTGGCGCGGGGCGGGCTGGCGATCGAACGCCGTGCCGTGCACGACGGCCTATTTTTGCCGACCGCCTCCGCAACGCCAGCGTCATGGTCGGCCGGGCTGCTGTGCCTGCTCGCATCTGCTACGGCTGCAGTGTTCGTGACGTAGCATCTGGTCTCTCTTGAGTCGGTTTATTTACTGGGCAGCTGTCCGAACGTCCGCTGCGTGTTTATATCATGCGTGAAGGTTGAACGGTCCGACGTTACTGCGTGTGGTGCCCGTCTGGCACCGATCGCTGGCTCCTCTTGGAGTTCGTGTCGTTACTTCATATGCGGTTTACTTCAACGTCCGATTACGTCTATTAGCCGAGTTGTCGAGCCCTGCTGTTCTGGTCCAAGGAGCACCTGTTGCATCGATATACAACCGATGGGCGTTGGACTTGATTTGGCGCTTCGATTGTTGCGCGAAAACTGAGCCGAAATCATGTTGCGGATGAGCATGGGAAATCGGCTGGCCGTTCCGCAGGCCGATAACTGCCACGCGACGTCGGATACAAGTGCTAACGCGCCGCCGCATGATGAGAGCACAGAACTAGAGCGAGACGCAAAGGTGGACCAGGACCATGAGCCAGAGCCGTCGGTGCTTCCGGCACGCAACTCGTTTGAAATCATGAGCCGGTTCAACTGGGATATGTTAGATACCACGGTCTGCTGCGCGTTTTCTATAACTTACTAGTAGTGCATGATGTGACTGACGTTTATATATCAAACTATAAGTATGCTATGCAAAAAGTCAGTGTCAGATCATCGATACTGTCAGATCATGAAAATACACGTAGCATATCATTATCCGCCTACTTGTTCATCTGTCAGGCTGACCTGGATTTCAAGGTCACAGAGTTACTATAGGCCTCGACATATTATGTGGGCAGCTTACGCGCAGTCTGTTTGCAATAGCTAAGTAAGTTCTTTAATTTGTTTGTGTTCCATTTGCAGGTAGACGTCGGCCCACTGCTGTTGAACGCTTGTCCACTCCTATTGGTGTACGTCACTGAACTTACTGACATTGACAATGATGGGGTCTTTTGAGTTTGATGATTGTGTGATTGAATTATATTGAATTAATTGATTAAATTAATTTGTTGATTTTTATCACGTGTCAGCACACTGACACGCGATATTGATATAGCAATAACTCTGCTTTCCGTGCCGGGCAAGGTGTTTGCACATATCGTCCTTGCAAGAATCAAACCAACATTGTTGTCACACAGGTGTCCTCAGCAAAGCGGATTCACACCTGGCCACTCTACGTGTAATCGCATAGCAACCTTGTGTAATATTGCACAACGGAGGCAGGATTTCGGCCATCCAACTTTTGCAGCATTTGTTGATCTCTGTGCTGCATTCGACTCTCTTAGCCGACCCGCGTTGTGGCTACTCCTGACAAGACTTGGTATCCCGGATAAGATTGTGAGACTCCTTAGAGTGCTGTATGACAACTCTGTTAGTTGTGTTCGGACGGGTGGGACTCACAGCTCGTGGTTTAAAATCGAGGCTGAAGTTCGCCAGGGCTGTGTGCTGGCCCCAGACTCATTTGCCACAGGTTGCTGGACAGGACTGTTGAATCTTGCTCGATTGGTATGGCGTTTGGCCAAAGCTCCTTTAGTGATCTGGATTTTGCTGATGATGTCTCTCTCCTTGCTGAAGTGCTAGAGCTTCTTGTTCCCATATTGGAGACAATTGCAAGTGAAGCAGCATCCCTAGGGTTCGAGGTGAATTGGCAGAAGGCAAAGGTACAAGCTTTGGGCTGCAGGGAGGATATGCCATTAACCATCAAGGTTCAGGGCCAGGACGTCATGGTAGTCGAGGAGTTTGTCTACCTTGGCTCTCTTATCCACTGATTAAGCGGAAGCACTTGTGACATCAGCCGCCAAAGTGCCATCACTCGTGCTGCCATGCAGAGCTTAGAAAATCAGATTTGGAGGTCACGGCTCGCCATCTCAACGAAGTTGAAGCTGTACAACACGTGCATCTTACCAATATTCCTGTATGGTTCAGACTGCTGGGCGATATCTAAGACGGATGCGTGCAAGATCGATGTACTCGACCAGTGGTGTCTGCGTATGCTGCTTGGCATCAAATGGTACCAGTTTGATGATGTTCGGAGGCTAACGAAGCAACCCAAACTCACTGCTATAATCCAGTCGCGCCGGCTTACCCTATTTGGGCATATCATGTGCATGGACGACAACGCAGATGCCAAGAGGATCCTGTTAGCCTCCCCTCCGGCAGACTGGAGAAGACAACTAGGTCGTCCCCGCATCACGTGGCTCAGCACCGTCCAACAGGGTCTGAAACAACACCACCTTACTCTTCCCAAAGCAGCAGATTTGGCTCAGAACTGCTCTCTGTGGAGGATGATGTCGACGTATGGCGCTACGCAATCATAAGAGTTGCATGTCAGAAACGACGACGACGACTGTCTAAACTTAGCTCCTTCAGTATTGAATCTTTTGTCTCTCAGCTTTACTACCGATATCTTCTTCAGTCAGTCGTAGTCTATGCATTTTTTAAATCCCAAAAAATGTGAAGTTCTGAGAGGTTTGTTTTTATTGCTAAGATCACGTGCAGGTGGGTTGACAGACAGTCAACCCATCTTCATTGCATCTGCTTCTAGCTTCAGTATGTAATGTATCTTGTGATTGCTTCAGCACCTGTTAAGGCACTTTTGCTGCTATAGCTGGATAAATAATACACATGTGTCTGGAAATGGATAATGTATTGTTAATGATCACATGAAGGGCATCCAGTGTGTTAAGGTGCCGTTTAAGCAGTGTCCAGAGTTATTGTTCGAAACTGTGGGAGACCACTGTCAGGTAAATGGCCTTTAAAGTGGTTGCATGTGTGTGTTAATAATTGCTTAGACATATAATTTTGTGTACATGTTGTATGTATTTTGTGCTGAATATGCTGCAGCATATTGATGAGGAAGAAAGAAGCAATTTAAGCAAGTCTGTGCGAGTACCAATCCAGAAGTACCCAGCTGTATTCCGATGGACTGGAAACGGAGAAGAAGTCTGTATCGCAGGCAGTTTCAACAGCTGGCGGTCAAAAATCCCGCTTGTGAAAAGGTTGGTCTATGTATACTCAGTTCATTTTTGCCCTGAGACGCTATGCATAAGCACGGCCTAGGCCGTCGTGTGGTCTGTCCATCTGTCTGTCACGTTTGTGTATTTCGTCAAAACTCGAGTAAACATATCTTCAAATTTTTTTCATCGTCGGGTCATTCAACCATTCTAGTTTTTGTTTTTGTAGCAAGCGTTATGGCAGTATTCAGACAATGACCCCTAACTGAGACAAAAATCAATTTTTGACCAATATCTGGGCTGGCGATCCGCATCGAGTAAGGTTATCACACTCAGTGGTGGCCTTTGTGTATCATGCAGATGAACTGCGAAGTGCCAGCATGAGTGAATGTTGTTTATGACAGCAAGCTTGGACATCGTTATTATCAGTCGACGGGTATAGGCCGAAGACAACAGGATTTAATTGTAAGCATTGGTGAATCTGAAGCCGAAGTGACTAATAATACAAGACTGCACTTGAGGTATTGTACTGTTGAAGCTAAGTACAGACAGACGTGAAGTATCGTGCAGCCTCATTGTAACAGCAGAAGTACTTGTTCTCACTGTTATGCTAACATTTAATGAGTTAAAAACAGAACTGTGTGAAGAGTGTTTTAATGCAGTTAGTATTCACTGCCATAAACTGATTGTGTAAGGTTACTGTGTGGATGGTGTTTGAAGCCAGGGGGAATTCTATACAGTTGTGGATGTTCCTGAAGGGACACATCAGTACAAATATTTCATTGATGGTGATTGGAAGTGCCATCCAAATGAGGTTTGTTGTCTGTACATATGTTATGATTAGCAATGATATTTTAGTTCAAATTAGTCCAGTGTTCACAATCCAACTGTATAGCGGAATAAACTGTTTATCTTTTGTTGTTCATTTCAGTCACTACTCATTACACTCAATTACAGAAAGCCAGTGTCTCTCAGTGGTCCAGTATTCACTTTCATCCATGTCCTCATCTCAAGTGACTTGTCCATACGATTCATCTTGCCACTTGAAAGGAGCCCTGATGCAGAGATGATTCGTTCAACATACGCCTGTGATGCAGGTGCTGCCAGCAAGTCCTGAGCTATGGGTGCAAGTTTATCAAAGACTGTCTGCTTTTGCTGCCAAAACTTGAATGGTGACATGTCTGTGAAGCTTGATCCATTGTCGGCACGTTATAGTTGGCCTACATGATCATCTTGGAGTCTGACATGTGCAATAATTTTAGTTGCATCGGTAACTTTGGTTTTACTTTTTGTTCGTTTTCAAAAATGAAATGCATATTTGAGTGCATTAGAGGCATTTTTGTGACGATGTGCTATATAAATTGACATTTACATTTAGTTTTAGTTCTAGAAATAACTTAGTTATCATTTTAGTTGTAGTTAACTAATGCCAATAATTTTAGTTCTAGTTTTAGTTTTAGTTCAGTAAAATATCACTGATGATTAGTGTGTGTGTCAGATTTTGAATATGCTGAACTGTATTTGGTTAAGATGTATGTTTGATGCAGAATTTATTCGTCTGCAGGAATACTCGTTGAAAACAGAAATAACTGCCTTGTTTGGCAGAGCATCTAGAATAACTGTTCTCATTGGCTCAGTTTACTAACTGCAATATGCTGTTTTATATGATGGTTTAAACGTTGCAGTGGTGAAAGAAACGTACTAGTGTATGTGTAGGTGTGCTTTTACTTGAGAAAAATTAGCTTTTAATGTATGTTGTGTAGCCAAAGGTTGACAATGGATTGGGAACACAAAACAACATCCTTACAATAAACCACACTGACTGTGATATATACCATGTTCTACAGTCTGACAGTCTTGGTGCTATTGCAGGTACTGAATCATTTCATTTATAGTAATTATTTTACAGCTATTAAGTGATGTTTACGTAATACACACATCACTGGTGCAGTGCAACGTGACACACATTGCTGAATGATCATCACACTGTGTCAGCATATCATGTTTATTTTGACAGCCTAAGTGTGCATTATAGCAACTGTGGAAGCCTGCCTGTCATATGTATATGTCTCGTATGTATGGTTTATTGTATATTTTTATTACCAAAAATACTTGTATAATTTTAATTACAGAGTATTATGTTAATTGCCATATTGACCATTAGTGAACTGAATGTTGTAGTTGATCGCACAGCATCTCCACCGGGCGGTTACTCACAGTATATTCCAGCCAAAGACTCGGGCATAGGCTTTCATCGGTTAGGACCGCCGTTGCTGCCACCTCATTTACTAGACACCGTTCTCAACAAGGATGTGCCACTGCATGTATGTACAAGTCTTTGTCAGCTTGGTCTTATGTTAGCGTAATGTACCGTATATACTTGCATGTAAACCAATTTGCATATACACCAACTCCCTGTTCCTGCAGCTCTTCACCTCTGCTTACTTTACTTGCTTTTCAATAGCTGCGATAGAAATGATGCGAAACATAATGCATTTTCCTTGGTCGACTATTGGTGGCTGTAGCCGGTGCCACTGAAAAGAGCCGGTTTTCGAAGTGATGTCCTTTTAGCTTCACTCATGCATGTAACCGCTTTTTCCATAGATCAGCTTCATCAGTGACATTTCGTGATGTCCTTCCCCATGTTCATTGAGGCACTGCTTCAACTCGCTGGTGTCCCGTCATTTCCGTCACAGCTACACAGCTATTTAAAAGCAAACTAGATATCAATATGCATCACCTCCACGGGGCAATGCAATACCGGCAGGCCCTTTGATCGATTCTGACGAAATTTTGTGTCGTTGATGGATTCCTAAGTCTTCCGTTCTCTTAAGTAAAATTTTAACATTATCGGTATAGAAATGTAAGCTTAAGTAGCTGAAAATCGCGAAAATTGGTCATTTTCGGTATATATTTTCCCCAAAGGGGTATATCCCCTTAAGCAATTTTTACAAAATTTGGCGTGGGGAAGGGCCTCCCAAGTCCCCACAATCACGCTAACTTTCACTTTCGTGACTTTAAAAATGTGACCTTACGGCCGCCAAAAGCGCCAAAAATTGCAATTTTTGGTATAAATTTTCCCCTAAGAAGAAATCCAGGGGGTCCATAGAGAAACTTGAATATAGGTGCACAATTAGAAACCTTCCTTTATGCAACGGTACCATAATTTTTTGAAAATTACACTGCTTCATAGTTTTCTGTTATCACAAACTTTGTAATTCCAAAGCATGACAAACAGACAGACAGACAAAAATACATCACACTTTTTCGTCTACAGCCGGCGCACAATCCACGATCCACACCATACATGGCATGGTGATAGAGGAGGTTCGTCCCATTTTTGCACCCCCTAACTTTTATTGATCCGATCAGTAGTTTCGCCGCTAGGGGCTATTGAAAATTTGAGGGAAATTGCCCCCACCGTTGGCAAATGCTTATAACTTGATTGTTTGTCCCCCGAAAGCAACCAAATTAAAAACTAAAATCCATCTAGAGATGCATACAAAATCTGAGAATTTCGTAAAACTTGGGCAAACGAGTGACCCCTGAGGGGCCAATTTATGGCCAAAATTTGAAATTTTGACAGTTTTGGGGGCTGTATTCCCGCATTTCTGCCCCGATAAATGTGAAATTTGGCACGGGGAGCGGACCTTCGTGCCAAATTTCGTATTTGTCAGGGCAACCTGTTGCCCCTGCGGGGTGAAAAACCCATTTTTGGACCACTGAGTAAAAACAATACCGGCATGGCCGCGGGACGCGCAGGTCTGCCGGCAATAAAGTAAGTAAAAGTGAAGGGACATAAATTTCACAGTGGAGGAAACATACAGGACACCCTTGGTGGCAGCCACTGTGCGGCTGCACCAGCTGTTGCTTTGTGGCCGCAGCATAAATTTCACTGGGGGGGAGGGGGTTAACACTGGTGATACTAACATAGGTAACATGTAGTATTTGTTATTAAGTGACTAGACCATGACTGGTGAATTATGCATTGAAATAAATGTTATAACGGTTGGCATATTTGTGATTGTTCTGTTAGTGTGAGCCAATGATGGTGCCCGAACCAAACCACGTTGTTTTAAACCATTTATACACTTTGTCTATAAAGGTAAGGTTACAGCAGTAGAAATTGTAAGCATAATGTTACACAGCTGTGTTTAATTGCATTAAGTTACTGACAGAAAATTACAGTCGAATTTCCTCAAATTTACTCCCTCCTGTTATTACTCGCCAGCTACAACCTGTATCTAAGATATCTAAGACGGATGCACGCAAGATCGATGCACTCGACCAGTGGTGTCTGCATATGCTACTTGGCATCAAATGGTACCAATTTGTACGGAATGATGATGTACGGAGGCTAATGAAGCAACCCAAACTCACTGCTATAATCCAGTCGCGTCGGCTTACCGTATTTGGGCATATTATGCGCATGGACGACAACGTAGATGCCAAGAGGATTCTGTTAGCCTCCCCTCCGGCAGACTGGAGAAGACAACTAGGTCGTCCCCGCATCACGTGGCTCAGCACCGTCCAACAGGATCTGAAACAACACCACCTTACACTCCCAGAAGCCGCAGATTTGGCTCAGAACTGTCCTCTGTGGAGGATGATGTCGACATATGGTGCTACGCAGTCCTGAGTTGCATGCCAGAAACGACGACGACGACAACCTGTGAACTGCCCATCCACCTATCTCGTTCATCTGTTGTAACATTTGTCCCCGGATTTTGAAGCTGCAGTGTGCTGCTGCAGTATTTCTGTGTCTCATCAGCAAGCGTGATTTGTCTCGTCTCTTTAGACACATATGTGTCTTTTGTAACCATCACCGTTGACATTGTGCTACATTTATCCTTCATGTCACTCTAAATTATCCACAATTTGTGATCTGCATCCAGAACATATATATGTGGCCTCATGACCTTGACCGTTGACCCTTCAGTATTTTTAGTCCTGAATAAGTGGCAGTTTGTGGGTCAACATTGCCACAAGGTTCAAGAATTGTATGCCCATCTGTTCATTATTTATGGCACATGTTGTACCTGAGCATTGTGAGCCATAGTGACTTGTACTTTTGGCCAAGTATGGCATGGCCGGTTGTGATTGTCGTGGGGACTGTGTGCACCAAATTTCAACTTAAAGCAACTTTCTGTTGTTGTGTTACAATTGTTCATTTTATAATGCAGCTTCTGATGGTGCTACTATAATCATGTATAGTGACTAAATGGTCTTATGTATTGGCGTAATGTACGTGCATGCATAGATAGGTTTGGAGATAGTTACAGATAATTGCTGTTTTGTCTGAATTACACTGATTCACAGCTAACTCTGTAGTCGCATTTAAGTTAGCTTGCCTTGTGTACAAGCTGTTTACTGCCAGTCGGCCTGCTTTTGTGCATGTTATTGCACTGATATACAGTACACCCAGCCACACTCTACATTCAACTAATCATCTTTTCCTTACCGTCCATGATGTTACCTAATTTGGTAAAAGATCTGCCAGCACCTCATCTTCAGTCTGATTGTGTGCCTTGCAAGTGTTTCTTAAATAATTAGGGCTGTGAAATTAATGCGCTAACGAAGGCATTAAAGAATGAACTGCTATAAAAAAATTAATGCAGTTAAAAATTTTAACGAAAACATGACGAAAAGACAGCAATCATTCATTTCTTTAATTTACGAAATAAAATCAACAAATTAATTTAATTAGTCAGTTCAATATTATTCAATCACACAATCATCAAAATTCCGTCATTGTCAGTTGTCAGTAAGTCCAGTCACCTGCACTAATCAGTCACTGTAATCAGTCGTCAGTACTAGGAGTAGACTAGCATTCAACAGCAATGGGCCAACAACGTCTACTTGCAAATGGAACAGAAAGAAATTGAAAATGTAACAAAATATGCGTTAAAACTGCAATTAATGCGTGATTAAAAATTAATCGTGCAGTTAATGCGATTAAAGAAATTACTCACTTGACAGCTCTAATAATAGTAATAATAATAATAATAATAATAATAACAAGTGCTTAGAGTGTTTTAGGATATGTTGATTACAGTATTTTTGTGTTTTATATGACAGGGAGGAATAATGGTGCTAAGCACGACTCACCGGTATCGGAAGAAGTACATAACGACACTGCTGTATAAGCCAATCACTTAGCTGAATTTCAGTGTAGTCTATGCAATTATCTTTGATTGAGTTGGCCGCTAATGCAGTCCAGCTTCTTTCTATTCACAAGTGCATTTTATGGAATTAACATGCATAATCTTACTGCCAAGTTGTCGATCCGGTATTGAAATTTCATCACTGAGATCATCATCTTTGAAGTTAAGTTTGTCCATTTGTTGTTGCACTTGGCCGTCGTTTTAAGTGCTTTGTGGCAGGACGTTCAAGAAAGAACATTAGCAATCGCGTTACTGTGCTACGTATTTTATCATTGCATTTTGTAAATAATGTGCACAGAGCCATCTGTTCAAATAGGTCAGCAGTATTTGCTGCTGCTATTTGCTTGAGTATACTTTAGTATTTATTTCTTATGATTCAAGCTTACTTAGCAGCAAAACTACCGGAATGCCAGTTAGGATTATTTGTTGGATTTAGGCAAAACTGTGCTAATCGGTGTGGCCCACGATATTCAGTGGCCTTCAGAATTTCACATTGCGATGCTGCAGACTTTGCAGTGCCGTGGAAATGGCATTGAGCTGCAGAGTATGGCAGTATTTGGAATACTTTGCATTAAGTTACAGATGCTGCTGAGCACTGCAGCCACCATATATCAGTCAGCAGTGTTTTCTGAGTGCTAACTCATGACTGTCATCCACTCGTCTCAAGTCTGGGTTTTTAGCTGTTGCAGCAAGCCAGTGACTGCTGGAGTGCATGCCTGCGCCAATGCCCCACCCTAAGTGATTGCACAACACTGGACTAAACTTGTCGTTACAGTGCCATCTGCACTTTAGCTTCTCCTTGTCTATCTAAAGCTGGTGCCGAGTGTACACGACCATTGTCTATCATTCGTTCGTCGACGACATGTTAATTTTACTGTTTTTAACAGCGTGTGTTAAAATAATTTTTGACAATCAAAATTTTACTGCAGCTTTGCATTTTTTTTCGTGTTTTACACATTAATTTTGGAGGAAACTGCACTGTTGCCACACCTTTACAATCAACAGTTTTGCCACACCATGGAATGTCGTGGAAAATGTAGAAGTCTGGTGCAGAAAATTGCATTTTTTCCGCGGAAAATCATGGGCCGTACTAATCAGTACATCATGAATGGAGATGTTGAGTAGCAGTCATTTGGCTAAGTAAGAGATGTAACAAGGTGTTGATGGCAGGTGTACTGTATATGCTAGTAGTACTACTGCCACTAATAATGATGTAATGTACATACTTCTGTGCTACTGTACGGTCGTGATCATTGGCGTCGCCAGCTATGGGGCACTGGGGCATGTGCCCATCCTGGAGCTTGCGCATGTACACCAATTTGGCAATTTCTATTTACGTATAACTCCAGCAGGCAGTGATAGACTGCCAGTGAATACACGTTTTCCTGTTCCAGCCACAGATTCACAGTCGCTTAAGTCGGCTTAACGTCAGTTTATTATATTTACGTAGAAATTTTGGTGATTTCTGCCGGATACTGTGAACATACGTGCCGTGCCCTCCTGGTGCAAAATCCTGGCGACGCCACTGGTCGTGATGATAATCGCATTTCTACAGCACTCTGTGGTCACAACGTTACAGATGCTGGTGAACAGGTTGTGTGTTAATTAAATGTTATGTTGAGCATCAGTTTCTTGAGTTGAGTCTTGAAGACTGTTAGTGAGGGACTTCCATGAACTGTCCTAGAACTTACAGGTGCTGGTAGCAGGCCTGTCACCAGCGATTAAAAGTGAACTCAGTTAGTAATAACTCAAGCCGAGATTTGAAGACTGTGAGTGAGGAACTGTTCTAGGTAGCAGAGTTACCATGTTTTGTTGGACCTGTGACCAAAATTATCGATGGATTTAGTCGAAGGGTAATCCACTCTTATCCGATGAACTTTTACTTAAGTGTATTAACTAATCTTAAATATTACTGTCATAAATGTTGTCATTATTATGTTTCGTGTGTATTGTCACAATAGTGGCCTTGGCACCAAGAAAGTTATGGCATTGTCCTTCAGTGCTATGACACTGTTGGTTGGGTCATATTTCACTGACCCGTAAAATCGTCTCCGAAATGACCTATATTGTGTCGAGTGGGACGTTAAACCCTACTATACCGTACCATAATATGCAGTGAAAATTTACTGCCAGTCAGTTCTGCCCCATTTGAACAGTATTATATGAGCTTTACTGTTAGGTTTTGCTGTGACTTTTTTGTAGTTGTTGCTGTAGTAATTTAATTTTGATTTTATATGTCAGAAATTTTGATACTATTGCAAGTTGATAGATAATGTTTGTGATTGAGTGTAGTCGTCTGTTTTACCGTTATAAATTGTGCTCAGCAGAAGGTTGATGAAATTTATCTCGTCGGAAATTTTGCTCATCTGATAATTTAAGACAACAATATCCATCTTAACTCTTTATGGTCACATTAAAACTGCAGAGCAACGGACCGTTATACAGCAATATGGTGATTGGTACACTGGCCATTGATGGGTAGGCTGTTACATTTGGTGCAGCGAGGAGGGCCTGGGTGGGCTGTGGCCTTGCCCAGTCCCCTCCTTGCTGTACCAAATGTAACAGCCCACCCATCAACGGCCAGTGTACCAACTTCATATTATTCGATGTGGAGCTATAATTGCCTTCTCACTCTAAAGAGTTAAAGTTAAACAACAGCTGCCAGGCACAGTAGACCTCGTACCATGTCCGATGCTGCCTGGTGAATTTAAAGGCATGTTCCCAGAGACATTGGTCATTGATTCTGACAGTTTCATGATAACGGCTCTTAACTGTTTTTCCTCAGTGTTGCTAACAAACACAAGCAACCAAAAGGAATACCTTGCAGGCTGTTTCTGTGGCAAGAATAGAAATCGAAGCATGTGGGTGTAATTTAAACCTGTGGGGTGACTGGATCAGGTCGAACGTCTATCGGGTTGAACTCCTCAGCATCATTTGATGAAATGAACTCGATGAACAGAGTTACAGCACGAGTTCAGGTCACAGTGGTGCACTATGGACCAGCTGGTCATGATGAGTAAAAGGTCCTTTCACATACAAAACAAAAGTTATATGTTCCAGAATACTTCATTTTGTGCAAGTTTAGATACTTGTGTTGTAAATCGGATAATATTCTTGAAAAAAAAATGGAACAGAAACTCCGTGTGATGTAACTGACAACCAAAACTTTGCTGGAAGTACTAAACTGAACCAAAGGCTATGTAATCTAAGTAATATTGTAGGCACAATGATTTGCTTGCCACGTGTGGCTTTGTGTAAACTCGTTTTGATTGCAATGGTTGATAGGGACCAACATTTTACTATTTTACAGCAGCAACAGTTCCATGAAATAGCTGCGTTTTGTGAAATATGTAAGATTCCGTGAAATCTGTGATTTCAATTTTGAATGACTGTTTTAGCAGTTTGTAAGGTTTTTTGAATGTTTTGCACCCCAACTGAAGTTTTGTGAATGAATCTGATCGATTGATTATGTGATACATGATTAGTCCACTGCACGTGTTCCACATGCATTTCATTCGCCTGTAATTTTCGTATTCTCTACATAACAGCATCCTTCTGATGTGCATCAACCTGTTAACAGTCGCAAATGAATTTTGTGAAAGCTGTGCATTTTCTCCATAAAGATGGTTGTTTCCTAATAGTGCCTAATGGCAGTGATCTTTACATTTGACCTTTTATTGCACCTGTATTCTTTGAGTATTCCAGTTTACGCTAGACTTGGTGTTTGCTGCTGACTAATATATTTATATTACGCAGGTTACATTCTTTGCTTTACCTTTTAGTGAACTGGCCATTGACTTGTTTGACTAACCCTTGTCCTTCAGTGAGCTGTGGGACTGTTGGTTGGGTCATATGACCGAAATGACCTATTAATTGTGTCAAGTTAGCCGTTAAAACCATACCATACCATACTATCTTCCACGCAAATATGTACTATACACTCATGTCAAAAAATAGTGTACACAGAACATATTGTGTTTGTTATAAAGCACAAAGGAGAATTAAAGGCTGACACGTTTTGTCATAGTTACTACGTTTGATACCTGGCCAAGTATGATAGTTTGCTGTTGTCAGTATCTGCTACAGAGATGAGCAGGTAATGTAGTTTATACCTGTGTTTAGCTCTGCTGCTGGCAGCAACTAGCAGAGCTTATAGTATAGGTGTTTGGTGTGTCTGGATGCCGGGATGTGTCGTCAAACTTTTTTTAACTCGCTACTCTTCCTACAGTTTTCTCTGATTCTCACGAAACTTAGTAAACGTGATCCATCTGCCAGTATGCAAAAAACTGGATAAGATGTTCAAAATTTTGATTTTATAATTTGGCAATTTTTTTGACTTGGTCTTTGGAACATCAGCAGCCGATGGGCCTCTCTAGTTTAAACATACTAAATTACAATGAGTGATAGCATGTTAGTATTACACCACAATGCACCAAGCAAGAGCAGTAAGTAGACAGTGACATCATTTGTATGCTATGACAAATTGTCTCACCATGATGTCTTGGGACTTTTTTGCTTTTCGTAGCACATATCACTTTTACTGTCATTCTTACTTGTGGGTCCACTATTTAATGGTGAATATTTATTAACAGTTTTGCTACCAAGCCAAATGAGTTAACAGAGTTGTAGGTATTTGGCATGGTATGTGTTTATTTTCTGTGTCTGTAACGTACGAGTATATACGCTTGCAGGGTTCCCACTCGCCTGGAAAGTCGGGGAATTTTGGTATCTTGCAAACGAAAACGGCGATTTTTCTCTACTTTTCAGGGCAAAGTAGCTACTCGTTAATGTAAATTCCCTACAGTTTGTTATTTTCTTCATGCTTCTGTGCCTTTTCACTCTCAGTGGTTTAAAATGTGGTAATGATATCACAGGGAGTCGGTGTAAGGGAGGAGGAGCCGACTAAAATGTAGAGAAAAGTAGCTGTTGCATGTTAATTTGGTCAGGGAAAAATTACGGGTATGGTCAGGGAAAGTCAGGGAATTTAGTTCTTCATAAAGAGTGGGAACCCTGGCTTGTTTGCAGACCTGTGAATGATGCAGGTTTTTGGTGCACTATAATTTCTCGTACATTTTAATGTTTATTGTCAGCATTTTTTGTGTATGGTTACTGTGCTAGACATTATCATAACTGATGCTTAGTACAAGACGTAGGCTAAAAATGAAGTGAAAATTTATAAGACGCGTTACAATACTGGTGTTATTATTGTTTCTTATCAGTATTGGTTATGATAATGGTGCACTCATTGTAATGAATCTTGTTAGTTTCATAGCCTGCATTATTGTATGTTCTCTCAATTGTCTGCTGTTTCCAGAGCTGTTTTAAATTCTTCATATACACATGTTGTCTATAGTTAGATATTTTTATTAAGAGTTAAACATTGGTTATATATTTGGCATTAATTATGTTGGTGCTTGGTGGTACTTGCAAACTGTATGTTGAAACTGCTGATGCACTCTGTTCATAGTGGAGTTTGGTTGTTCATCTGTTTGAATAATGTATTGTTAGAAATTGATTCCAGATTATTATTTGATGCTTGTGTGCAATTAAATATCAAGTGATTAAGCTGGACTTAAGACTTTGTAACAGCACTTACGACATGGTTGCTTATTTTCATAATTCATCATATCCGGTTTTGGTATTTATGGTGCTGCAGTTGTCCCGGACTCCGGGGTAGGCAAATTGGAGTTTGCTATCGATAAAATGAAAACAAGAACTGTAAAGCTGTAGTTTGACGGACCTTGCTTATGTAAGCACTTTGTCTAGGTATAGGGCTGTGTGCCAACGGTTTGAGGTCAGCGGCGGCGTTTGGCCATCTTATAATTGGCTTTCGAGCACTGTCTCATTTTTATCGGCGTCAGAGGCACGGACTTGTCGGCGTCGGCGGTGTCAGAGCACTGAAAGCGCACACACGGGTGATGACTGTTTTCTGGCCAGGGGTTCTGGTGTAGCTTGATGACATCAACCCTGCTTGTGTGTGCTTAGCATTCTATAGATTCCACAAATTTGGAGTTTCAACAAGTTTGCTTGCCACCTGAATTGAACATAATTTGGGGCGATTGCACATCTTGCCAAATGTTCAAGCACAGAAATCGCGTTGAACTGTAATAAGAATGACGATGAATTATGAAATGGGTCGTCCTGCTGGCATTACACATTATTCGTAATGATTTGTCATTCTTTGTCAATTAAATTAAATATTGCATACTGTGACCAAGGTCACCGGCTCAGCCAAGGTCACCGGGAATTAGTTCAAATGGTAGATGTGAGTGTGAAGGCGAAACATCACGCGAACTCTTCTGTATAAAGTTGTGTATAGTTTATATTCGTCACAGCATAATATCACTGCACTCGCTCGGCATATATCGTACAGCATACAGTTATGATAACGCAGACGAAGTAGCGAACTCTGCTAGTCGGCTACACACCG
>Ga0209149_1000462_pt1 | contig 17098 bp, 10 predicted proteins | sample WorMetTyACAVOLI2_FD_187423 | JGI IMG/M metagenome (GOLD analysis project Ga0209149, IMG submission 187423) | Marine gutless worms symbiont microbial communities from Max Planck institute for Marine Microbiology, Germany - Olavius algarvensis... ... | reverse complement strand
TAGTTGAGGTGGAACGTAAGTACACTGCACTATATTCAACTGTATTTGATAATGGGTGACTGAGTTTCCACTAAAACTTAGTTCTTAACTTTGGTTTTAAACCAAAGCTTAATCTGAACGCTAAATTCGGTTTTAAACCAATGCTGAGATTAACTTCGGTTTAAAACCCGGTTTTAAACCAGGTTTTTGTAACCATGGAAATAAATCAGTGACGACCATTGACAATAGAATATTAAATTTTCTAGACTGCATACTGATTGGGATTTTCCATTGGGAAAATGTCCTCAGTTTTCACGGGCGTAAAAATAAACACGTTTATTTTCTGCAATATTTCGCCTGCTTGCGCGACAAGTGATCACTTTCTTCGCTTGGACACCGAACACACATTAAATTTGATGCACGTCTCCGGTTATTAGCAAGCGCACCAGCAACAACATCGCCGGCAGCGTAAATATTTACATTTGCCGCCATCTTAGTCTGAACTTGCGTGGAAAGATAAAGTAAGTTCGGTTTAAAACCAAAGTTAAGAACTAGAGTTTTAGCGGAGTTACCTGTCTAATTGCATTGGGTAAGTTCGGTTACACTAAACGAGATTGTTCAGATTAACTTTGGTTTTAAACCGAAGTTACTTCTTAACTTTGGTTTTATAATTACTTATTAGGTTAAACCGAACTTCGTCGCTACTTTAAGTTTCCGCTTAACTTTGGTTTTAAACCGAGTTTCGGTTTAAAACCAAAGTTAAGAACTAAGTTTTAGCGAAACTTAGTCACCCAGTATATGTACACTGTGGGACAAAAAAATTGCACCTTGTTATTTTTGGAATAATTTGCACTCTTGCTCATGCATTGTATACTGGAAAGCAAAAGTCACCAACTGTCGACTGTTTGAGCTGCAAGACATCACAGTAATATGCACCTGTGCCTGAAGACACTGACTGAAACTGACACGCAGAACATGTTTAACAGAAACCAGTGAAGGACGTCAATGAGCTGAAGCAGCATCTGACTGAAATGTGGTCAGCAACCAGCAGAGCTTCACTGATCAAGCGATTGATCTGTGGCAATATTGTTTTAATGCGTTTCTCAAAGCCAAAAGCAAACACTGAAGATTTGCTATAATGTTTCTCCGTAACTATCATGACTCTTAAAGCATACATTACTGCTGTTATGAAAAAAAATGACTTACGGTTAGTTTCACAAGGTAGGGTGAGAACAGCCATCAGGAGAGATTTCTACAATGGCAGTCACAATTGCTTGTGTCTGTTTCAGGCAGTGTGCTTTGCTGTTCATCACTTTGACACGGTCGGTCATGGTCAACTGAACATCATGTGCAGTTTACTGTCATAGCAGGCAGTTGTTTGCATGGCTGGCCATATCAGCTGATAGTCTGGTCGGTATGAAGGTACCTGCCATTGTCGTGTGCCTGTTGCTGAGGGTGTTGAGCACTGTTGCCGATGGGGTATACAGCTGTCCTTCTCGCTGTCGCTGTACGATCTTGAAACGGCAGCGAGACCGGGCAACTGTGGCTTCCAGTGAACAGTCTGTGGCTCCAGGCAGGAAAGCAGTCTGTCCAAGCAGTTCACCACTCATTACTTCCTTATCTCAGATACCGTTCGATAATCTTCCAAAGGACACACTACACCTGTACGTGTTTCTGTGCTTCATTTTGTATTTTGCAGCCTATTGTGTACCGGTATTGTTTAATAGCTCTTAGCACTCTTTTGGAACTGTTATTACTTAGGTTGGCTGTTAAACGCAGATGTATTTGAGGTTAATGTGCTGTGTGGTATTTATTCATCTTTTGTTTGTTAAAAATATTTATATGCAGTTTTTAAGCCCCTTTGTAACAGATGAATGATGAACCTCCAGACAAGCCTGCATTTCACAGCATACTGCACTCAACATGTTTTAGTTGATGTCTCTGTAAGAAGATTTTTGTCCACTTCACTACAGATGTGTGGAGTTTATGTGACTGTTTTGTTTATATTGGATGGTGCTGTTAGTTTTTGCTGTTGGCATTTTCAGAGATTTGAGTGGAAATGAGATTACAGAAATTCGTCGTGGTTATTTTCAAAATTTGTCGACACTGCTACGCCTGTAAGTTGATTGACTTCCTTGTATTGCAAGCCGATAATTTGTTGTTTATTTATTATTTATTTGTTGCTGCTGGAGCATTGTGAATGGTTCAGTATCAGGAAGAGCATTCAGCCTGTAAAAAAATTACTCCAGCAGTTTTTAAAGATTTCTTCGGATACCTTTAAGCTCAGTACACACATGGTGCATGAACACAAGTTTTAGACACCCGTATTGACGGCCTTGTTAACTTCACGGTTGACACTTTTGTCGCTCTTGAACACTGGCTGTGTAGTGTGTAGGTAAGTAAGTAAGTAAAATGTCGATTTGTATAGCGCATTATGCGAAAACACCGCTAATGCGCTAAACGAGACGCAGTGTCACTCAAATAGATGCGTTTTCAAGTCACGTCGAAACTGATCAGGCCCTACAGGTCACCCGTGCTATCCCATGTGTCACTGTAATGCTAATAGGTAAAGGTAAAGGTAAGTGTATTTATATAGTGCGCTTTTTGTAGTACCTCACACTCGAGGCGCTCAGGCATGGATCACACAGTGTTACCTGCAATTACACCAATGCCTGCCTCTACCTCGTAAGCATTCACCAGATGGCGCCTCCCCAGACTGAGGTTGCGCATATCTAATTGCAGCCTACTACTCATTTATCTACCCCGAAAGGATGAAAGGCTGAGTCTGCCTGGTTGGCTGACCTACAGCGGACAGTTTACCCACATAAGTGGTCACCCATCAGCTGCAGGTCAAGCACAGGACAGGGAAAGTTCGCCGGTCAAAGACCGACGTTCTACCAACTGTGCCACACAACCAACCATTCTGAGTAATAAAACGATAGCTGATGACATTGTTATTTCTACGAAAAAGAAGAAATCGTTACTGCTGGCTATATCTCTTTCAATTGTTGTTTAATTGAGATGAAAAACGTTCGTGTCAGACACACGGTTAGATTATGAGGCCCGATGGGTGGTGGTACACACTACCTATGAACACCGCCTGTGTATACAGCTGTGTATACGGCCTGTTATTCACGTGACAAAACTACAGCCATGTTCATGGGCCAATTTCATAGGTAACGTGTAGGGTAGTGTGTAGCTTTAGAGACCACCAGCTAAACCAGATAAAACTAAACTATGTCCGGGAGGTGGACACAAACGTGCGTGCCACAGCTACAAGAAACAATTTACTACACTTGGCCTTACACAACGGACAGTCAGATGATTTTGTTGGTGGTCAGCAAAATGTGACATGTATTGTCCGATATGCCACTGTTGTTGTAACATTGTTTTGGGCCAGAAGTGGGATGAGTATTTTGGATTAGTTGGATTGGATTTTTATTATTATTTATTATGTTAAAATTGGAAATGGAGAAATGCTTATCTTACATGTACGATACATATATAAATCACAATGGTGATGGAAAGGAGTGAGTGTTGGGAGAAGCCGACTCAGTATCATGACCTAAAACGAGTTGCTGCCTCTGAAAGAGTTTAGGAATATTTCCTGATATAGTCAGGGCAAAGTGAGGGTGTGAGGGAATATCGTTTTGGCGGCGAGATGCTGTGGATAAGCGCGGCCTTTGCTGTTGTGCGGTGGCTGCATGAATGCCTTTCACGTTCGTGTATTTTGCCTGTTGTGTCGCCTCTGATTCAGTATCATTACTGAACTTGCGCGCATTATAAATGCATGTATAATAATAATAAACAGCTACAGATACAGCCAATCAGCCATGCTATAAATATGAAACCGCACCCAACTTTCAAGTGGTGCCGTTTTCAATGATCCTGAACGGCCTTGAGTGACCTAGCAAAATGTTTAACGACACGAAGCGTCATGAGACCTCCCTGTGACAGCTGAGCTTCTTGTTGAAAGCGAGCGTGAACTGATTGGCGTGTTCGTGAGAAACTTTGCGTAATCTTGAACACCTTAGAGCGAGTTGCTGAGGCTTATTGTGGTGCTGGTAGAGCGGGGAAGTGAGTCAAGTGAAGAGATCTCTCATCAGTTTGGCTGGGCGGCGCGACTCCCTGGTTGATCGTACTGCGGAGGCACACTGTTATCCGCCTTGCTGTTGCTGCCAATCACAGACTGACTGGCTGTGCCAGTGGCTACCTGGCTGCTTCGGTTCTTGTAGAACAAGGTTTATAAGTCGCAGGCGGAAATAATTTGCCGTCGGTCGGTGGTCTGCTGACGCTCCGGTTGCAATCAATTTGCCCTGTAGACGTGGCAACGCGCCATCAATTTGGCTGACCAGTGTGTAATGTGTATACATGCGGTGTGCACGTGTGTTGATGTTGGTTCGCTGGCCGTCGGTAGTGACTAAAGTGAAGCCGTTGAGGTAGCGCCAGCCGGTGTGTGATGGCGGCTTGTTGGTTACGAGTTACGACCCTGGCGTCGAGCGATGTACGAATTTCTTTGATCTCCTCGTGTACCACCGCGGGCCTCAGCACGCTGGCGGCGCAGACGTGTGTCGCCTTGATGCCCGAGGTGATGCGGTTGTTTAGTGATGTCTCCCAAAAATTAGTTCTCGACAAAACTGTTAAGAGTTAACATGTAGAGCGAGCCGCATGAAAAACTACTGCCCTGCACCGTTATTATATCCACCAGTTTTGTTGGCAAAGTTACGTTATACGTTTCTCTCCGTTCAGATGATTGTGAGGCACTTGTACTTTGTGGATAGATATGCAAAAACAGATGATATCTAAAAACCTTACGGAACAATAAGTGGCCGCCGGGTTCGTCGGACACAGTATGCCCCCGCCGGCCGCTAATGACACACGTACAGCATTGGGCCAAGACGGCTCAGTCTCATCACGTGACCTTGCGACCTTGACCTTTGACTTTGTAGGTCATGGCGCCTGTGGCTGATGCGGGTCGTCGTCCTCCATCCGTGTACCAAGTTTGAAGTTCGTAGGCCTTGCCGTTCGGAAGATATGGCGCACGATGTGTGTCAGTATTAATGGCCCTGGTGACCTTGACCTTTTTACCTTGAAACTGGTGTGTGAATCGCATCAGAGGTGTGAACCTTCATTCCGAATTTGGGCACTCTAGGCCTTCGGGTTCTCGAGTTATTAACTATGTATGCGACGGACGGATAGAACGACAAAACCAACGCTTAATGTCCCCTTCCTACGGGCGGGAGAATAATAAGAGATTCTTCTGTATTGCCAAGGCATTGAGTTAAAAGTCGGAAAACTACCTTTATGCCTCTGCAGGCGTAGTGGAGGTTATTACGTTTTCACTGTGTTCCGTTATCCCAACATCGCCATTTTTGTTTTGCCTTTCATGGACACTGAACGGAATGCGACGAATTTTTGGAAGGTAATCACTAATACCACCAAAAGATGAACTGATTACATTTTTGGGCGAAGTTGGACCAGGGACAAAGGATGAAGCAGAAAATTCGAATCGACATCAAACTGGTGCTGCCGCGTGCAGTAACGTATTTAGGATTTCAGTAAGGAGTAAGTAAGGGGCGAGGCACAGAGAGGTTGGTTATGGTGGAGAGGGTTGCGCCCTTTGCCAGAAAAAGTCATTTTTTGTCCCCAAAATGATAACATTGGGTGCATTTTGACGCAGTTTTTTACAGGCTTGGGACACGGATTTTACGGTTCAGTGGCGAAACGAAACTTACAAAAATAGTGCAAAAGTTATCGACCAAAGGGGGCTGGTCACACAATTGCCCTCCCCTGAATACGCCACTGCTGCCATGCATCAAGTGCGGAAGGGAAGCATCGTGACTGCATGCGGAGTTTACAAGCATTATTAGCCGCAGTAAGCAAGTAGATAAAAAAGTGAAACAAAATGTTGTGAATGTGCAGCTGCAAAACTGCTTCTCGTTGTGCACAGTGTTATATGAAACAGCGTACTGTTGGTGCGTCGATGAGTTAACAATGACGCCAATTGTTTGCAGTTGGTTAACCCTTTAGAGTCCAGAGGCAGTTATAGTGCCACATCAAATAAGATAAGTTGGCACACTGGCCGTTGATGGGTGGGCTGTTACATTTGGTACAGCGAGGAGGGGACTGGGCGGGGCCCCAGCCCGCTTAGGCCCCTCCTCGCTGTACCAAATGTAACAGCCCACCCATCAACGGCCGGTGTACCAATCACCGTATTGTTGTATAATGGTCCGTTGCTCTGCGGTTTTAATGTGCCCATTAAAGGGTTAAAGATAACAACGGCTGCTTTGTTGTAAGTAAACTGGCTTCTTTCTTGTTCTCGTGGTTCTCGTGTCCACAGCGGTGCCGTGATACTGCCACCCAGTGCAGCCGTCCCGCAGTTGCGAGCGTGCGTCAATCATGTGGGTTCATGTAGATTTAATCCGAACACCGTGTCTGGTGTCGGCGGCGTCGTGTCAATCGCTGATGCACTGCTGCAGTCGTAATCCGGCGCATTCCGTTGTGTGCGTAATACGCTGCGTTGAAGTCTTGCGAGCAGCGAGTCGATCGTGGCGTAGATCGAGACGATCGATGTTGCTTGATACAGTCGTCTACAGTGCGCTGGACTGGACCCAGTGCAGTGTGAACTGCAGGACGGTGGATGCACACGGCCGCGCGACCACTACGCGTGTGGTCCCACGAGTTCGTCCGATCGATGTCGGGTAATGGGGCGTGTAAACCGTGATGGCAGCCAAGTCAACCGAAACCCTCACGGATGGCAACGATGATAGCCACCAACTGTGAAGATCCCCTCTCAAATCCCCCCCCCCGGCCACCATTTTCCCTCCCTTTGCCATATACGTTGCTTAGTGGCTGAGCACAAAACAAATGAAGAGATACTGCAGATGGTTGCGACAGAAAGAGAAATAATGGACACCGTTAGAACTTAGAAGTCGACAGAAGAGATGGCTAGGTCACATCCTGAGACATGACTCATTACTGAGAATAACGTTAGAAGGACAAATACGGGGGAAGAAGGCTTACGGGAGACCAAGAACAATGCTTTTGGATTGGCTACTGAAGACAGAGGAAGGCAATATCAGTTACGAAGAACTAAAGATGTCCGCCCAGGACAGGTCTAGATGGAGTCAATGAAGATGGAAACCTGCCATATGGCAGAGCAGTACAGAGAGAGTGGTTGATCAGGTGTCCGGACAAAATGCTATGGGAAAAAAGGTGCTACTAGGACCCCACGTCGTGGGTCGGTTAGGGTCAGGAATGTGGGTTGGTGCCAGTTTTCAGTTGCGGTAGATTGCTTTGTATAGATTGGCCTTAGTCTTTTACATTCACACGTTTGTGGCATTTTGTCCTATAGTAGCACTTTTTCCCCGTGGCATTTTGTCCGGGACTCGGTTGATCAATACGTTTTCAACCTCTTGGAGTCTGTGCGTAACCAGATATCACAAGAAGCTGAGCTGTCGCAGAGAGACCGCGCGATGCTTTGTGTCACTGAATATGTCGCTAAGTCACAGAGTCATTCGAAAATCGAGATGACACCCTTGTGTAAGACACTATCGGTATTCCATAATCTGTTGTCTGTATCAGCCAGCGTGAACGCGTGAACTAAGGGCCTTGAAATCTTAGTTCTATTCAAGGTCATCAAAAATGTCCCCATTTGACAGATTGCGTACGACTTACTACCAGTTTGCCATTGTAACTCTAGCTCTACCTTGTATCTTTGCCAATCTAAAGCGAGGTATTGGTTGAAAATCGCCTGTTTTCATACCCCCTGCATTCAACGCCCCCGTTAGGGGGTCCCCGTCGGAATATTGTCATACAGTTTGGTGTGGAATAACTATAATGATGTGGCTACCCGGTGGTGAAAAAGTTTGTTGATACGTCTACTTGTTTAGCCGTTTCGACAGAATACCGGCGTGTGACGGACGGACAGATGGACATCTTGCGATGGCAGAGTGCGCGGTAAAAACGTGACATGACGTCGAAATTTAGATTAGATCGAAGTGTACGTGCCCTAGTATGGGAAATGTTACTGAAAGGGAGATCATAATTCAGTGCAAAAGCTCCGATGATCTTCCACTACCGGATGTGGATGTGACTATTGGTCTGCTCGTGCCTGGGCGGTCTTGCACGAGTCGGTACTCTGTGAGGAAGGAGTTCATGGTCTGTCGCGTAGCGGCGCCGCACAGCGATTAGCCGACCTGTCTGACGCAGTACTTGGCGATATTGTCAGTTGGGGAGTGAGTGAAGGGGCTGCCTGTCTGCCGGGTCCGATATACTTTGATAACGTTTGATAGCTTTCTGTGATCTCTGGATAGGGATGACTTGGTACTTGGCGCGCCGCGAGGAGATGGGCCACTAATGACGTCATACGGTTAGCTCGAAAATTAATGTCTCATTGCAGTTAGCTGTAACATCTGTGTGCTGGTGGATGCCAAATTATCAGCGTATTTAATGGACATTATCAGCTGTGATTTCCGCTTATTTCAGCACTTTCCGTTTTACTGCAAGTAGGCGTTATATTTTCTTCTCCTGCAGTGTGCTGCAGACTTCAAAGCCAGTTTCCAAGCCACCGGCACCAATCTGTCCCGATCACATCAGGCCATTGTTACCATGCTGTCTCAGTCGGTTTGCGTGCTACGTCGACGTGATGCCCGCTGGGACTGGATCATGATATTGATAAGACGATACGATAGGCAGCCAAGAAGCGTGTATGCCTCAGCGCGCTGCGCCATCGTGAGTGCTGTGGAGGGGGGTGACCCCTATAACTAGGAGATGGAAAGGGGCTGACCTCCTGGCGCCAATATCAGAAGTAGTTTTCTTGGAACACCGTGCAGGGCAGGGCTGTGTTCTGTGCTCTTTAGGCATGCTGCTCTCTTTCCTTTACCGCACTCTTGTTAGCCCGTATTCACGGTGATTTGTTGGCAGTGCCTGTTATCGTGATATATTTCTTCTCGAGTGGAAAGAAGGCATAATTGTGTCATTTTGGACCTCAATCAGTGTGCAGTAACGCATACAGTCCAATTTCTGTGCTGTCAGTGCCACGAGTGGCGGTTTAGCTAAGTGGTAACGCGTTGGTCCGTACTTACTCTGCGCTGGGCCCGGTTAGTGCCTGGATCGGTGACCGTCTTCGGGCGGGTAAACTATCTCGGTATGTAACCAGCCACCCAGGTTAACTCAGCCTAGCCATCCCTCCGTGGATAGGCGAAATGAATACCAGCTTAGGCTGGGAAGGTAACCGTAGGTCTGGCGTCGCACTGGCCATGTGTCACAGACAATAGTTGTTTATCCACCTACGGGCTCAACGGCCTATGAAAGGGAGATGAGCACCCCGCCTACGCTCCTTCGGAGTATAGCCCTCCTTTACAATGCCACGGAAGGTATTTGCACACGCTTAGAACTGTTTAGTTAGAACAACCAAATATGAGGTTGGCCTAACCAAATCATTTGGTTAAATTTGGAACTTACCAAAATTTGGTTGAGGCAACCAAACTTCACTTAACCAAGTGCATTTGGTTGACTCTACTAAATTGTTTTGGTTATGGTTACTGAACTCATTTGGTAGACATGACCAAACATTTAGTTAACATAACCAAATGTTCTAGTTGTACTGAGTTAATTAATTTGGTTGACATTAACTTTGGTTAATACTACTGGATGGGTTTGGCTAACTGGATCAGTGTTTTCACCTCCTTTTGGTAACAACCGCACACCGTTTTCGACCACACTGGCTATAACATATGCATGCTGGTGTATTGTACTAAACAATAAAATGTATGTTGTAAAGAATTTAATTCAAATTCAATCCAAACACGCTCATGTACTGTAAAACCGTAATTTTGGCTGTACTAAATTCTTGTGGTTCATTCTAATAAATTATTTTTGGTGCCATGAATTTTGGCATTGTTGCTTGTGTAGTGTTGGCTTCTATTAGAGATGTATTAATAACTGATATGTCACATATTTTCGACCGATTATTTTGCAAAGTAGCCATAGTGCAGAGTGGCCTACTGCATACAGGCCCCGGGACCACACGGGCCAGGCTACCGCTTAACAGGTCCGCCCGTTTCCTGTCACCAGCTCGAGGGGCAAACGGTATGGGCTTAACGTCACACTAAGACATAATGTCATTAAGGAGCCGATTTTTCCAGCTAAACTGAACATAACAAATCTAAAACCTGGATAAGGACGCTTCTACAGCTCCCAGGGCCCGCACAGAGAGTTAGATGGAGTTAGGCAGCAGGGGTGTAATAGGAAAACATGGTGGGAAGTGTTAAGGAGGATATGAAATATTTTGGTCTGTCCCGACAGGCTATAAGGTTGGGAGTAGACAAATTAAGAGGGGAACCGGCTAACCCAGTTTAACCTGGAAAACAGCCGCTAAACTGGTTTGTGTTCACATTTGCAAACAGTAAGCACTGCACGTAAAATCCACTCAAACGTCAAATGTCTCCCATAAAACATTACTATACAGCATCCACTGATAAAAATATACAAAAGCCCGAAAAAAAATGAGTGACTAAAATTACCTTGTACTGAAAAATACTGAAACAGTAAAAACGTAAAAACATACAACATATTGCACTTATTATTCACAGTAGTTTACGAAAAATAAAGGTCTGTACTCGAACGTCAAATGTCTCCCATCAAACATTACTATACAGCATCCACTGATAAAAATATACAAAAGCCCGAAAAAAATGAGTGACTAAAATTACCTTATACTGAAAAATACTGAAACAGTAAAAACTTAAAAACATACAACATATTGCACTTATTATTCACAGTAGTTTACGAAAAATAAAGGTCTGTACTCGAACGTCAAATGTCTCCCATCAAACATTACTATACAGCATCCACTGATAAAAATATACAAAAGCCCGAAAAAAATGAGTGACTAAAATTACCTTATACTGAAAAATACTGAAACAGTAAAAACTTAAAAACATACAACATATTGCACTTATTATTCACAGTAGTTTATGAAAAATAAAGGTCTGTACTCGACTTAAATGGCATGACTAGATACGTACAAATACTGCAGTATGTTACCGTGGTCTGTCACAATACATTTAATAGTAAACAAGATCTGCAGTGAGGTGCAGCAAAAACCGTGACATGTAATTTTACAACATGAAAAAAAAGCTAGTAAAAAATCAGCTGAAAACTGGGGAAAAAATCAGTTAAATATATAAAACACATAGCAGGCACTTCAAGCGATGTTTTGTCAGGCAAGTAACAAGCTCTAAATGAGAGCCTGTAAGTCGACATGCTGTTTAGCTAAAGACTACGGCGCTTAGTGACATTGACTTTTATATTCATCTTTATTCACCAATGAATGGTAGAAAGAATGCAAAGCAATATAAAAACAATGCAGTAACCTTAACTATACTTAAATACAGTGCAACAGTTATAGAGCATATGTAAAGATATTAACAATAGCATCAAAATAGGCGCCGGGTATAAGTTCACTTACTTACTTACTTACTTACTTACTTACATGCTACTGCAGCATGTAACGAATGTCAGTGGCCACTGCTGATACTGCAGCGGACTTCACGTCCCATTTTGTTGTCAAGTGGTAGACAGCTTTCTGCAGCAGTAGCCATACATTTGACTCCGCAGGATAGGCTGCATGCAGCACATGGAAACATTTGAAGCACACGTCGACTGCCTTCAGTGGCGACGTGACCTTCCACATTGTGCTGTCCACGACGACGTATGCAGCCGTTGGCAGCTCCAAGCTGCCTACCACTACCACCACCGGCTGCAGTCTGACGCTGAAGCTTCCCAGTTTTTCTCTACGTCGCTTCAACGTCTCCACCATTTCGCTGGAATGCTGAAACATAAATACAAAAGCGTGAATGGCCCTGAAATGTAGATGGAAATAACTTAAATCACACTCGGTTAAAAATATATAAGCAACACATCTAAGAACATTGCAGTAAAAAGAAGATAAAGAATGCAAACAAGAGCTGCAGTGAAGTGCACAAAAAACATAATAAATACAACTGAAAATTTAAAAATTAAGATAATTAGTAATTTGGCAGACAACACTGTTACTATCTGGATTTGATTTTCGGTTTACTGCACACAATTCGTTAGTTTAACAAGTGTGGCCGCCGGGTCAACTGACACGGTATGCCCCCACCAGCCGCTAATGACACAGGTACAGCACTGGGCCAAGACCATTCAGACTGATCATGTCACCTTGCGACCTCGACCTTTTGAGATCATGGCGCCTGTGGCTGATTCGGGTCGTCGTCATCCATCCGTGTACCAAGTTTGAAGTTCGTAGGCCTTGCCATTTGGAAGATATGGTGGACGATGTGTCACCATTAATGGGCCTAGTGACCATGACCTTTGACCTTGAAACTACCGTGTTCCAAAAAAATGAAGCCCCTTGATGTTTGATAATAACTTTGGCAAATGTAGACCGATTTTCAAACTTCTGTCACCAGGTGATTTCTAAGAAAATTCTCTATGTACACATCACAAAGATTTCCACCTCACCTACAATACGCTGCTACACTAGTGACTACCTTGTGAAAGTCGAAAATCCAAAACAATAAGCACTGCCTGATGAAAAGTAATCAAATGTACAACTACTGCAGTTGACATGTAAGTTCTCCAGTTAAAAATGCAGTATCATTTTAGGACTGCAAAAATCACAGTAGAGATACCCACATAGACAATAATGATGCAAGCCTGCATCATTTCAGTCACGGTCGGCCTCCACGTCTTCTTCCGACGTCTGTGGTCCACCGACTCTCCATACTTAATCATTGGAGCCGGCAGAAGACACGGCAGCACATACAGTGCCACCAACTCGATCGTGTCTGTACACAAAACTCATATTCTTTAACTCAGTAATGTAAATAATCTAAAATTCTTATAGCAAAACTATGAATTCACATGGCAAATAAAATGAAATCCGACTGAACTGCAGTTTGAGTGATGTCAGATGTAAAATCATCATCAACACATCATCCATCACTCTTTCACTCCAGGCTCAAAACCTACCTTTTCAACACATCCTAACTATTTTAATACTTGTGCCCTGGACTGCCTTCACGATCATGGGACCGGACTGGCGCCCTTGTAGTGACTTTATGGACATGTTACGGCGCCTTATAAGTCGTCGTATTATTATTATTATTATTATTATTTGTATTATTTGTGTTTTGGCTGAAACAGAGTTGATACCACTGTAACAACTAAACCACCTCATTTAGGCAAAATATCATAATCATAAACATATTTGTAAAGCGCCATAGGCAGAGCTACAGCTATATAAACTATATAAGCAGTCCTCTCGTGAACAGGCTATGTTTCTTTTTCTGCTGTTTCTGCTTTATGTAACACTGAGTGCAAAATAAACTTTACTTACTTTCTCATGTAATATTACTTGCCTTTACTGGCATCTCCAGCCATGGTGGTCAAAATTTGCTGGATATGTTTGTCCATTACATTCTTTTTCACCATCTCCAAAATTTTCGGAGCCAGCTGTGGCCACGTCTCAAACAGAGCATTTGCGACGTCTGGGTACAGTAGTTCGAAATCCATCTCCATCTGCAAAATCCACATATGTTTATGTCTGCTTGCACTCACAATACCATCCTGACTTACCGACCGACACATCTGGCAAACTGTTTCTGTTAGCAGTAATTCATCCCTCTGTTCCTATCCAACAAAGTAACTATCTAAGCTACGGCTTCGGTTGCAAGTGCCTCTAAAATGACTTTTGGACCGGTTTCGGCCAACGTGCTTCCAACCAAGTTTCCGCTAAGCAATACCCACCTATGCCTGGTGCATATAGCCGCTGCCACAGGTGAGACTATGCAGCAACATTTTCGTTTTTAATTGTATGTCTGTATTTTGAATCATTTAAAAGTCATAAAGCTTCATATATATGATACTCACCAACGTATATCCAATGGGATCCTTATAGCGTGGCCACTCGGCAAATATCTCTCCAACATTTCTGTCACAATTCTTCCTTGTTTCACGTCGTCTTTCACCCGCTGTCTCTTTCCATAATTCCAACACTTTCGGCCATGGTTCACTTGAATGCTTCAGCCACATCTTCTTCTGATCAAATTCCTCGCTGGGCACAGCTAACATGCACATACACATTTCAGAAAGTTTGACTCCAAGAATTAGCAATAATGATGGAAAGAAAATGAAATTTCTGTAACATAAATGTTTCTTAAGCAGTTGTTTCACTAACTACTAATCTACTAAACCCACTTCTAAAAGTTAGGAAAAATTTCTACTGTAGAAGATATCTTTGCTAGCTATTTTGGCCACGACCACTTACGGCAAAAGTAAACAAGATAATTTTTTTTATTTTTTTTGTATTTAAATATTTCAACATTTGTGTAGTCTGTTTAGAATCTGACTATTTGAATAAGTAAGTAAGTAAGTAAGTAAGTGAACTTATACCCGGCGCCTAAAAGTCAATGTCACTAAGCGCCGTAGTCTTTAACAGATGCATCTTAAGTAGCCGCCTAAATTGTTCAAGGCTGAGGTCTGGTTGTCGCAATTTGATAGGCAAACTGCATTGGTTGATTATTTTAACGGTGGCCAGTAGCAAACATTTCGGTCACGTGACGTTCTACACAGCAGAAGTAAAAAGTGGTTTAATACGTTAATAAGGTAGCCAAAAAATTCTACGCTAGGAAAAAAATTCTAATGTTCATACTGAACCCGTCCCTGGTCAGAGACTAATGAATAACATTTGATTAATAATTGTAACCTACTCTTACTAAGACTGGATTAGTAACTTTGGCAGTTCACAATATTAGAGACCAAATGTAATGAATTCCACATAATCCTAACCAGAGTCGGCAGTTGAGGTCTCTACTGCCACCTGTGTTCGACTGAAACCAGCAGCTCTCAGCGCTTTACGCAAATTTCGGTACTTGTCCACCAGTTTCCCTTTTGAAATCTTTTGAGATGGTCCTTCATCCAGTGGTGCGACATAGTAAGTTTCCTGCATGACAATGACTCAGTTTAATTTGTTAAGTCACATGATGCAGCTAAATATTACTTTCCTTTACAACTATTGCACTGTAGATCAAGTGAGCAGAAAAAATGGCTTGTAATACATGTAGCTAGAGCTGAGCAGGGACTGCGTTCAGCTCGCAACAGCAAGAGCACTACAATACTGCCTGTCAGTGAGGCCTGGCCCCAGCAAGTATAATCCTAAAACTAGATCATAGTATAACTGTCAAAGATCATGGTTCAAAAACATGCTCAGCTGTGCCTCACAGGTAGTCCACATGCCAAATTTAAACTCTGATGACCGGCCAGCGCATACAGCAGCAGGCCATCTGTTATCACTGGTTCAAGCAGCGACTAATACTGAGTATTGGGCCCGATCAGAGGCCTCAGTGCCAGACAGTTTAACAGCTGTCTGCCCCGTATAGAAGATGAAGATGAATTTACCTTATCTTCACCAGGGAAGTGCTGGACAATGAGTGTTGCAACTTTTTCAAATTGATGATTCTTGACTCTAAACAAACAATCATTGCACAATATAACAAACGAGTAAGTGCATCAAAATTGCATCCATATATCTGGAACAAAATGAATATCTTGCTACACAGCAGTGATTAAAGTACTCAAAAGTAGGTGGTGGAACTTAAACTCCATTGTTAATGTTGAGCTGGTCCACCAGTGTGATGGACATTTATCTTGATAATGGTTGATACAGTACGGTGTACATGAGTCAATTGTAAAATACACTGTGGGCCATAAAAACGTAGCCAGTTTTAATTTTGTAAACTCTAACTCATGTTCACTCAACACAACTCAAGTACAGTACAGAGTGGCCCAATAAAAAGTATGCCCTTGGTGATTTATTAAAAAGCCGTATTAAAACGTGTGCACAAAAATAGTTTTCTTTCGTTAAATTGTGTACCAAAGAAGCACTATAATATTACACCATAAGTTATTAAAATTATATAAATTAAATACATTATGCACGACGTAATGCTATGACACTATTCAACATCAAATAACTCAAAAACAGTACAATATAGAGCTATATTTATAGTGGCAGATAAATAGAAAGTCGCATATCGAACGGCGTCATTCTCAATGACCTTGAGTGATTTAGCAAAATAGTAACGACACAAAGCGTGGTGTGGCCTCTGTGCAACAGCAGAGCTGCTTGTTAACTCATGTATAATGATGTTAGTGCTACTTGTCTTTATTTAGATCAATGCCTTCTGCTAACTCACTTCGGTAGATTAAATAATTATCGTACAATTAAATATTCATTTGCTACATGAAACCAAAGTCTGGATGCAATTGCAACAGTAATGAAAAATTTTGATTACATCTGCAGAGGCAAAAGAAGGACAACGCGCTTGGTTTACATCTTCAGAAACTTACTCATCATTGTCCTGCATCATCTGCTGCACCACCAGTTCCACCAACATCTGGCGCGCTTCTTTTGTTAAACGCCCGTCTCTGCTGAAGAGCGCAAGAACCAGCCGTCCTTTAGTGTGACTGGCCAGAAATCCCTTCATATCCTATATACACAGAATGCACTATGTTACTGTACATTTGGCCACTGCACAATCATACACATCAAGGCACAGCAAGTAATCCAGACTATCCAGCCAACCTTTTACTTGATTTCATACAATATCTTGACATGGCAATGACCATTTAATTCAGTTTTTGTTACCGTTAAAATCACTTATCAATGTCTCTTGAAGTTGAAAGCTCTGTAAAGTTATCACCACAGTCAATTAATATTCATATATTTTGCTGAGAACTTATATGGCAAAAACCTAGTATTTCATTCACTGCAGAGACAGCCATGTAACTAGCCTGTTCACTGGCCTGTTTTGATCAACAGCTGAAGCACTGTGGCAGCGAGACGGCATAGCAGACGACTACATGCTAGTACATAGAAATAACAAGTGGTCAAAGTAATTTGACAAAAAGCGCCTCACGGGGGGCCCATTCCCCGGTTAGGGGTCACCGCAGGGGGTCGAAAGTTGTACCATTGAATTCCTGGGGTAGGGTTTCCTATTAGTGTTCCATAGTAACTATAGGCCTAGGATGCACCGTTTGGCCACAGTGCACGCGCGTGACAACCAACGAC